>MDSW01133534.1_pt1 | contig 10097 bp, 9 predicted proteins | sample 811171 | NCBI WGS metagenome assembly MDSW01 (sample SAMN05326641, study PRJNA326480) | marine metagenome | isolation source: seawater | place: Atlantic Ocean: North West | collected 2012
AGAATTAATAATATTTTTAATTTTTTATTCACATCAAGATTATTTTATATAATTTCACTATATGCAAATTGTTGTATATTCTTTGACTATATTTATGCTAAATTTTGTTAAAAGAATAATAAATATTAAATTTATAAGATTCTTATTTGTAGGCTCCATTAACACATTGTTGAGTTTTTTGATTTTCAGTCTTCTCTATTATATTGGTCTTCACTACTTTATAGCCACAACACTAAATTTGGCAGCCGGTATGTTTATTAGTTTTAATACTCATAAACATATAACTTTTAGCTCAAGCTCTAATAAATATAATATCTATATCGGATTTGCACTTGTTTTCTACCTGATAACGAATGTTTTATTATATTTTGCAGATAAATCCAATTTCAATATTTATCTAAGTTACTTTTGTATATTATTGCCAATTGCTTTATTTAATTTTTTAATTTTAAGGAGATATGTATTCAATTGAGATTAAATTTTTCTTCTAAAAACGATATAGATAATCTTTTTTTTATATTTTCTTTAACATTTCTTAATCTATTTATTATCTCATGGAATTATAGCTATTTACCGCTTACAGAGGGCTGGTTTTTACTTGCAGGAAGATTTATAGAACAAGGAGATTTACCTTATACGGATTTTTATGCATATTTAACTCCTTTTTATTATTGGTATTCATATTTTATTTTATGTTTGGGTGAAAATACAATTTTTATATCTCGTATTCTAGGTCAAATAAATCTTAATATTCTTTTCTTTATTACTTATAAAATATTAAATATAAATTTTCCAAAACCTCAATCTAGTATCGCATCTTTATTTTCCCTTATATTTTATTTATCCATAAATGCAATTTTATCTTATGATTTTATTCATATCGCTAATATTTTTGGATTATTAGCTTTTTATATTATTTCCACAAAAAAAAATAATGGCTTGCTATTTATCGGTGGCTTTTTTGCTTCTTTATGTTTCCTAACAAAACAAAGTAATGGATCACTTTTATTCATTACTATTTTTGCTATATTTATTTTTAGGTTCTGGAAACAAAAAAATATTTTAATTTATCCACTGCTAGGATCTTTTTTTGGATGCTTAATCAATTTTTTTCCCTTCTTATCAAAGCAGGGAATAACAGATATATACGAAAATATAATTATTAATGCAGGTAGTGCAAAAGGTGGAATTATTCACTCTTTAACTACTCTCCTTCCACCTAGGTCAGATTTTTATAGTTTTGAGAAGCTAAAAGTATTCATTCTTGAAATTTTAATTCCTCTTTTAATAATTTTTAAATTTCATAAATTATTTGAAAAAAAAACATTTAATTTAATTTTGCTAAAAGAAAATGAATTTATTCAATTTACTAAAAAATATCTATTAATTTTTATTTTCGGTTTAACTATATTAGTAATTTTATATTTTAATGATTTGGATAAAATATTATTTCAAAAAGAAATATCGAATTTCTTCTGGAACAAAGCATATTTGTGGAGTGGATATTCACCATTGATTTTTTTATTATTTATTAAAAATGATAGTTTTGATAAGAAATTAGGAATTTTCTTGTTCGGAATGACTTTTGCTGCAGCTACATCGGCAGGTCTTACACCAGTCTCAATATTTTTACATGTTGGGTTCTTGATTTGTCTTCTTCTTTCATTAAATTCATTCAAAAATTTAGGGATTATCTTTACAATTTTTATAATTTTTTCAGTATCTTTCGATATTATTAATGACAAGAAAAGTAAGGTATATCATTGGTGGGGAATAAATTCTTACAAAGGAGAAGTTGTTAGTAATAAAATTCCTTTTGTTAGTAAAATAAAAAATGATGGTCTCTCAAACCACCTTGAGATTATTAATGAAAAGTTAAGTTTATGTGAGAAGAAGCCCAAGAATTTGATTGCGTTTCCTCATGGTGCTCTAATTAATTTAACAACAAATATCAACCCACCTACAAAAACAATTTCTTATTGGTTTGACTTTTTATCTAATCCAGATTCTATGAGAGAATTCCAAAAACTAAAAAATCTCGAAATTGATATAATAGCAATTATAAATATAGATGATAATGCCTGGTCAGTTCATGAAAGTTTATTTAGACCAAAAGATAAAGTTCTTGCACAAAGAAAGATTCAAAAATTACTTTTAGATAGAGCCTCTTCTAATAAATATTCAAGATTTTATGATTTTTATCAAGATAATACTAAAGTTGAAATATTTACTTTGAAATCGATTAATTGCAACTAATTTATTCTTCTGTAGACACTTAAAAGTTTACCCTTTTCAATTAAAATATATTTTTTATCTTTGATTAAGTTGAAAATTTCTCTAGCTTGATCTATAGCTTTTATCTTAATTCTAAAATCTAATGAATTAGAATAACTACTATAATAAATTTTTGGATCTTTAGCATCAATTATATTATCAACAAATATTATTTCTTTATTTTTAAAAAATGAATATGCATTATTCTTAATTTCATCATTTACCATATTGATTATTAGTTGATCATATTTTGAATTCGCTTTATTGCATAGAAAAGGTAAATAACTATCATGTATTGAAATTAAATTCACAAATTTATTTTTTTCATATTTATTAATAATTCTGCATGAATCATAAATATAGCTAGAGTCCATAGTTGTTTTCATGTTGATCTTTTTGTCAATTTTTAAGTCATATTTTTTTAAATATTTTACTACTGAATTGTAAAATACATTTTTCTCATGATAAAAGTTTTTGACAGCATAGGTTGTTATGAATATCATGGTCAGGAAAAGAACTGAGAAAGTTATAGAGAAATTTTTTATTATTATAAATCTATCTATAAAAAATAATAATAAAAAAGAAAATGTCCAAATTATTGGAACAAGATGATTGGTAGCAGGATTCCAAATAAAATAAAATAAAGAAAAAATTGCATAATTTCCGATTATTCTAATATATAAATGGTCTTTATCTTTTGAATAGGATGATGAAACTATATACATTAAAAGTAAAAGTAAAACAGTTACTATAGTTACCTCTAAAAGCTCGAGTTCAGGTCCTAAAAAAATAAAATTTATACTTGAAAAATAATTGTCTGAATTGAAGTCACTATTGAAAAAAATTAAGGTAATTATAATAAAAGTTAATAAATTGTATTTTTGCATATTTTTATGAATTATTAACGATTTACTAATAGCTAGCTGTATTATTAAGCTCAAAATTAAGAAGATACTTAATTCGATAAAAACAAAGCTTTGTAATATCAAGAAAGAATAAGTTGGAAAAAGATATCTGCTATCTTTATCGATGGAAATTTTATAAATAAAATAAAAAATAAATGGAATAAAAATTTGTCTTATGGGACTCACAGTAGGTGTTAAGTAAAAATTTAAAAAATCTAACAATAAATAAGTAAATACATAAAATAAAACTAATAATGACGCTAAATATTTATTTTTGTATATCTTAAAACCTATAAATAGAATACATATTGGAAAAATGAGTAAAAAAGATTGAATAATTAGCATATATGAATTAATAGATACTTCATTAAATATGGACTTAGAAATAAACCAAATAAAATAGGAGGTAAGAATTCCATATTGATGAATATTTCTTTCAATCCCAATATCTAAATAATATACAGGTAGCAAAAAGGACATATGATGGTGAAAAAAAAATCCTTCAAGTATTTTGAATCCGCCCAATAATTGAATTATCAAATTATCCTGAATAGTTCCATCTTTTGCTATTTGAATTCCATTAGAATTATGATCTGGTATTGCAATACTTTCATTAACTATTGTAAAGTCAGAGGTTATTATTGGAAAAAAAACAACCGCTAATACTATAATTGATACAATTGATAAAATTATAGGTATTAAATTATGTAAATATTTTTTATTCATTTTTGTATAATATCTTCCTAAAATTTGATAATTTATTATATAATTTTCTTCCATATGATTCTTTAACTTTTATTTTTTCACGAAATAAATAGAAAAATAGAAAACCTAAGATTGATATTATGTAAAAAATAAATTCATGAATTTTATAAGGGTTCATTTTTTCTATAATCCAGGGATATACGTTTTGAATTTCATAGGGCGAGACCAATTTTTTACTTATAAAAAATAAATTAAAAACTATAAAAAGATATAATAAATACTTAGAAGTTATTCTTATCCTTTTTTCGTAAAAAAAAGGACAATCAATTCTATTTTTATAAACAAGAATATAAATTATCAAAACAGCCAAAAGAATGCCTAAATATAGTATGGAATTTTTTAATATTGGCATGGCCATTTCAATTTGATTCATTTTTCCGATAATAAATGTATGATTCCCTTCTGCGTCTTTAAAAATTAATCCAGTTGTTGTGTAGTCTTTTAGAAATATATTTATACCAAAAATTTTATGATATTTATGAAATGGTAACTCGTAATCTTTTCTGTAAAAATTATTTTGATCAACACCCAATTCGTAAGGTTTAACATCTTCAATTAATTCAATACTATTACCATCCAAATAAGTGGGAATACCTGAAAAAATTAATTTTCTATTGTCCAAATATTGATCTAAGCTGGTCTTAATACATTTACTATTATATAAATTCTTATTACAGGAGTTTGTTATGAATTCTGATATTGCATAAACTTCTTTCTTCAACAACCTCTTCCTGGTTGATTTTTCTTGAGCGATTTCAATAAAAGAAAAAAGGCTGCTAAAAAAAACTATAAATATCAGAATATAAAAAATATTAAAATTTTTCATTAAAATTCAACTTAGTAATCCCAAATTAATAATTTATATTATATACATGTCAAAATTAAATTATCACCAGTTAATAGCCAAAATGAAAGCTGAAGGTTATTCTAACACACAATTTACCATCTATAATTATGGTGATTATTCAGTTAAGGACTCGGATTGGAACTACAAAGATGTGCCACATCTTAATATTGTTCATAAGAATGTTGAGTGTATTCAAGCTATAGTTGATGAAAATTTTGTTGGGTCCATTAATTTTTTAAAACTTCCATTTATCGGTATAACTCTCCCTTTAATATTTATTAATTATGAAGTATCAGACTCTGAGCAAGTTTATTTTTCATCTTTTGGACCCTTTATGATACTAGTGAAGACGAGCGCTGTTGCTGAGGATAGAAAAACAAAGGTTACTACAGAGTTTTGTATTCTATCAAAAAAATTTTTTGTTTTTATGCATCCTATTATTAAAAGAATGATACTAAAAAATAATAAGTTATTAATGTCTGAGGATATTCCAATGAGAGAAAGAAGGTATCAGTTGAGAGAGAAAAATCATGATTTTTTCAATCCAAAAGATACATATTCTTTTCAATTTACAGAAGAAATTTATAGGGCAAACGTGTTTACAAATAACTCGCCTTATGTGGATATTGATTTAAATCAGATAAAAAATTCTAGTGATGGAGATATAGTAGGCGAAGAATCTGGAATATTATCTTTTTTTATTAAGGAGGCTAATGGTATAAAATCCTTGTGGCCTACCACCTGTCCTCATGAGGGTGCAAAAATGGATAAATCGTGCATAGTTAAATCTAGAATTCTTTGTCCTTGGCATCATAGGAGGATTGATAGATTATTAGATTTTAATGGAGAAATCAAAAAAATTATTCCTAGTATTGATTATTGTATTGAAAAACGTACTGAGTACATAAGGATTCATTATAGAAATGATCCAAAGTATTATGATACAAGACCATATGAAATTTTTAAAAAAAATAGCTGATGAAAATTTTTACAAAAAGAGATTGTCCCCTGTGTTCAAATGGATTAACTGAGGAAGCTATCTCGCCTGATATTAGCCCTGATGATAATATTGATAAGATTGGTAATTATTGGAGAGGTTTTTATAAAGACAAACTTTTTTTTCCATACAATAGATGTAGCTGTGGACTATTATACTGTAAAAAGTACTTTGATGATAAATATTTAACAAAGCTTTATTCTAATATGGATGATAACGTCTATTCAGGTGATGTTGAGACTGATCATATAACTAAAGATAAGTACATTGATAAAATCACTGATATTATTTCAGAAAAAAATATATCCTCTGTAATTGAAATAGGCGCTGATAATGGTTCGATACTAAAAAAATTGAGAAAAAAAAATCCGAGTATAAAGAAATGTATTTCAGTTGAGCCAAATAAAAAAATGCACGATTTACTTAAAAATGTATCACATAGTGTTTATAATGATATTTCTGAAGTACCTGAAAATGATAAATTTGATTTAATAATTTGTATTCATGTTTTGGATCATATTCCAAATATATCTGAATATATTATTAAGATATCTAATATGTTAAATAAAAAGGGTTATATTTTTGGGGTAGTACATGATGAATCTTCTGGGTTAGCAAAAATACTTGGCAAAAGATGGCCAGCATATTGCTTGCAGCATCCGCACCTTTTTAATCCTAAAACTATTGAAAATCTATTCAGCAAGATCAATTTGGAAAAAATATCTGTATATAAAACGATTAATTCTTTCAAGATTGGATATTTGATTTCTCAACTTATATTAGCAATTTTTAAAAAGAACATTAAATGCCCGGAATTATTTAATGTTAATTTAAAGTTGGGCAATATTGGATTTATTTTTAAGAAATAGTTTTAAATTATAGCTTTATTTTATTTTTAATAGTTTTCAAGTAGCTTAATATATTTCCGATTGATATTTCTATGGGAGTTAAGTCACATAATAATTTTTCTTTTTTAATTCTGCTATTATTTCCAACATAATTAACCATAATTTTTTTGGATTTTATCTTTATTTTTAAATTTTTGTTTCCGTTTAATTCTAAAACTTTCTTAGCTATTTGATAAAGCTCATATCCGTCTCCAGTACTAAGATTATAATCAAAGTTTTTTAATTTTTTATTAAGTATCTTCATTGTCGTATTAATAACATCATCAATATAAATAAAATCAAAAAAAGCATTATTATATATTTCCAAGTTCTTATTTAATACTGCATGCGCACACATATTTGGAATAAATCTATATTTCCAATTATCTTTTTCACCAAATACACCAAATAACCTTAGGTTGACAAATTTTTGGCTTTGAATTTTTTTGATAAAATCGCTGATTATCATTTTTGATAATCCATATTGATCATTTGGTATAAAATTGCCTATATCAATTTCTTTTATATTCTTATTCCATTTTTTTCTAGGAAATTCTCCGCCAGAGCCAAAATTTATTAGTCTTGTATAATGTGAGGAATTGAAATATAAATTAAAAAACATTGATAAATTATTTTTTAATTGTAAATTAGCATCTTTGCTTTCTGAATCTCTTGGATGAACATGATGATTTGCAGTATGTATAACATAGTCAACTTTATTGTTTTTAAAAAATTTAGTAACTGAATCTATATGAGTAAGATTTAATTTTTTTGAAGTTGGATGGAAAATTCTGTAATTCTTATTTTTTTTAAGTGTTTTAATAAATGTAGAGCCAATAAAACCGCTCCCACCAGTTATAAGAATATTTTTCATTTATGAAGTATATAATTTTTTTTCTTTAATAAATAGTTTAATTGTTATTTCATGTATTGAATATAAAATAAACTTATGCCTTGTATTTCAATAGTTGGTTCTTGTAAAAATGAAGAAGATAATATTGATGAATTGTATAGTCAAATAAATGATTTATTTGGTGAAGAATTACATGAGTATGAACTTGAATTAATTTTTATCGATAACGCCTCGACTGATAAAACTGTAGAAAAGATAAAAAATATCTGTTTTAAAGACAAAAGAGTCAAACTTATAGAAAATGTTAAAGATTATGGTCAAGATAAGTCACCTTATTATGCTTTTATTCAATCTAGTGGTGATTATATAATTCCTATTGTTACTGATTTACAAGACCCGATTAAATTCATTATAAATCTCTTAAAAAAAATTAAATCTAGCAACCTTGATATGGTACTTGCGGTACCAATTGAAGAAAAAAAAGGATTTAGCTTTTTTAAAAAAATTTATTATAAAATTATGTCATCCATTACAAATAATCAGCATATAAAAAATTTCCATGGATTTGGTATTTATTCGAGCAAAATTAGAGATTATTTAAAAAAACTGAATAATAACAATCCATATTTTAGATTAATTATCTTAGACACTAGCTTTACTAGGGATATTATAGAATATGTTCCTGAAAAAAGATTTGGTGGTGTAACAAAGAATAATTTTTTTACATTATTTGATATTGGATTATTAGGTTTGATGACATCATCCCAAGCTCCTTTGAAATTTGCAATTTCAGTAGGTTTTATAATCGGCATTTTATCCATGCTCGGATCAATAATATATTTAGTTTTGAAAATAATATATTGGGATACTTTTCAACTGGGAATCGCGCCATTAGTTATAGGTCTTTTCTTTTTATCTTCAATTCAACTTTTATCTATAGGATTCATATCTCACTATTTAAATCATAAAATTGATAAAGATAGTAAATCTCCAATTGTCATAGAAAAAAATAGGACTAATTTTTAGAATTATAATGAGCCATAGACTTTTTAATAATTTTTTGTTCTTCCTTATTTTTTTATTTTTTACCCTATTTATTAGATATCATACTGCCTCTAATGAAGTAATTACATGGGATGAAGCTACTTATATAATCGCGGGCAGGGAAGCGCTTATGGGTTTTCTACCTTATGAATCACTTTATGAAATGAAACCACCATTATTATACTATTTTTATTCAATCCCTTTATTTTTTAGTCAAAGTCTAGAAGCGATTCGAATATATGGAATACTAAATATAGCAATTTCATCATTTTTAATTTTTTTTATTTTAAAAGATTATACAAAAAAATATCATAGTTTTTTAGCTGCCCTAAGTTTTGCCAGTATTATGAATTATTATTTTTGGTTGGAAACATCCTCTGAAATAGTTTCACTACCTTTTATCTTATTAAGCTATATTTTTTTTAAAAAACATGAAAAATCTAATTTAAATCTCTTTTTGACAGGGATATTTATTTCTATATCAACACTTATAAGACTTAACATTGCATATTTAGCAATATTCATGGTTGTTTTTTTAATAATTAAAAAAGTTAATATCAAGCAGAAAATTAAAGAAATTTCCTTATTTGGAATATCCGGGCTCATTCCATTAATTTTTTTAATAATTGTTTATTATAAACAAGATCTAATAAGTCTTCTTTATGCTGGTATGATTGAAGTATCTTTAGCATACTCTTCAGAAAATTCTTTTTTAATTGGAATCTATAAATATATTAAAACTATATACAAATTATGCTATTTTAATCCTTTCCCTTTTCTTATATTAATGCTTTTATTTATTTCTTTAATTTTTAAAAAGAGCTTGTTAAAAAAGGATAATAAATATTTAATTTTATTTACTTCGGGGACATTATTTTCAATTTTAGCTACTGGACAAGGGTTTAGTCATCATCTAATTATGATAATTCCATTCATGGTGATCTTTATTTTCAGTAAATTAATTAATAGTAAATTATTAATATTTATAAGAAATATAATTATATCAATAATAATAATTATTCCTCTGTATTCATCAATAATTCCAAATATTATTTTGTTAAGAAACAATTTTGACGTAAGAAAAAATCATCAACTAAGAGAATTATCAAACTTGATAGGCGATTCAAGTACTAAGATTTTAGCTTTAGACTATCACTTGCTATACTTTTATTCAAATAATCCTTATCCATTAAAACTTATTCATACCCCGGCACTTGCACGCAAAACTACAAAAAAGAGACTAATACCACTACAAAACATTGGATATTATAGTAATGATTATATTAATAAAGCATTTTCAAATGATTACGATTATATTTTATGTTCAACAAGAATATGTATTGAAGGGAGGCCAAATATAGAGAATAAAAAAATAAAAAATCTTTTAAAAAATTATGAAATTATAAAAACAATAAATAATTTTTCACGATGGGAGCATACAAAAATTGGAAATTTATTACTTTATAAAAAAATAAAAAAATCTGATTAATCAATTTTATTTATATATAATTATATTTCATGAAAT
>MDSW01136951.1_pt1 | contig 10097 bp, 3 predicted proteins | sample 811171 | NCBI WGS metagenome assembly MDSW01 (sample SAMN05326641, study PRJNA326480) | marine metagenome | isolation source: seawater | place: Atlantic Ocean: North West | collected 2012
CCGCCGCCGCCGCCGCCCGTTTTGTTGACGCTCTTCCCGGTGTCCATCTCGAGCTGTATCTGCTCGATACGCAGCCGCCGCGTCGCGCCGGCGCCGACGTCGACGTCGATGCGCCCGCCGCGGACGATCGGATCGCGCCGTTGCGTGATCTGATACCCGTGCGGCAGGTCCGGGTACGCGTAGTGCTTCCTCTCGAACCGCGACGCGCGATGAATCTCCCCGCCGAGCGCGACGCCCAGTCTCGTCGCGAGCTCCACCGCGCGCGCGTTGACGCTCGGGAGCGATCCGGGGAGCGCGGCGTCGAAGGGCGCGACGTTCGCGTTCACGCGCGCTCCGTACTGTCGCGCGGCGCTGTCGTGTCGCGGGAGAGCGGGACGGGAGGGGAGGGTCACTTGAGGGGCGATCGGACGGAGGACGGTTCGATCGATCGAAACGCGAGGTGCCCACGAGGGAGGGCTTCCGCGCGCGAGGCGCGACGTCGCGCGAGAGGGAGGAGCGACCGACGCACCCGGAGAACAGCTTCGTGTCCGCGGCGACCTGCGCGTGGAGCTCCAGGCCGACGACGGTCTCCCACGCGTCCTCGTCCGCGGCGTCGGCGTCGGCGTCGCGGGCGTCGACGGCGGCCGACGACGACGACGACGACGACGTCGTCGTCGTCGTCGACGCCGCGCGCGCGCGACGACCGCGCGAGACCGTCGCCGCGGACGTGGACGCCGCGGCCGTCGCGTCGCGGCGCGTCGCGAGGAGACCTCGCCGGAGCGCCGCCGCGGCGTCGCGCGCGAGACGCGACATGCCTCGCTCGGACGCGACCGCCGCGCGGGGCGCGAGTGGGACGCGCCTCGACGCGTCGTCGACGACGTGTGGACTGGCTGGCGCGCAGCGCGCGTGTCAGTCCTTTCGCGCATCATCTCGTCAGCCGCGTTTTTTTGAATTCGTCTTGGAGCTGACAACGCGATTTGATTCCTCGCTCCGCCGCGGCACTCATCTCGGCGCACGCTCCACGCAGCGCGCGACACGACACAAGCAACGACCATGGTGCGTCTCGACCGCGTCGCGTCCGACGTTAGTCCGTCCCTCGCGCGCGCGACGTCTCGCGTCGGCATCGCGCGCCAATCCGCGCTGGCATTTTCCCTCGTTCAGGTTTTTCCAACGGCCGACGACCGCGAGAGGACGGCGACGTCCCCGCGCGCACGCGTCGTCGCGTCGTCGCGATCGAACGCTGACAACTCCGCGCGCCGCCCCCGATATCGACTCGCGATCCTCCTCTGCAGGCTTCCTTCGCGCTGCGCGCGAACCCCGCGCTCGCGCGCGCGCCCGTCGCCGCCAGGCGCGGCGCCGGCCGCGTCCGCGTCGCCACGACGCGCGTCGCCGCCGCGCGTCGCCCCGCGCGCGTCTTCGCGTCCGCCGACGGCGCCGCGGACGGACACTTCGACGAGGAGAAGCTCAACGCGGAAGCGCGAGCGGCCGTGGAGCAGCGCATCCTCGAGCTCGTCCCCGCGGACGCCCTGAACGCGGTCGACATACCGACGAACCTCACGGAGATTCGCGCGTACGTGCGGTGGGAAGAAGCCGGAAAGCCGGAGAACACGTCGCGCGAGTGGCAATCGCGCGAGTACCAAGCCGCGCTCGTCGACCTCAAGCTCGAGCTCCTCTCCGGCGGCTCCCTGAACGAGATCAGACGCCGGTACAACGTCGAGTGCGTGGACGGCCAGGACGGCAGAGTCGGCTCGTTCGACCATTCCCTCGTGCCCGCGGTGCGCCGCGCGCAGGCGGTGGCGGCGGAGCCGGGATACTACAACAACGTCGTCGCCTCGGTGCCGATGGCGGTGGACGTCCCGGAGGTGATCGCCGCGATCGACGCCGCGGCCGCGATCGACGCGCCGGCGCCCGCGCGCCCGCCCGCGGACCAGCGCCGGTCGCGCGCCGCCGTCGACCTGGTCGAGATGGACGATCTCGAGGCGAGGATCGCCGCCGCCGCGCGCGCGTCCCCGCTCCTCGAGGAGATGACGTTGCTCGAAGCCGCCGCGAACGCGATGGCGGAAGAGAGCGCGGATCTCACGGACATCGACCGCAAGGCTGCCGCGTTCGGCGACGCGGCGTTCGCGGAGGCGCTGAAGGAATCCGCGTCGGAGTTGGCGGCGAACAGCGCCGTCGAGGACGCAGAAGCCGAGCTCGCCGCCGCCAAGGCTGCGCTCGACGCCGCGCGCGCGAAACGCGAAGCCGCCGCCGGGTCTCTCGCGGAGGAGACCGCGGAGGAGTTCGACGCGAGGATCGCCGCGGCCGCGGCGTCGCTCACGACCCCGCCCACCGCGGACGGGAAGGGCAACGTCCCGTTTCAAACCGCCTTTGACTCGACGGAGGACGCGATCAACACGAGGAAGGCTGCGATCAAGGCGGACAAGGCTGCCAAGTTTGAGGACGACCACGCCAAGCTGCGCGCGGAGGCTGCCGCGCGCGTGGAACGCGAGCTCGAGAAACTCCGCGTGAGAGAGGAGCTCGCGCGAGCCGAAGACGAAGCGAAGGCGACGGCGATGAAACGCGCGGCGGAGCTCAAGGAGGCGAAAGCCGCCGCGGAGGCGGAGCTTCGAGCGGCGGAGGCGGAGATGCGCGCGGCGCGCGCCGCGCTCGCGGCGACGGCGAAGTCGTCGGACAAGGCGAAGATGTCCGCCGCCGCGTTCAACGCGGCGCACGACCACCCGGCGTCGAGCAAGGCTGACAAGAAGAACGTCACCGACGTCGAGCTCGACAACGCGCTTCCGGCGGCGCTCAAGGGCACGGACGCGGACATCACCGTCAAGGCGAACGTCGACGAGATCAAGGAGACGTCCGTGAAGAAGCTCAAAGCCGCGGAGGAGCTCCGCGCGGCGGCCAAGGCGAAGCGCGAGGCGATCCCGGACGAGGATGAAGAACTGAACGTCCTCGTCTCGGCGATCGACGCGGAGACGGATGCCAAGCTGCTCGCGATGGAGGAGGAACACCGACGCGAGGTGGAGGAGCTTCAGAAGGGCCACGACGACCTCCTCGCGGCGCTCAAGGAGGCGACGGCGAACGAAAACGCGGACGACCTCGTGGCGTTGCGCGCGGAGCTCGAAGACGCGCTCGACGCGCTCGAGTCCGTCACGGAGCGGAACAAGGACCTCAAGTCGAAGCTCGCGCAGGCTCGAATCTCGCTCGCCAAGGCCAAGGCGCAAGTCGAGAGCGGCGCGAAAGCGAAAGAGGAGCTCGTCGAGGCGAAGACGCAGAGCGAGGCGGACCAGTTCTTGATCGCGACGCTCAAGAAGCAGCTCAAGTCCGCGCTCGCGAAGGAGGCGGCCGCGACGGAGAGAGCGACGGCGGCGGAGAAGGAAGCCGCGGCGCTCGCGGCGACGGCGGTGGTTGACGGCGAGGAGGTGGAAACGCTGAAGAAGGAACTCGCGGAGGCGCTCGACGTCGTCGCGGAGTTTAAAGCCGCGTGGGAGGCGGACCGCAAGGTGATCGCGCTCCTGAGCGGGAAGATGACCGCGGAGCAGGCCAAGTCGGGCGTCTCGCCGAGCGAAGGGTTCTCCGCCAACCCGGTGGGCAGCGTCCTGAACTGGGCGAACCAAGTCGTCGGCGTCAGCGCGGCGGCGATCAAGGCGCGCACGCCGCCGCCGTCGGACGCCGCCGCGGACGCCCTGAACAAGAGCTCGCGGCGTCTGCAGGACGCGCGCGCGGCGGCGCGCGCGCAGAGCGACAAGGAGACCAACTACGCGAGGATGGGCGGAAGCGCGACGGTGGCTAGGATCCGCGCGGGGAAGGACGGCGCCGTCGGCGTCGGCCAGGTCGTGGACGAGTCCACGCGCGAGCGGCAGATGAACTGGCTCGCCGCCGCGGAGGAAGCCGCCGCGGAGGCGGCGGCGGAGGAGGCCAAGGCGCCGACCGCCAGCCCGGTCGTGGAGAAGATTGTCGCGGACGTCGTCGCCGACGCTAGCGCGGAGGAGAAGGAGAAGGAAAAGACGCCGGAGGTTGTGGCGTACGCGCCCTCCTCCCCCGCGGCGGTGCAGGTGACGGACGCCAAGTCCAACGCGGTGCCGTCGATCAAGATGCCCGCGGCGCCCGCGACGGAGGACGACGGCGCGAAGCTCGTCGCCGCGGCCGCGGAGGGCGAGAAGGAGGTGAAGAAGACGCCCGAGGCGGAGGACGAGCCTCTGTTTTAATTACTAAATCGCGAAGCGACGACTCGGTCCCGAAAGTCGGCGCGAGCGGAGCGAACGAGGGGAACCGGGGTGGGGTGGGGGGAGTAAGAAGCGACGATTCAGCTCGATTGCAGGGGGGCGACCGAACGTCCGGACGGGCGCCCGCTCATCGCGCGCACGTTAAGTTATGCTTTTAATTATCGAGATACACGCCTGTTGATACGATCGATCGCGAGCGAGACGAATAAAGGATTTGACGGTTAACAAAACACCGACGTCAGCGCCTCTTGCGTCGCGCGTCTCCGACCCAACGCGACGAAGTCCACCCCGCACGCGGACGCGATCGCAGCCTCCCTCCTCCGCTGCCCCTCCTCGCTCTTATCCGTCGCGTCGTCCCACCCCGCGTGATGCGCGTGCCGCCCGTGCCCGATCTCGAGCGCCTTACCCGCGGACATCGGCGCCGGCGTCGGCGGTTTCACGGAGACGACGCGCGGCGGGCCGCCAGCTGTACCGCCGCCGCCGCCGCCGCTCGCGCCCGGGGTTTGTCCGAACCCGAACATCGCCGCGAACCCGGACGCGGCCTTCCCCCCCGGCGCGGGCGCGGGGGTCTCGCCCTCGCCGGCGCTGTCCGCGCCGGACATCCGCCGCGGCGCCCAGGTGGCGTCCGCGGACGCCGCGACGCCGCGCGCCGACGCGAGCCGTCGATCCTCCTCCTCGTTGCGCTTTTGCAATCGCGCGATCTCGCTCGCGTGCTCTCTTCTGTACGCGTCCACCCTCGCCTCGGTCTCTTTCACGTCCACGCCCTCGATCAGGTTGAAGATGATGTCCTCCTGCGCCTCGAGGTAGTCGTTGTAGTCCTTCAGCGCGGTGAAGTCGACCTGGCGCTTGTTGTATCTGCGGCGCGATGCGATGGAGGATTGGGAGGAGGGGGTCGGTGATGAACGGAGGCGCGAGCGAGAGACTCGGGGACCCCGGGGAAGGCGCGACGCGACGCGACGCGCGCGATGGCGACGGCGTGGGGAAGCGGGATCGCGAGACGACGCGCGCACATCGACTTGATCCGCGCGCGGACTTGGACCTCGCGTCCGAGCGTGAGCGCGCCCGACATCGCGGCCGCCCTCGCGACGAGCCGTGCGCGTGGGCACCTCCGAGATCGATCGTCCCCGCGACGCGCGCGCGACGCGTCCCCGCCTCCGCGGGACCGAGTGCGCGACGCCGCCGCTCCGTCGCGCGTCCGCGCGGTTCGCGAAGTCGTCGCCGAGCGCGCGCGACTTCCTCGCGCGCGCGTCGCAGTGCGCTCCCGACGCGGGAGGGGACCTCCCGTCGCGGGAGAGCAGGCGGCCCAACGACAACCTTTTCTCTTCGCTCGGAAAATTTCTCGGCGGCGTCGACAGCCACTTCAACAGGCACCTCTCTCATCGGTGTGCCCACGCGCGGTCGCGCCGCGCCGCCACTCCCGATGGCGCCTCCGCGCGCGCTGCGGATCCTCCACGGCGGCCCGATCGCGCGCGAGGTCGCGTCGCACGTCGCCGCGGCCGCGAACGCCGCCGCCGACGGCGCGCTCGCCGCGGAGGTGTTCGAGCTCGCCGAGTACCCCGACGCGGGGCTCGACATCGTGCGTCTCGGCGTCGTCGACGACGACGACGACGACGCTCGGGTCGACGCGCGGTCGCGCGACGTGATCTACGTCCTCGTCGTCGAGACCGCGGAGTTCGAGAACCCCGCGGACGAGTCCGTGACGTTCATCAGGGACTGCCTCGCGGCGTCGAAGAAGAACCGAGCGGCGGGGGCGGCCGCCGGGGACGACGATCGCGCGTCGCCGTCGCGATGGCGGATCCGACGCGTCGACGACGACGACGTCGGATCAGCAGCTCCCGTCCCCGTCGCGTACGCGGTCGTCGCCGTCGGGGACACGGACGCGATGCCGGAGCGCGCGGCGTTCCGCTCGAACCAGAACACCGCCGCGGACTGCAACCAGGCGGGAGCGCTCGCGGACGACGCGGTGAAGAGACTAGGCGGGACGCGCGTGACGCCGCGGCGGTACCTCGACGCCGCGAGAGACGAGCTCGACGTCGCCGCCGCGGCGTGGTGCAGAGATACGCTGCTGCCGGCGGTGAGGGCGCTGTAGGGCTACAGTACTAGACTACCGCGCTGCCTGCCGCATTGTTTTAGACTAGTCTTAGCTACCTTCACGTACTGTATGTCGCGCGGTGGTTCTGAGCCTCGCTTCGCTACAGTACTCTGCCGCGACGCCTTCTCCGTCGGCGTCTTCGATCGATCGATCAATCGTCGTTCGTCGCCTCGGCCGCGGCTCGCGTCGCCGCCTCCGCGTCTCGCGCCTCTTTCTTCGCCGCGCGCGTCGCGTCGTCCTCGTTCTCCAACAACTCCACGATCTGTCTGACTAAATCGCCGCTCTTCGCCGCGATGTTCAGCTCCGGGGACGCTATCTTCCGCATCAACAACCCGTCCAGCTCCGCGCGCAGCGCCTTGAACAGCACCGCGACGCGCGGCGCGGCTCTGAACCGGATCCATCCGTCCACGCTGGCGCTCGATCGCTCGTGATCCACCTTCACTTTGCCGCCGAAGAGCAACAGCGGGTACGCGCCGACCATCGTCGCGTCGCGTATGTATACCTTCGTCGTTCGCACCTTCTCGTGGTACAGAAGGAACCGGTGCTCGAACGCGGACGCGCCGAAGCATATCGACGTCGGATGCAGCGACACCTCGCCGTCGCCCTTCGTGCGCACGGAGATTTTGGTCTGGGCGCCGCCGCGGCCGCCGCGGCCCGGTCGCGACGTCTCCGCGGTCTTGGGCTCCGCGAGCGCGACGTTAGGGTACAGACCGGCGCATATGACCGCGCGCACGAGGGGTTCGTTCGTCGCGTTCGCGGACGCGAGTTCGAGCGCGGCGGCGGCGGCGCGCGTCGACCGACCGCCGAGGTGTCGGTCGCGGTCGTTGGGGGCTCGACCCCCGCGCGGCGGAGGCGGAGGCGGAGGACGGTGTCCTCCTCCGGGGACGAACGGCGCGGCGGCGGCGTCGAGCGAAGCGCCGTCGCCGCTCGCGGAGGGTTCATCCCCCGCTTTCATCGCCGCGTCGGTTTTCTCCTCCCCGTCGTCTTCGTCTTCTTTTTCTTTCCCCTTGGAGGCGCCTCCCAACATCCCGGTCCCGCTCCTCAAGAACCCGATCTGATCGAGAAGCTGGACGTACTGCTGCCGCATCTCGCTGATCTGCTTCAGCGTCTGCGCGCTGAGGAACGTCTTGGAGAGAAAATCGCGCTCGAACCCGCGCCCCCGCGCGCGCGCTCGGATCCACCCCGCGTAGGCCCTCACGAGCGTCAGGTGATCGCTGCTCGCCCCCGCGCCCGCGAGCTTCCGCTTCGCCTCGTCCGCCTCGTCCCTCTTGTCTATCGGCGCGAGGAACGGCGACCGGAACCCCACGCTCGCGGCGATCGTCAACACCGGGTCGAGACACGAGAACATCGCGCCGTAGAGAATCATCTTCCCGAGCCGCGCGTCCACCGGCAGCTCCGCGAGGTGCCGCCCCAACGGCGTGAGCTCGTCCGAGGCGTCCACCGCGTCGAGCTCCGCGAGCGACGCGAGCGCGGACGCGATGGACTCCTCCGGCGGCGGCTCGATCGCCTGCGACAGAAACTCGCGCACGTCCCCGAGCTTCAACACCTTAATCTGGAGGCACAGCGCGTCGAGCGGCGTGCGTAAAATCTCCGGCGTCGTGAACGCGGCGAGCTCGCGTTCTTTCCTCGACGAGTACAGGTGGAAGCAGTACCCCTCGCGGACGCGACCCGCGCGCCCGCGCCGCTGCCGGCTCGACGCCTTGGAGCACCACGCGGTGACGAGCGAGGACATCCGCGACGCCGGGTCGTACCGCGTCTCGCGAACGCGTCCGGCGTCGATCACGAACACGACGTCGTCGATGGTGATGGACGTCTCCGCGATGTTCGTCGCCATGACGATTTTCCGGACGCCGGGCGGGGGCACGCTGAACGTCAGCCGCTGTTCTTCGCTGGATAACGTCGAGTGCAGGGGTATCAGCGTGAACCGCGTCTCGACGTCGTCCAGGTTGGAGACGAGGCGCTCGTGCAGCCCTCGGATCTCCGCCATGCCCGGGAGAAACACGAGGATGGCGCCGTCTTCGTACTCGTCCGCGATGTGCGCGATGAGCGACTCGATGAGCTCCATGTTGATGACGTCCTCGTCGATCGTCTGCAGGCATCGCATCGTGGACTCGCTGTACCCGGGGTACATCGCGCGCGTTTCTTCCGTGACGTCCTCGAGCATCGACGACTTCTCGAGGGAGTCTCCGATCGCGGCGCGCGCGGCTCTGCCGCGCGCGCCGCCGCCGCCGCCGCCGCCGCTGAGCGCGCCGAACGTCCTCCCGCCGCCTCTTCCTCCGTTCGCGTTCTTGTTCGCGTCCGAACCCAACGCGTACTCGCCGTCGGGCTCGCACACGTACCCGGTCGCCTCGATCGCGTCCTCGAGGCGGTACTCCGCGACGGGGAACGTCCTCCCCGGGATCTCCACCGCGCCGCACGGGCCGTCGTCCAAGACGCGTTCAAAGTACGTCTGGAATAACTCCGCGTTCACGGTGGCGCTCATCGCGACGACGCGAAACGGCGGGTCCTTCCGTCGCTTCGCGAGCGCGCGAAGTATGACGAGGAGGAAGTCGGACAAGAGGTCGCGCTCGTGGACTTCATCCACGACGACGTGCGTGACGCCGACCAGATCCGGGTCGCTCTGCAGCCGACGGAGGAGTATCCCCGTGGTGCAAAACAACAGACGCGTCCTCGCGCTCTGCTTCGACTCCAGACGTATGGAGTACCCGACGACGTCGCCGATGCGCTCGCACCGCTCGCTCGCGACGCGTTCCGCGACCGCGATCGCGCTCAGCCGTCGCGGCTGCGTGATGATCACGGAGCACTCGCCGCCTCTCCCCGCGCGGATCGCGTCTTCGAGGAGAAACTGCGGCACCTGCGTGCTCTTGCCGCACCCGGTCGCGCCGCTGACCACGGACGCGGGGCCGGACGCGATGCACGCGAGCACCTCCGCGCGCATAGCGTGCGCGGGGAGCTCTCTGCGCTTCGCCTGCATCGCGATCCACTTCGGGTCCGCGCGCTTGCGCTTCTCCGCGGCGAGGAGACGTTCGGAGTCGGCGGCGGCGGCTTCGGCGGCGGCGGCGGCGTCGGCGGCGGCTCGTACCGCGCTCACGCCCGCGAGCGACGCGGCGGCGGCGGCGGCGACCTCGTCTGGCTCGAGCGCGTCGTCGCCCGCGCCGTCGGCGTCGCCCGCGGCGCCGCTTTCCCCGACGCCTTCCTCATCGCCCCATCCCATGTTCTTGACGTGCTTCGTGAGCCAGGACACGCTCGGTTTTTTGTCGCCCGCGGCGGCGGCGGCGGCGGCGGCGGCGGCGCCCTTCCCTTCGTACAGCTCCGCGCGCGCTTTCGCGCGTCGTCCTCTCGCGGTCTTCGACTCCTCCTCCTCTCTCTCCCTGCGACGTATCTCCTCCGCCTCTTTCGCTTTCGCCGCCTCCGCGGCGGCGACCGCGGCGGCGGTGAGCACGGTGTTCGGCTGGATGATCTTTCGCGACTTGACCGCCGCGACGGCGGCGGCGGTCGCTTCCTCAGCCGCCGCGACGCGTCGTTTGTGCTCCTCCTCCCACCGCGTGAGCTTATCTTCCAGAGACGCGTCGGCGTCCACGACACGCGCGGCGTCGGGCGGCGGCGGCGTGGACGTCGATCGCTCGACCGCGGCGGACGTCCTCTCATCCTCTTCGTCCTCGCTGTCGTCGTCGTCGTCGTCGTCGTGACTGGTTCCCATACGACCGCGTTCGCGTGGTGAACGCCGTTCCTTAAGGACGTCGTCGTCGTCGTCGTCGTCGTCCAACTCCTCCTCCTCCTCCTCCTCCTCCTCCTCCGCTTCCTTCTCCTCA
>MDSW01133038.1_pt1 | contig 10096 bp, 10 predicted proteins | sample 811171 | NCBI WGS metagenome assembly MDSW01 (sample SAMN05326641, study PRJNA326480) | marine metagenome | isolation source: seawater | place: Atlantic Ocean: North West | collected 2012
AAAAAAAATTTTTTAAAAAAAAATTATCTTAATATTAAAAAGGATAGAGTTTTTTTAGGTGATTATCTAGATAAAAATTTGATTAAAAAAATTATATTAAAAAAAAAGATAAATATAATTTTTCATACTGGAGCTGTAACACAGGTTTTAGATGCTTTAAAAAATCCTGATTACACATTTGATAATAATATTAATGGAACTTTAAATTTTCTTAACATTATAAATAAAATTAATAAAAAGATTATATTCATATATAGTTCGTCAGATAAAGCATATGGAGAAGTGGGTAAAAAAAGTTACACAGAAGATACTTGTCTAAATTCAATATTTCCTTATGACGTATCAAAATCATGTGCAGATCTGATTTGTCAATCTTATTCTAAAACATATAACTTAAAGATTGGAATATTACGTTGTGCAAATTTATATGGACCTGGTGATTTAAATAGAGATAGGTTAATTAATGGTTTTATAATCTCAATTATCAAAAAAAAAATATTTAAAATTAGGTCTAGTGGTAAACTTGTAAGAGATTATCTTTATATTGATGATGCTGTAAATGCTTATTATCTTACTATGAAATCCTTAATAAATGGTAAACAAAATCTTAGAGTTTATAATGTAGGATCTAAATACAATATGAATGTTTTTAAGATGATAAATAAGATTTCAAAAATAATTAATAAAGATAAGATTAGAATAAAGATCCTTAATTCATCTAAAAAAGAAATTTTAAGTCAAAAACTAAATTATAAAAAAATTTGTAAAGAACTTAAATGGAAACAAACAACTAATCTAGAAAATGGGTTAAAAAAAACTTTTAGCTGGTACAAATCCAACATTAACTTTTTTAAAGATTATTAAATATTATTACTTTAATTTTCTTAATTAAAAATAATTATGAAAAAAGAATTATATCAAGGGCTTTTATTAACTTCTTTAGGTTCTTTTTGGTGGGGCTTTATAGGTGTAATATATTTCAAATATATAGAATTTATAGGATATGTTGAAGTTGTAATACATCGATGTGTTTGGACTGCTGCAACATTAATTATTTCAACATTTATTTTTTCAAAATGGAAAATTTTTTTTTCAATTATTTCTAATAAGAAATATTTATTAGGTTTATTTATTTCTGGTTTTTTGATCTTTTTAAATTGGGGAGTATGGATATACGCTATTTCTACAGATCGAATAATAGATGCTAGTTTTGGATATTTTATAATGCCTATATTAAGTGTGTTTCTTGGATTTATCTTTTTTAAAGAAAAATTAAATAAAAAAAGAGTATTTTCAATTTCATTAGTGCTCCTATCAATTTTTTTATTACTAATTTTCAGTTTTAAATCTTTACCCTGGGTTGGAATTATTGTTGGTTTAAGTTGGGGTTTTTATAATTTGATAAGAAAAAAAATAAATGTTGACACTGATATTGGTTTATTAATTGAAAGTTTATTTATATTACCTTTTGCATTAATTTCATTTTTTTTTGTATATAAAAGTGGCCAAAATGATTTTTCTTTAAATAATATTGGATTATCTTTATTCATATTATTAGCAGGTCCCATGACAGTTATTCCGTTATTTTTGTATGTACGAGGAGTAGAATTGGTGGGACTTGGTCCAACAGGTATGATTTTTTATATAACACCAACTTTACAATTTTTATTAGGTTATTTTTATTATGATGAGCCGTTTTCAATCATTAAATTAGGTAGTTTTATTTTAATTTGGATTGCAGTAATAATATATTTAAAAGATCTTTATGAAACTAATTAGATTAATTTTAATTGTCCTTATTTTGAATATTAAATCTGGTTATTCTAATAATTATGAATTTGATGAATGGAAAGCAAACTTTAAAATATTAGCATTAAATAACGATATATCTGAAAATACGTTTGATCTAGTAATGACAAATGTTAAATATTTACCAAAAGTAATTGAATATGATCGTTATCAACCTGAATTCTATGAAGATACTAAAACGTACATAAGTAAAAGAACATCAAAACAAAAGCAAAACAACGGAATTGATTTTTATATGGATAATAAAAATCTAATTGACTTAGTTGAAAAGGAATTTGAAATTGAAAAAGAATTATTATTAGCTTTGATGGGAATAGAAACAAATTTTGGTAAATACGTTGGCAAGATGGATATCCTGTCATCTTTGGCAACACTCAGTTATGATCAAAGAAGATCTGAATTTTTTACTGGCGAACTAATTACGTTGCTTAAATTAATTGAATCTAAACAAATTGACTATAAAACTTTATATGGTTCATGGGCAGGCGCTTTTGGATACTTTCAATTTATGCCAAGCACAATTACTAATTACGCTATAGATCATAATAATGATAAAAATATAAATCTTAAAGATAATAAAGATGCGTATCCTTCAGCCGCTAATTACTTAAAAAAAATTGGATGGAAAAAAAATAATCCCTGTTTTCATCAAATTGAATTGAGGAGTAATATACCAAAAAAATATCTTAACGTCTCTGCTAAAAAAATTCATAGTAAAAAAAAAATTAAAATTTTTCAAAAAGTATATAAAGGATCAATCTAGCTTGAATTTTCTTGATGAAAATATTATTTCAGCAATAATTACTCCAGATAAAGATATTATTCCTGATGCAGAAACGCTTAATCCAGCATATATAGTATTTGATAATTATGAAGTTATATTAAAATGGAATAGATCTCTTAGATTTGCTCTTGCAGTTTGTACACTAAAAAATAGATTAAAAAATGATATATAGAAAACTAATTATTTTATTTTTTTTTACATTTTTATTTGGTTGTGAGCAACTTACTTCTAATAAAACATCAAAAGTAAATTTTAAACCTGAAAAGAAGTTTAAAAATGCTGGTTTTTCTTTAATATACAATGAAAATTTAAATATAAAGAAACTAGATCAAAGATCACTTAAAATATTTCATAAAACACTTAAAGCTAAATCATTAGTTAAAATTACTAATCCTCTGAATGATAAGTCTTTGATAGCTGAAATTAAATCAAATCGAGTTAAGTTTTCAAATTTTTACAATTCAATAATAACTAATAGAATAGCCGAAACTCTAGAAATTAATCCCAATGAACCATATATAGAAATAGTACTCATTTCTAAAGATACAACTTTTATTGCTGGACAAACAAAAACTTTTGAAGAGGAAAAAGAAGTTGCGGAGAAAGCTCCTGTCGATGGAATACAAATAAGTGATTTAAATAATAAATCAAAAAAACAAATGAAGAAAAAATCAAATAAAAAATTTTCATATTCAATTAAGGTTGCTGATTTTTATTATCAAAAAACTGCTAAATTAATGATTGATCGAATTAAATCGGAAACAATGATTAAAGATAATATTAAACTAATTGAATTATCGAAAAAAAATTTCAGGGTATTATTAGGCCCTTTTAATGATATAAAATCACTTAAGGATTCTTTTGAAAAAATGAATTCACTTAATTTTGAAAATTTAGAAATACTAAAAGATGTTTAGAAGTATATTTTTATTCTTTTTATTGAATTTAATTTTAATTAATAGCACTTATTCAAATATAGAAATAAAAGCAAGAACTGCAATATTACAAGATTTTTTATCTGGTGAAATTTTATATGAAAAAGAACCTGATAGATCTATATATCCTGCTTCAATGACAAAAATTATGACTTCAATCATTGCATTTGATTTAATTAAGTCAGGAGATCTAAGTTTGAGTGATAAATTTATTGTTTCAGAAAGAGCATGGAGACTATCTACGGCTGGTTACTCATCAATGTTTATTATGGTTGGTGATGAAGTCTCTGTAGAAAACTTACTTCTTGGTATAATAACTGCATCTGGAAACGATGCTTGTGTAGCTCTTGCCGAAGGTATCGCTGGAACAGAAGAAGAATTTGCAATCTTAATGACAACTAAAGCTAAAGAATTAGGAATGGACAATACTAATTTCTCTAACTCTTCGGGAATAAATGATCCTGATAATTATTCGACTGTTAGAGATATTATGAAAATGTCAAACTATTTAATTAAGGAACACCCAGAATTTTACAAATGGTTTGCATTTAAAGAATTCACATGGAATAGAACTGGTGGTGATCCAATAACTCAGGGAAATCGTAATCCATTATTATATAAAAATATGGGAGCAGATGGTATTAAAACTGGTTACCTAGCTGTAGAAAGATATTCACTTGCTTCATCATTAGAAAGAAATGGAAGAAGGTTAATAGCAGTTGGGAGTGGATTTGAGACAAAAAATTCTAGATCAAGAGAGAGTTCCAAACTTTTGACTTATGGTTTAACCAATTTTGATTTGGTTGAAATAAATAAATCTGAAAAACCTATAGATAAAGTTGAAGTTTGGCTTGGCAAAGAAAATCAAGTAGATGTCTACGTTAAAGAAAATATTTACAAAACAATTAAAAAGGCTAAAAAAAAATTGCTTAAAATCTCTTTGAGATATGATGGTCCATTAGAAGCTCCAATTAAAAAAGATGATGTAATTGGTAAATTTAGAGTTGTCTATGATGAAGAATTAATTGGTGAGTATGATCTTTTAGCTGCTAAAGATATTAATAGAGTTAATATTTTCGTAAGATTAATAAAGTCTTTGAACTATTTAATCTGGGGCGATGTCTAAAAAACCTGTAATAACTTTTGAAGGAATAGAGGGTAGTGGTAAAAGTCATCACATATCTCTTGTTGCCAAGTATTTAAAAAAAAGGAAATTAGATTTTATCAAAATTAGAGAACCTGGCGGAAATCTCAACTCTGAAAAAATTAGAAAACTCATTTTAGACAAAAAATCTAATTTTAATAAAATTACAGATTTACTTTTATACCTTGCTGCGAGAAGCGAAAATATTAATGAATTAAAAAAAAATTATAAAAAAAAAATTATTTTAATTGATCGATTTACAGATTCTACTATAGCATATCAACATTATGGTTTCGGTATTGATATCAAATTAATTAATTTTATTAATAATTTTTTATTAAGAGATTTTAATATTGATTGCACTTTCTTAAATATTGTAAATCAAAAGAATATGGTTAGTAGACTAAAAAAAAGAAAATCACTTAATAGATATGATAAATTTGATAAAAACTTTTATCAAAAAGTCCAGAAAGGTTTCATAAAACTAGCTAAAAAAAGTAAAAAAAAAATATAAAATTATAGACTCAAATTTAGATATTTATCATAATGAAAACAAAATTATTCAAATAATAGACAGATTATTATGAATAATTTAGAACCTATAAACCAAACTAAACTTTATGGTTTAGATAATTATCTTCATGAATTAATTAAATTATATAAAAATAATACCTATCCTAATAAAATTTTAATTAGTGGCCAAAAAGGAATTGGAAAATCTACAATGGCTTATCATTTCATTAATTATATATTAACATTAAATGAAGATAACAACTACGATTTACAGAATTTAACTATAAATACTGAAAGTTCTCAATTTAAAACAATCTTAAACAATTCGAACACAAATTTAATATCCATAGATGTAAGTTCTGATAAAAAAATGATTGATATTAGTCAAATTAGACAACTAATAACTCAGCTGAATAAATCTTCTTTTAATAAGAAACCAAGATTTGTACTAATTGATAATATTGAACTATTAAATATAAATTCTATTAATGCTTTATTAAAAATATTGGAAGAACCTAATGATAATGTTTATTTTATATTAATTCACAATAATAAAAAAATCTTATCAACCTTATTATCAAGGTGCATCAATTTTAAAATTAACCTAACAAATAAAGATTGCCTTGAAATATCCAATAAACTTTTGAATGATAATTTAGAAAATTTAGTTAGCAATGATCTAATAAATTATTATTTCACACCAGGTGAAATTTATAATTTAATCCAATTTTCTTTACAAAATAATTATGATTTATCAAAAATAGATTTAAAAAGTTTACTCAAAACACTGATTGAAGATGGTCATTATAAAAAAAATATTTTCATTAGTAATTATATGTATAATTTAATTGAATTATATTTTAGAAAATCTGATTTATCTTTTTCAGATTTAGTTTATAAAAAATATAGTTATTTTGTTAAAAAAATATCTGACACAAAAACCTACAATCTAGACAAAGAAACTTTATTTATGGAATTTAATGAAGAAATTTTAGATGGATAAAAATTTTTATATAACTACACCAATATACTATCCGTCAGCTAGACCTCATATGGGTCATGCTTATTCAAGTATTATTGCAGATGTTTTTGCTAGATTTAAAAAGATAGATGGTTTTAAAGTAAATTTTTTAACAGGGACAGACGAACATGGTCTTAAGATTCAAAGAGCGGCTGAAGAAAAGGGAATTGATACTCTAAAATTTTGTGATGAAATTAGCGAAACTTTTAGAAAATTATCAAAAACTCTTAATCTAACTAATACTGACTTTATAAGAACTACAGAAGATCGCCATAAAAAATCTGTTCAAAGTTTGTGGAAAGAATTAGAAAAAAATGATGATATATACTTATCTAAATATTCTGGATGGTACTCTGTATCTGATGAAGCATTTTATACAGAAGATGAAATAGAAGATTTAAATGGCAAAAAGGTTGCTACATCATCAAAATCTCCAGTAGAGTGGTTAGATGAAGAGTCTTATTTTTTTAGATTATCTAAATGGGAAAAGCCTTTATTAGATTATTATAGTAAAAATCCGGATTTCATTTCACCGAAATCTAGAAAAAATGAGGTGATAAGTTTTGTGAAAAGTGGCCTTAAAGATTTGTCTGTTAGTAGAAAAAGTTTTTCCTGGGGTATACCAGTGCCAAGTAATAATGATCATATTATTTATGTTTGGCTAGATGCTCTAACAAATTATTTAAGTGCATTAAATTATCCTGATAAAAATAATGAACTTTATAAAAAATTTTGGCCGGCAAATATTCATTTAATTGGCAAGGATATATTAAGATTTCATGCAGTATATTGGCCAGCTTTTTTATTAGCTGCCAAAATACCATTGCCAAAAAAAATTTATGGTCACGGCTGGATATTATCTGGTGAAGAAAAAATGTCTAAATCAAAAGGCAATATTTTAGATCCAATTGATATAATAGACAAATATGGATTGGATCCATTAAGATATTATTTAATCAAAGAAGTTTCATTTGGTAATGATGGTAACATTTCACGAGATAGACTAGAAGATTGTATTAACAGTGATTTAGCAAATAATTTTGGAAATCTATGTCAAAGAGTTACTACTTTTGCAAAAAAAAACTGTGAGGGAAAAATCCCAAAAAATATTGAATTTAATAATGATGATTTAGAAATTCTAAATAAATTTAAAGATAGCTCTGATTTAATTAGAAAAAAAATTGACGAATTAGATCTAAATTTTTATATAGAATTTATTGTAAACTCTTTATTTGAAACAAATAAATATTTTAATGATCAAGAACCTTGGAAAAAAAAAGATGATATTAAAAGATTAAATACGATAGTTTATACAACTTTAGAAATTGTAAGAAAAATTAGTTTTATGCTTTATCCAATAATTCCACAATCATCAATGAATGCTCTTAAAATATTCTCTATAAAAGAAGATGAAATAGAATATTCGTCTATAAATAATCATAATTTTCTAGTGGGTGGTAATATCATAAATAGCATAGATATTCTTTTTAAAAAAATTGAAAAAAATAATGATTGATTCACACTGTCATCTTGATCATGAACCTCTTTTTCAGAATATTGAAGATATTTTGAAAAGGTCTAAAGCAGCAGGGATAACAAAATTACTTACAATATGCACAACATTTAAAAGTTTTGAAAAGATTAAACTCTTAGTAAAAAAAGATGATTTAATATTTGGTACTTATGGTATACACCCTCATGAAGCTAAAAATGATGAAGTCACATCAGAAATCATTATTAATGAAATCAAAAAAAACAAAAAAATTATAGGAATTGGTGAAACAGGCTTAGATTTTTATTATAATTATAGTGATAGAGATATCCAAATTAAAAGTCTAGAGCAACATATTAAAGCTGCATTAGAATTAAAAATTCCACTTATTATACATTCAAGAAACGCTGAAGATGAAACACTTGAAATTTTTAATAAATATAGGGATAAACAATTAAAAATTTTAATGCACTGTTTTACTGGTTCTATTAAATTTGCTGAAAGTCTAATAGATTTTGGTGCTTACTTTTCAGCAAGTGGAATAATCACTTTTAAAAATTCTTTAGAATTACAAGAAACTTTTAAAGTAATACCTTTAAATAAAATACTCATTGAAACAGATAGTCCATATTTAGCTCCTGTTCCAAAAAGAGGAAAAAAAAATGAACCATCTTTTATAAAATATACTGCTGACAAGCTCGCTGAAATAAAAGAAATTTCTAATTCTGAATTAGTAAAAAATACATCACAAAACTTTAATAATCTATTTAGCTAATGAAATTTATAATCTTAGGTTGTGGAAGCTCTATGGGGGTACCAAGATCTGATGGTTATTTTGGAAAGTGTGATCCTAATAACAAGAGAAATTATAGAACAAGATGCTCTGCTTTAATTCAAACTAAGGATGAAAATATTTTAATTGATACATCACCAGATTTAAGACATCAGTTAATAGAAAATAAGATAGATAAAATTGATAAAGTTTTTTATTCTCATATGCATGCAGATCAAACACATGGAATTAATGATCTAAGAGTTTTCTATATTAAAAATAAGAAAACTATTCCCATATATGCTGACAATCCAACTAGAAAATATCTTTTTAATACCTTTAAATATTGTTTTATTACTAATAACAAAGAATACCCAGCAACCTTAAAATTAAATTCTATTGATAAAAATTTATTTATTAAAAATGGAAAAAAAAAAATAAATGTAAAATCAATCAAAGTTAGACATGGTAAAATTAATAGTATTTGCTATATATTTGATAAAAAAATAGCTTATATTAGCGATGTTAGTGATATTGCAAAAAAAGATTATAAATATTTCAAAAATTTAAAATATTTGATTATAGATTGCTTGTGGTTTAGATATCATCCATCCCATATGAATTTTGAAAATGCTTTAAAATTTATTAAATTATTTGGGCCAAAAAAAGCAATACTTACAAACCTTCATTCTGATTTAGATTATAATTCTTTAAAGAAAGTATTACCAAAAAGTATAACACCAGCTTTTGATGGATTAACTATAAAATTATAAAATTTGTTCAATTCTATTTATAATCTTTTTAGACATTGGTTTTGTGAAAGAGGAAAAAGTATCTTCAATTTTTCCTTCTTTATTAATTAAAATTTTATGAAAATTCCATTTAGGCACGGCTGATTTACCATGATTTTTTTCTGCCCATTTAAACAAATCATGTGAGTTTTTGCCTTTTACTTCTGTAATTGTTGTCAATGGAAAATCTATATCAAAGTTTACCTCACAAAATTTTTTAACTTCAGAATTTCCCTTTTTCTCCTGATTAAAAGAATTAGATGGAACACCTATAACGATTAAACCTTTGCTTTTATATAAATCCCATAATTTTTGTAATTCATCATATTGCTTTGTAAAACCGCAATAACTTGCTGTATTAACAATTAATATAACTTTATTTTTGTAATCTTTAAAATTCATTGTCTCGCCTGTTATGCTTTCTATACTGAAATCATAAATTTTTTTTTCGTAGTTTGCAGATGCTGAAGTTTTAAAAATAAACATGATTATAGATATTAGATAAATTAATTTTCTCATCTATTTGGTTTATTTGGGGTAAGTAAAATCAAAAAATATCCAAACAAAGTGGATAATAAAGACCCTGTTAGCACTCCTATTTTTACACCATCCATATATTGCATGTTTTCAGCAAAAGCTAAATTTCCAACGAACAAACTCATTGTGAAACCAATCCCAGTGAGCACTCCCACACCATAAAAATTGTACCAACTTGTATCGTTCGGCATTTGAGCTACTTTTAACTTTATAGATACATAAGAAAATATAAAAACTCCCAGTTGTTTACCTAGAAAAAGTCCTAACACGATACCGAGGGGAACCTTATCTAATAAAG
>MDSW01044273.1_pt1 | contig 10095 bp, 15 predicted proteins | sample 811171 | NCBI WGS metagenome assembly MDSW01 (sample SAMN05326641, study PRJNA326480) | marine metagenome | isolation source: seawater | place: Atlantic Ocean: North West | collected 2012
ACTATGTCATACTTTGAGAAACTTGCTGACGATAGTTAAGTTCAAAACCCCCTGTAGAAATACAGGGGGTTTTTTCTAGAAAGGATATGAGTAGGACTCTTTACCCAAGTAATATGCTCCTACTGCTGGATCGTCTAAACCTTTATCGCCTACAGTAATATTTTTAATTTGTTTCTTTGCATCCACAACATTCGTACTACCGCCCTCTTTACCACCAGCTGCGCCTCCACCAGCTCTTGCAAGAGCTTCTGATCTTAGTTGGTCTGCATATTTGTGCCGGAATTCTTCATCTTCTTTGATTAGTTTTTGACGTTCTAACTTTGCAGCTTCAACCTCTTCCTTACTCGCATATTGGTTAAGACCACCAATCTCTGTATTGAATCCTGTTCCCGATTTAATCCCAGCATCTAATTCTGCTATTCGTGCCTGTCTGGCTTGCATCTTTGCTGTTGCGCTACCTTCTTCTGCATCATCGAATATAAACCCTGCTATTTTATCACCAAAAGGAATTTTAGATAAGATTGATTTCATAGTTTGTTTTGGATTTTCAAATAAATTGACAACAAATTTTATAAAATCATTAATAAAATTAAATGGAGCTTTTACTAAGTCTGATAAAAATTGCGGTATTTTTGAAGCAAATGCCTGTATATCTTCACCAGCTTCTTCAAATCCCATCTTTTTAGCTAACCATCCAATTGCCATTCCAATCCATTTCATAGGAATACCAACAAGATTTTTAACTAACTTTGCTGCACCACCACCAATAGCTGCTACTAATTTAGTAACGATATTAGAATCTGCTTCTTTACCTTCTTCATTCCATCCATCTATTGCACCAGTAATTGCGTCCCAAGCAGACATAATAAAGGTTATTGGTAAAAATACTTTACCTAATACTCTTCCGAATGTTCCAGCCCATTTGACTATTTTTGATGCTTGAGTAGACGCATTAATTAACTTCAATGCTAATTTACCACCCTCTTTAAATACATTAGCAAATTTTGTCATTGGTCTAAAGAAGTTTCCTATCGCAGTAAACACTTTTCCAATACGTGCTGTAAGCGGAGCTAGAGATTTTATCCATTTTGAATTTTTTATCGTAGCAGATATTGATCTAAAGAAGTTTGCAATAGGAGCAAATAGTTTACCAAGCTTAACACCAGTAAATTCTTTCATCCATCTTAGTTGCATTGCTATACTTCTGAAAAATTCTACAACTGCCATAATACCAGCTGCAACTATAGTAACAAGTGCAAGAATACCAAACTTACCTTTTTCTTTAAGACTGTCTAAGAAACTATCTTTTAGTTCACCAGTATTTTCAGCAGTTGCTTTAAGATACTCTACGGTCTTTTGTTGAGCACGAGCTGCTTCTTTTGCCTTCTCAGCTGCAGCCCCGCCCTTATTATCTTCACTCATACCCAAGGTTAATGCCCGCATAATCTTACTATTTTTACCAGACATTATCCACTGTTTTTTCTGTTCTTCATGCATTATATTTGCACGTTCTGTACCGAAAGATACAGCTTCTGCAATGTCTTTTACGTCTGCTTGCATAAGGGATGTTGCAAGATCAGCTGCTTGAGCACGTTTTCTTTCTGCCCTGTTCGGCATTATTCCAGCAAAATTAGTAAAGAAGTCTTTGAATCTTTCACCAAATGTTAGAGGTATACCGCCAACGCCTCGAGCAATCTCTTGTAATTTTAATCCATGTTCACCTTTAACTGCTTCATATGGAAGTTTTGCAGCTGTAAGAGCAGATGCAAATTCTTCTGGAAATGATGCTTGAAGAGAATTTAAAGCATTTAGTTGTGCGTCATTTGATTTTTTGCCTGCTCGCTCATCTTGATTATGATGATCTTGCATAGTTTGAATTAGATTTGAGATTGATGCATCAGCCATGACTTATCCTATTTTTTTGGTGATCCATTTTTCTTCAACGCTTGTGAACCAAAGTATGCGGCTACAATCGCTGCAACTGAAACATAATACACCGCAGCCATATCACCTAATATTTTTGCCGCCTGGTCTAAACTAATTAGTATGGAGAATACAACCAAAGATGGATACAACAACATACCCCACAATGCGAACCATGCCATGTATCTTTGAGCATCCTCTTTTTTATCTTCATTCTCTAATCGTACCAACTTCTGATCCATTTCAAATTCCTCATCAGTCACTATGCCATCACCATCAAGATCGTATTTTTCGTACTGACTACCTTTTTCTAGCTTTTTTTGAGCCATAGCACCGCTCTCCCTTTTTAACTATTTATATCTTGACTTCTCTTTTTCGGCCCTTTCACGTTCATCTTTTAGAAATTTCAATAACATTCCTATGTAAATCTCCCTTTCCCAAGGTATCATATCTTCTATTTCTGTTAAACTCCAACTGTGGTGTTGCATCATTCCAAAAGTAGTATGATAATAGTTTTCTAAGCTCTCATGGGAAAGGGCTATGCGAAAAAACTTTGCATACCTTCAATTCGTACTTCACCTTGTTTTTTAGTTTTTGGGTTTTTAACCTTTACAATGTGTTGTAGTTTAGGCATAGTATCGAAAAATTCTGCGACTGTTTCAAAATTTTCGGTACTCATACTTTCAATAAATTCCACCATTTCTTTTTCAGAAACATCAGCTGCATGGTGAATTTCATCTCCGTGATGAATTTCTCTAATACAGTTTTTAATCATATCAAATACTGTTTCACTCTCATTTGTTGCAGTATATTTTCCTAGATCACCAAGAGTAGGATATCCCATGACAATTTTTACGTCTGAATTTAACGAGATTTCATTTGTATGTTCTTCTTTCATTTGAACAGATACATCTTGTAAATCAATGGTAGTTTTTACAGATGTTTTTTCATCATCTGGACATAGAAGATTAAGAGTTACTTTTTCCCCTACCGATTTACCTCTTACTCTAAGAAAGATATATTCTATATCAAATAATGGAGATGAGTAGGGATCAACAACTTCAAATGTACATTCTTTAACAATGTTCGCAAAAGCATCTCTGATTTGTTGATCTTCACCAGACTCTTGAGCCATCATTAATACTTTTTGCTCTTTTACCAGAAATGGCCGGTATTTAATTGATTCCCCTGTAGATGGTAACTCAAGTTCATAAGTTACCGTATTAAGCTTAGGTAGTGCCATAATTTTTCATCCTTTAAAATAATTTATTAAGTACTTTTGGAACATTTCTATCAATGTTCCTTTCCACTGTATTGATCACAGTATCAAAAATTCTTTCCCCTATAGTTGGTGGTTGATCAGAAATATCTAAAGGTTCCCAATATCTAAAACTCATACTAATTTGTGTTCCTATAATAGTATTATTAGTACCATATGATAAATCAATAGGATTAATTGTCTTAGGAAAAGCCTCTTTTAATTTCAGTCCATACCTTCTAGTATTCATCTTATCCAAAAGGTAAATATCTACTTCACCAATATAATCGTTGTAATATCCAATATTCCAATTCGTTGTATCAATTGCTTGGTTTTGCCACTTTTCAAAAAATTTACGTTCCTTTAACTCTGAACTGGATTGAAACGTCATGGATACTTCATCAGCATAACTAACACCATCAACAATCTCTCTTGTTGGCCCATAGATATTATCTTCTGTAGTTGTGTTTAAGTTACGGCCGGGCAGTAAAACACTTTCACACCTTAAACTAATTTCTCTTGTATCCTGTCTTGCCTGTCCTGTAAATATAGAACTGATGTTTTGTTGAGTAGGTGGAAAGATTTGAACTTCATACCTGTTAGGCTGTGCATATCCCTCATTAGAATGAAATGCTGACAGAATATCATTTAATACACCAAAACCCATTGCTTCTAAAAATTGTGCCATTAAATCATTCCTCTGGATTCTCGCCACACTTGTCTTGATGTAGCTTTCTTAAATTTCTGTACAGGTAAAAGGGTAGCAATCGTAAATTCATCTGCATCTATTCGTCTAAAATTAGACTTTACCTTTCCAGCTAAGTATCTGTGTAGAGTTGGTGTTACCCCTCTAATGTTCTTAACATTATCATAATTAACTTTTAACACGGTAGATTCATCAAATTTAGTGTTGTTAGAAAAATCTACCAATCTATCTAAAAGACCTATTCTTAAAGATATTGGTAAGTAGTGTAAGTTTATGCCGAGAAATCCATCTGAATATCTTTCTAGAGGAAGAACTAGAGGAAACGTATCATAATATGGTAGTTTCTTTTTATGTTTAGGATCATATACAAACATATTTAATCTACCATAAAAAGGCCTACGATTTTGTTTGCCATCACGTATTAAGTCAAGTGAAGTTGGTGTTCCTAATTCACGAATCTTTTCCCTGTACCAAGATGTTGATCGTGGTCTGCCTCTTTGTGCATCTATAACACTTTGTATGTAATTACTAACAGCCATATGATTATTTATACCGTATCTCTAAGTGATCCTCATTTAATATCTGGAATTGCATATTGTTATCCTCACACCATTTTGTTGCAGATTGCCACTTTGCCTCGTTAATGCCCCATGTTTTTACCTCATTATACCACCGCCTTGTCTTTTTTTTCGGTGCCTTGTTGGGCGGCTTGCACTGTTTTTTAGGCTTTACCTCTATTATAAATTTCTTTAAAGTTCCCCCCTTTTGCCTTACTTTGATGTAAAAATCAGGGAAATATCTATGAACTTTACCATCCCAAGGGGATATGTAGGGTATAATGACTTCCTCACTACCCCATTCTATTATGGAGTCGTTTGTATCACAATATACCATGAATTTTCGCTCCCATAGAGAACGGTAGTATATTCGATTTGAATTACCTACATATTTTTTAGGATTTTTGGGTCTGTATTTTCCGCTGTACGCCATGACTTTTCTTATAAATAGTTTTATATACTAAGGATTATTTAGATGGCCTTCACCAAGAACATTACTCAAGCAATATCAAACCAAGCTTCTGGTAGAGCTTCAAAATTTGTTAGTGGTACACTCAAAGGACTCACTAGTTCATTAAAGGGTAAGAATGGAATAACTTCTGTTAATCCAAATTTAGGTGGTAGTGGAACATCCTTTACACCTAATATCCTAGAGTATCCTTTGAATGTTGCCAGTGATCCCTTCCAAGGACATTGGATTAAGTTCACAGCAAAAGCATATAAACCATTAAAAGTTGCTTTTACAAACAGGGAACAAAATCTTAAAAAGGTAATAAAATCAGCTTCAGCTGAAGCAAATGCAGCAAAATCTTCACTGTCAGAAGATGCTGGAGCTGGATTAAAATCATCAATAGATTTTAGTGATAAAGTATCATCTGCACTAGTATCAAACAACGATGGAGTTTTCAGTGGTGGAGCTGGGAAACAGATTAAGGATGCAAAGGGTGAAAGTTGGCCTACAGACCATATCTCTCTGTATATGCCTCCCTCTGTTAATGTAACTTATAGTGCTGGATATGCCGAAACTGAAATAGGTCAAATGGCCGAAATGGGTGCTGGGGTAATCAAAGCATTTCTACAGGGTGGTATGGATAAAAATACATTCTCAAAAGCGGGTCAAGTTCTTGCTCGTGGTGGAGAACAAATGTTAAAAGAGAAGGGACTCCAAGCATTAGATGTTATTGCACCTGGCGCTAAGGCATTAGCTCAAAGTGAAATGGGAAAGATTGTAGCTCCTAGAATGGAGATAATGTTTGAGGGCATGGGTCGAAGAGACTTCTCATTTACATTTAACTTTATTCCTAAAAGTGCTCAAGAAGCAAAAGTGGTGGAAAAAATTATATTTGCGTTTAAATTTAACATGGCTAGTGAGTTTATAGGTGGTCAACGTGTACAGTCCATGCCTAATGTATTTGATATAAAATATATGTACAAAAACAATGAGAATACGTATCTTAACAGAATTTCAACGTGTGTTCTTAAAAGTGTAAATGTGTCTTATGGTGGAGATAGATATACAGCTTACAACCCAACGGATGCAGCTGGTTCACCACCACCGCAGAAATCTTCAATACAACTAGAGTTTAGTGAGATAGATATTCTGGATAAAGTTAAGATTGCAGAAGGATTCTAATATGTTCTTCAATCAATTTCCTTTAATCCCTTATGAAAATTCTGATAATTCACTCAAGGTAGCGACTAACCTTTTGAGAAGGATTGATATAAGAAGTAAGGTTAAAGATAATAGTATTCTCTACGATACATACGATGTTAAAGAAGGTGAGATGCCAGAACATATAGCACATAAATTATATGGTAATTCAGAATTGCACTGGATTGTTCTTATGGTCAATAATATAACGGACTTATATCGTGATTGGCCTATGACTGTGCCCAACTTCTTACGATTTCTAAATGATAAATATGATAATCCAGATGGTATACACCATTATGAAATAACGCAAACTTCTGGTAATACAACGATTAAAGTAAACGTGGGCGCTAATAATGATAATTATCCAAGTGCAACCCCTATAACTAATAGAGAGTATGAAGAATCTCTACAGGATGAAAAACGAAAGATTAGACTTTTGGATCAAAGATACGTACAACTATTCATAGACAATTATAAAGAATTGATTAAAGAACGGACAATCTAATGTCAGAAGGTATTCAGTATGCCGGTGAATTTTCTATAGCTACTTGTGAACTTATAACTTCTAGTGGTTTACACGTTAATCTTAGGGATTCGGTGTTATCCATCACATTGTTTGAAAATTTAAAAAATCCTATGTTGACAGGATCAATCAATATTCAAGACAGTTTTTCATTACCATCAATTGGCCCTTTGATTGGTCAAGAGTACCTTGCATTAAAGATAATGACTCCTAGTATTGAAGATGACGATAAAGTTTTAGATTTTACGGAGAATGTTTTCCACATTTATAAAATTGGAGCTCGTCAGTCTGCTGGAGAAGGCATACAAGTCCACACACTTAACTTTATATCGTCTGAAGCCCTTAAAAATGAAAGAACAAGAATATCTAGAACTTTAACTGGTAGTCAAGATGAAATTGTAAAGCAGATGTTAAGTGATGTAAACTGTAAAAAGAATATGTTTATAGAACCATCCTCAACATCTAAAAAATATATTTCACCCAATCTAAATCCCTTTAAGATTATAGATATGTGCAAATTTGAGTCAACAACGAAACATAATGGCTCACCAACGTACTTATTTTATGAGAATTTCAATGGGTATCATTATAGAAGTATTGAAAGTTTGTATGCACAGTCACCTAAATGGAAATATTATAAATCACCACCTGGCGCAGCTCAAATCACTAAAAACACTCCACTCCACAATATAAAAAAGGAATTGGAGAACATAGTTGATTATCAGATTGTTCCTAATAATGATACTTTAACGAATACTGGTAGTGGTATGTTGAACTCTAAATTATTGGTGCATGATATTTTTAACAAAAGATATACCAGCCATACGTACAATATGTTAGAAGCAAATAAAGATGAAAAACATATCAATGCATATCATAATGCCGGCGATTATCCCATATATAGTAAAACACCAGTAGAACCAAATAAAAAGATTTCTGATTTTACTGCAAATATCTATCTTAAACCTACAAGCATAAAGAATACCACAACTAATAGTAATGCAATGCATACGTCATCTACAGGAACATACCCATTTCAAGGTAATGATCCTCAGAACTGGTTTCAAAGACGAGTCTCTCAAATGATGCAGCTAGAAACAGGATTACAAGTAAATATAGAAACTTTGGGTAATACTGTTGTGACTGTGGGGGATATAGTAGACCTATCATTGCCTGTTAAAGCAGCTGTTGAATCGCCAGAGTTTGCAGATGGCATCGACAAGCTTTACAGGGGTAAATTTCTAGTACAGAGAATTAGACACGATTTTGAGATAGGTGGAAATGCTCAATCTCACACAACTGTACTAACATTAGTTAAAGACTCCGTAGAAACAGAATTTGAAGCTCCAGAGGATAATACAGAACCAAAACCAATCAAGGATGGTATCATAGAAACAGAATTTTACGTGGAAGGAGGTGTTGCCTAACTCTCTTTTGTTATGATAACTACAAAATAAGAAAAGGAAAACCCATGTCAGTTAAAATGAAAAATCGAATTAAAAAAATGAACTTTCAACGTCAACCAAGAAGTGAAACTGTAGAGGATACTAAATATATGCATTACGACAATATACCAAATTTTCTTAGAGAGAAAGAGTTAAGGCAACGAAGATCAAATGAAATATTTTACCGAACTCCAAGAAGGGCTCAACGATCCCAATATATTTAAGGCATTCTTTCTAGCTGGTGGCCCTGGCAGCGGTAAGTCATACGTTGTCAGGAAAACCACTGGTGGTACAGGATTGCAGATAGTGAATTCAGATGATGCATTTGAGCGTTATCTGAAAAAGGCTGGTTTGTCTGCAAAGATGCCTGCTTCAGAAGAAGAACCAAGAGATATTGAACGAGACAGGGCAAAAAGAGTAACGAAAGCTCGTCAGGCAAACTACATCGAAGGTAGGTTGGGAATTATCATAGATGGTACTGGTAAAGACTTTGATAAGATCGCAAAACAGTCTAACAGTCTAAAACAACTAGGTTATGACACACACATGATCTTTGTGAACACCTCTCTTGACACGGCTCTAGAACGTAACGCAAAACGAGATAGGTCTGTACCAGAAAGTATTGCGGTTAAATCGTGGAAAGATGTACAATCCAACATAGGTAAATTTAGTCAACATTTCAGACAGAATTTTGTGGTTGTAGACAACAACGACTCAGAAGAAGATGTACTAACTCCTGTATTCAAACAAATTAGAATGCTCCTAAAGAAAAAAGTCAAAAGCCCTCTTGCAAAACAGTGGGTTATGCAACAAATGAAGGATCGTGGTATCAAAAAGATGCCTAAAGGATTCTAATTTTTTTAAATCTCCAACAATATCAATAACTTAGACATTACGATTTCGCTTGACAATATATCCTCCATGTGATAGCTTGTGTATATGATGATTAGTAAAGCACATATAGACAAATGGATACGCCTCAAGGGTATCTCTGGTCACGGCAAGAATCGTATCCGTGAACATGGTGATATCTGGTTGGTTGTTCATGTTGATGGAAGTAAGGTGATGTTACGGAGTCGGCATAAGACCTTCAAGGCTGGTGGTGAAATGTTTCATGACGGCCGTTGGATATCTACTTCTACTGATAAAAACTTTGAGATTGTGGAGATAGACATATGATTAAGCTATTGAAATATATACCTAAAAAGTTCCATTACCGTATTGGGTACATGATTGGCCTTACTAAACGATGGAAGTGTCTTAATTGAAGAATATGAAGAAGTTTTTCGGATAATTCACAAATTATCGCCATTTTTCGCTTGACATACGCTTTGGGGTATGGTAGCCTTAGGTATAATCAGAGATAGAGAGAGACATGATTCATATCGAAGCAACTGGTGGTCTAAAGAAAGATCGGGAGCTTGCAGAGGACGTTATGTGGTTCTGCATGGAAACTCTCATGCCTCGTATGCAGACATTGTGCATTGAGTTAGAGTTTTGCAAAACTCTTGATCAAGGTGCGATGGGATTTACCTTTATGGGTGATGATGAAAAAGATATATTCATCCAGATTGATCATCGTTTGAGTCGGATTGAAGGTCGGGATAAACTGATCGAAACTGTCGCTCATGAAATGGTTCATGCTTGGCAGATGGCCACAGGTCGTTTGAAAGATAAGTTTCGTGGTGGATACAAACAGTTGTGGAAGTGTAAAGACGGTAAATATCGTAACTACAATAAGACCGCATATGACCGTCAGCCTTGGGAAACACAGGCGTATGCTCTGGAAGGAAAACTTGCAGAATTATACGAAATGTGTGCCGATTAATGCTTGACAAACCTATTTGGTTCGTGTATACTAGTAATATAATCAAGAGAGAGAGAAAAGATTATGAAAGTCAAGATTATCAAAAACACTTGGGGTCACTCAAAAAAGTGCTGGTACATCATTGAGGTTGCGACTAATATCGCAATGAACTACACTGGTTACACTTCTAAGAAAGCTGCAATGAAGGTTGTTGAGGATGCT
>MDSW01064583.1_pt1 | contig 10093 bp, 8 predicted proteins | sample 811171 | NCBI WGS metagenome assembly MDSW01 (sample SAMN05326641, study PRJNA326480) | marine metagenome | isolation source: seawater | place: Atlantic Ocean: North West | collected 2012
AGCTGATGTTGAGGTTAATAACTGTTATTTAAGACATTACACAACTGTATTTAAACCAACAGAAGTTTTAATGATGATGACAGCATTTGCTGCCATGGAAACAGTTCATATTGCTGCATACTCACATCTTCTAGATACAATAGGTATGCCAGAGTCAGAATATTCAGCTTTCATGAAATATAAAGAAATGAAAGATAAGTATGATTACATGCAGGGTTTTAATATAAATTCAAAAGAAGACATAGCAAAAACTGTAGCAGTTTTTAGTGCTTTTACCGAAGGACTACAGTTGTTTGCTAGTTTTGCAATACTTCTTAATTTTCCAAGACACAATAAAATGAAAGGTATGGGCCAGATTGTTACTTGGTCTGTAAGAGATGAAACCTTGCACTGCAATTCTATGATTAGATTATTTAAAGAATTCATAAATGAAAATCCTGAAATTTGGACACCACAATTAAAAAAAGAACTTTATGAAGCATGTAGAACGATAATTGAACATGAAGATGCATTTATTGATCTTGCTTTTGAGATGGGACCTATGGATGGACTTACAGCAAAAGAAGTAAAAGATTATATAAGATTCATTGGAAATAGAAGACTTGTACAATTAGGTTTAGAACCAATTTATAAAATAGATAAAAATCCTTTAACTTGGCTAGATACCATGTTGAACGCGGTTGAGCATATGAACTTTTTTGAAGGTAGAGCAACTGAGTATTCTAAAGCGTCAACACAAGGTAACTGGACTGAAGCTTTTTCATAAAATTGAAATATTATAAATATTTTAGAAAGACGAGCATCAAAGATAAAGAAGTTGGAAGACTTTTCTTAGAAGAAATTCAAAAAAAGAATCCAAAAACATTTCTCGAAATTGGTATATTTCATGGTGTTACAGCACGTAATATATGTAATCTTATGTATAAAAATCATGGATCTGAATTTAAATATATTGGTATAGATATTTTTGAAGAAGGCGATGGAGTTAAAAATGAAGTTGCTCCATCATTCAAATTTAATAACCCATTAAAAACATTTTATTTTAAGTACTTAAAGAGACAAAACCCATATACAGCTGAAGGTGTTAAAGACCTTTTAAGTAAGTATGAAAAAAATATCCAAATTATACAAGGAAATACAAATGAAATCTTAAAAAATCTTAATTTAAAAGATATAGATTATATATTTGTAGATGGTGGACACGATTATAAGACTGTTAAAAACGACTTAGCATACAGTAAAAAATTTTTATCATCTAATGGTGTAATTATATGTGATGATTATAATTTAAGTTATGCCCCAGGTGTTAAAAAAGCTATAGATGAATTTATTTCTGAAAATAAATGCAAACATGAAATAATTCTAGAAAGATTTGCAAAGATAGAGTTTTAAATAGTTTTTAAAATTAATTTAAAAGCTTCGTTAACTGTAGATCTTTGAATAGATAATCTTTTTTTACTTTTAAAAATGAATTTTTTAACAAGTATTTTTGTTCCCTTTTTTAATCCAATATACACCAATCCCACTGGTTTATTCCTCGTTCCTCCATTTGGTCCAGCTATACCTGTAACAGAAATCGATACATTTGTTTTACTGATTTTGCTGAGATTTTTAACCATTGATAAGCAAGTTTCGTAGCTTACCGCTCCATGTTTTTTTAAAATATTAGGGGAGACTTTTAGTAATTTTACTTTAGCTTGATTTGAATAAGTTATTAATCCTAACGTAAAAACTTTAGAAGATCCACTGATTGAAGTGATAGAGCTTGAAAGTAATCCACCTGTGCAAGACTCAGCAAAGGAAATTTTTAATGCTTTTTTCCTTAATAATTTTACAATTTTTTTAGAAATTATTTTCATGAAGTTATAACCATATATAATACCAGAACAGCCACAACGTATAGACCTGCACAAACGTCATCCATAATGACACCAAAACTATTTTTAAAGTTTTTATCGTAATAACTTACAGGATAAGGTTTGGTAATGTCAAAAATTCTAAATAAAATGAACATTATAAAATAAAAAGTTAATATATCGTTAGTGCTTTTAGATCCTTCATGAGCAACTTCATAAAGACATATAGGAATAGATTGTCCTATAAATTCATCAATAACTACTTCTTTAGGGTCTTTATTAGTTAAATTTTTAATAAATAAATTTACCACATAAAGAGATATTAAAAAAATAACAATTATTGAAATTAAAATAAAATTTGGTGAAATATTTAAAATATGAAATAAAACAAATAATAGTAAAGTTGTAGCTAAAGAAGCAATACTACCTGGAATTTTATTTATTTTACCAATTCCAAATAAAGTGACAAATAAAAAAATTATTTTATTAAGCATTTTTAATTACAGATGTTATTACTTCACAAGCAATAGCTTTCTCTTTTCCAATGATTCCTAATTTTTCAGTTGTTTTACCTTTAATATTAATTTGATTTATTGAAATATCACATAACTTAGAAATTATATTTATCATCTTTTTTTTGTAATTTTTAATTTTTGGTGTTTCTGTAATTATATTAATGTCTATATTGTTTATTAAATAACCTTTAGATTTAATTATATTAATAATATTTTTTAAAAGAACTGTTGATCTAATATTTTTAAATTTATTCTTTTGATCAGAAAATTTTTCACCAATGTCTCCTAATTTACATGCACCTAAAATAGAATCTGTTATAGCATGTAAAACAGGATCTCCATCGGAATGTCCTAAAGTTCCAATCTTTGATTGTATTTTTAATCCACCTAAATACAACTTTCTTTTTGGTACAAGTCTATGAACATCAAATCCAATCCCATAACTAATTTTATTATTTACAAAATCATTTAAATAAGTAATTTTTTTGTTTGTTATTTCACCTTTTATAAATTTAACTTTTAAATTATTATTTAAAAATAATGAACTTTCGTCAGTTATTTTTTTTTTATTTTTCTTTGCAAGTTTATATATTGTATTGAATTTAAAGCATTGTGGAGTTTGTGTTAAATAGACATTCTCTCTTTTAAGATTTGATATTTTTGTCTTATCTTTATATTTAGCTGAGTTATCACTTGTCAAATAGGGCACGATTGCATCACTCAGATTAAATTTGTTTATTTTTTTTAACAAATGTATAGAAAAATCTGGCCTTGCCGCATCATGAATAAATACTTTTTTTGGTTTATATTTTTTTATAAAATTTAGTGCTTTTAATGAGGAGTCCATCCTTTCTTTACCACCACTTATTATTTTAATTTTGTTATTTTTTAAATTTCTTAAATATTGTTTATCTTTAGGGTTTATAACCAAGATCACTTTCCTAAATAAATTTGATTTTAATGCTTTATCAATTGAATGAAAAATCATCTTTTTTCCATTATAATTGGTATATTGCTTTGGAATTTTAGATATAAATCTATTTCCTTTTCCAGCAGCTAGTATAACAAAGTAATTCATGTTTTTATTTTAAAAATTTATTATATATTTTTAACTTATGCTTGCTTTCTTAAAAAGAAACATTTTTTTAGTATTGATATTTATTATTACTCTATCAGTAGGTTTTTTGACTTTTTTAACCTTTATAGACAAGAGTTTTATTGAATTAACAGATCAAAATCTTAAAATTTTATTAATCATAAACATAATAATTCTTTTGATTTTTTTTGGTATCATTTTTTATGAAACAAAAAGCTCACTTAAAAAAAATATCAATATTCGTGGTGCTATAGCTAATAGAAAATATATTATTTTTTTTTCATTATTTACACTTATTCCATCTTTATTAATCTCCATATTCTCTTTATTTTTATTTTCTTTCGCATTAGAAAAATATTTTGATAATAAAATCACAACAGCGGTTAATAATTCATATGAATTAGCAAAGAATTATGTTGATGAAAAAAGAAATAAAATTGAGTCAGATATTATTTTGGTGGCTTTTGATATAAATAAAAATATTGAATATTTAACAAATAATAATCAAAATACTAAAAGTTTTTTAGATACCCAGAGAATTTTAAGAGACCTAGATCAAATACATGTAGTTAATTCCAAAAGAGAGGTGATTTTTTCTTCCTCATCAACCTCATATGTTCCTATTGAAGAAAAAGCTATTAAAATGGTCATAAATGATGATAGACCACTTAAAATTATAAATGCATTTGAAAATAAATCTGCTGCTGTAATTAAATTACCTGGTTTAAATGATAGATATCTTTATGTAGTAAAATTTCTTGACGAAGAAATTTCTAAATATTTAAGAGAATCTGAGGAAGCAGTTAATTTTTACTACACTGTCGAAGATAAAAATTTGGGTATTAAATTTTCTTTTGCACTAATATACATAATTATTGTTTCTCTATTATTATTTTTATCAATTACTATAGCTATAAGATTTTCTTCAAGATTTTTTATATCAATTAATAATCTAATATCTGCATCAGAAGAAATTGGTAAAGGAAATCTAGACACTAAAGTACCCGAACTTAAAGCAGACAGAGAAATAGAACTTTTGAATAAAAATTTTAATGACATGATAAATAAACTTAAGAATCAGCAAGAAAAACTGTTAAATTCTGAGAGACATCTTGCATGGGAAACGGTTGCAAGAAAACTTGCGCATGAAATTAAAAATCCACTTACTCCAATCCAACTAACAATTGATAATTTAAAATCAAAATATATTGATCAAATTAAAATTGAAAATAAGGAAAAATATAATTTAAGTCTTCAAACGATAATCAAGCAAATTAATCAAATTGAAAATCTTGTGAATGAATTTTCAGATTTTGCTAGAATGCCTAAACCATTATTTAAAAAACATAATCTAACGGACTTAGTAAGTTTAAACTTAGAATTGCTAAAAAAAGTTGATAAATCAATTAAAATTAATTTGAATTCTAAAATAGATAATATTGAAATTTTTTGTGATCATGAGCAAATCAGTAGAACAGTATTTAATCTAATTAAAAATTCAATTGAAAGCATTCAGCAAAAAGCTTTAAAAATAAAGGATTTTAGTAAAATAATAGATATAGAAATTATCGAAATTAAAGACTATATAAAGCTTAATATTACTGATAGTGGAATTGGTTTTGATATAAAAGATAAAACAAACTTCATCAAGCCATACTACACTACAAAAAAAAATGGGTCAGGACTAGGACTATCAATTGTTAACAAAATTATTAATGATCATAATGGATCAATCAAATTTTTAAATCACGATAAAGGTGCTAAAATAGAAGTTATTCTTCCTAAAAACTATGAAAGCTGAAATATTAATAATTGATGATAATTCCGATATAAGAGTTATTCTAAATGAGTTAATTCAGGATGCTGGATACAAAACTAGATTAGCGGCAAATTACAATCAAGCATTGACGGAAATAGACAAGAAACTTCCTGATGTAGCTATCATAGACGTAAAACTTGATAAAGGAGATAACGACGGTATTGAGCTTCTAAATCATATTAAAAGCAAAGATAAAAATGTACCTGTTATAATAATCTCTGGTCACGCTAATATTGAAATGGCTATTAATTCTTTAAAGTCAGGAGCATTTGAATTTATACAAAAACCTTTCGATAAAGAAAGATTAATGAATTTTGTTAATAGAGCAGTAGAAAATTTTAAATTAAAAACAGAAAATAAAAATTTACATTCAAAATTATTCCATTCGTTTGAACTAGTTGGCAAAAGTCAGAATATTTCCTCAATTAAAGATCAAATTGAAAAAATATCTCAGTCAGAAAGTAGAATTTTTATATCTGGCCCTACTGGATCTGGCAAAAAGTTAATAGCTAGAAAAATCCATAAAAATTCAAAAAGAAAAAATGAACCCTTTGTCATTTTAAATGGAGCACTTTTAGATGCTAAAAAATATGAGCAAGAACTTTTTGGAGAAGAAAAGAGTGATGGTTCTATTTTATATGGTTCTTTAGAAAAGGCATCTGGTGGCATTCTTTTAATAGATGAAGTAACAGAAATACCTCTAGAAACCCAATCAAAAATTTTAAGAGTTGTTATAGATCAAAAATTTAAAAGAATTAATGGAAACCACGATATAAGTGTAAATGTAAGATTAGTATGTTCATCTAGCAAGGAGATTAAAAAAGAAATCCAATCTGGTAATTTTAGAGAAGATTTGTACCACAGACTTAATGTCTTTAATATCAATGTTGAGCCATTAAATAAAAGAATAGAGGATATTCCTTTACTAATAAATTACTTTACAAAAAAAATATGTGACTCTTATAATTTTAAACCTTTTGAAATAAAAGATAATAACTATTTATTGAATTATTCTTGGCCTGGCAATGTTAGAGAATTAAGAAACTTGATTGAAAGAATTGCTATTTTATCTCCAGGCAATGATAATGATAAAATTCTGCAGATCATTAAAGAATCTTTATCTACTTCGTCTGAAGAAAGTTTTTCTATAGCTGAAACCTTATCAATACCACTTAGAGAAGCACGTGAAAATTTCGAAAAAGAATATTTAACTAATCAACTTAGAAAATTTGGTGGAAATATATCTAAAACTGCAAACTTTGTTGGTATGGAAAGGTCTGCACTACACAGAAAGCTTAAACTCTTAGGGGTTAAAGATTTTAATTAAATGAATATTATAATATGCGGCGCAGGTAGGGTTGGATTTACCATTGCTAAATTACTAACTGAACAAGATCATTCAATTACGATAATTGATCAATCTAGCGAAGATATTCAAAAAATTAACGACTCTTTAGATGTTAGATCTATCGTTGGAAAAGCAACATATCCATCTATACTTGAAAAAGCTGATGCTGAAAATGCAGACATGATAATAGCTGTCACTAAAAATGATGAAATCAATATGTTGATATGTCAAATAGCATATACAGTTTTTAAAATACCTAAAAAAATAGCAAGAATAAGATCTCAGGACTATCTCAATCCTAAATTTTCAAAAGTTTATAGTAAAGAAAATTTACCAATAGATGTAATAATTTCACCAGAAATTGAAATTGCAAAATCAATTCAAAGAAAACTTGAAGCTCCTGGTGCGTTAAACAATATACCATTTGCAGAAAATAAAATTAGATTGTTAGAAATATTAATTGATGACAAGTGTCCTATTTCAGGAATAAAATTAAATGAGCTAACAAAAAAATTTCCAAAACTTAATGCAAATATAATAGGTGTTATCCGAAATAATAATTTTGAAATTTTAAAAAAAAGTGATGTTATGAAGCATAATGATAAAGCTTATGTAATTATCAATTCACAACAAATGGAAGATACACTTTTAGCATTTGGTCATAATGAGAAAATTTCAACTAAAATTTTAATTATCGGTGGAGGAAATATTGGCCTGAATCTTGCAAAAAATATAGAGCAATCTTTAGAATCTACTAGAATAAAAATTATAGAAAAAGATAAGGAACGAGCAGAGTTTATTGCAAATGAGCTCAACAACTCAATAGTTATCAATGGAAATGGTTTAGATGAAGATGTTCTTTCAGAAGCAAATCTTGATGAAGTTGAAACAGTATTAGCCCTGACAAATGATGATGAAGATAATTTAATGGTGAGTGTATTAGTTGAAAAATTTTCAAAAGACAAGAAAACTATGGCATTGATAAATAAACCAAATTATTCTTTGTTACAATCATCATTAAAAATTGACGATCTTATAGATCCAAGAATGAGTACAGTTTCAAGTATTTTAAAACATGTTCATAAAGGAACAATAGAATCAGCTTACACAATTTTAGATGGACAATATGAATTTATAGAGGCAGATATAATAGAAACTTCCGAATTAATTAATAAGTCTATCAAATCTGCTGATCTCCCAGATGAAATTAGAATTGGAGCGATATTAAGAGATAATGAAATTATCATACCAAGATCAGATTTTGTTTTTAAAAAAAATGATACTGTTGTTTTTATTTCAAAAAGAGACCAACTTTCAACTGTTGAAAATATGTTCAGAATTAGTTCGTTCTAATTTTAATGTCACGATTTAGCTTAATATATTTATCATCTTTTTTTCTATTAATTTCTTTTTTATCATTTTTAAATATTTTATATTCCTATTATTTTAACCTTTATTTAAACATTGATACTTATGTATATACACTGGTTATTTCTTTAATATTTTCATCCATTCCATTACTAAAAAAAAAAGATGACAAGAAAACCAGTATTTATGAAAAAATTATCACAATTGTAATAGGTTACTTTTTAATTCCTGCTATTATATCAATTCCTTATTTTTTAAGTATATACAACATTTCATTTCTAGATTGTTATTTTGAGTCAATTTCAGGATTTACATCAACAGGATTTACAGTTTTTTCTAATATAAAACACTTAGATCAAAGTTTAATTTTATGGAGATCTTCATCCCAGTGGATTGGTGGATTATACTTTTTATTCTCAATAATTCTACTTATAGATATTTTTGATAAAAATTTGAAAAATAATGTTACAGATTTTTTGTCATTTGACTCTAATGAAATATTAAAGCAATCATTTAAAATAATTACACTATATTCATTACTCACATTATTTATTTTTTTAACTTTAAAAATTATAAATATTCGTGATTTCGATGCATTTAATTTGGCTTTAACATTAATTTCATCTGGAGGATTTTTACCAGTAAACGAATTAGATATTTTAATAAATACTGAATTTAAACAGATAATTTTGTCGTTTTTAATGTTACTTTCATTTTTTAGTTTATTTTTATCGTTTAATCTATTTTATTTAAAAAAAAGAGGATTATCAGTATTTACCGAAGATTTGTATTTATTAATATATTTTTTATTTTTAAATATAATTTTTTTTATTTTTTTTGATAATAATGATTACTCTTCTATCTTTCTTTCTATATCAAGTAGTATTTCAAATATTGGATTTTCTACTAAAAATACTCCCGCTAATCTATATTTTATTTTCTTAATTCTTGTAGTTATTGGTGGATCTTTTTTTTCAACAAGTTCTGGACTAAGATTTATAAAAATTTTTTCTCTTATTAAGTTTTCAATAAATGAATTGTTATCACATTCAAGGCCAAGACAAGTTTATTTAAGCAAAATATCTTTTTCAAAAAATTATGCAAATCAATCAGATATAAACAAGTATTTTTTATCAATTCTGATATTTGTACTGTCATTATTCACTGTTACTATTCTATTAACTATTTCAAATTTTAATTTTGATGTGTCCTTTAAACTGGGTATTTTGACTATTATGAATACTGTTAATTCTAGTATATTTGGCCTTGGAGATTTTTACTTTTTAGAAGCAAGCTTTTTTTCTAAAATAACTTTAATTATATTCATGATTATCGGTAGGGTTGAATTACTAACATTTTTAATTATTGTTAAAAAATTTCTTTTCAAAAGTTAATTTCATATTATAAGATCAAATAATTGCGCCCTTAGCTCAGCTGGATTAGAGCATCGGTTTTCTAAACCGAGGGTCCCAGGTTCGAGTCCTGGAGGGCGCGCCATATATCTATTTGTTCTAGTCAAGTACATGTTTGTTTTTTTTTGTCTATTTTGATCAATCTATTGAATTATTATTAATAAATGCCAATTTTTAATCATTGATGGAGATAATGGTTTCTGCTTTACTCTTATAAGTTCAAAATTAATTTTGAATTTTTGTATACAAATAAATAACAAACAAGAGGAAGATATGTTTAAACAATTAAATAAGGTCTTTGCATTTGTTTTACTAAGTTTGATGGCATTCGTTTATTCTTGCGATCAAATGGGCGGACAACAAGGTAAAGGACAATCAAAAACTCTAAAAAATACTAAAAGTAAAGGATTTGTTAGATGTGGAGTTTCTCAAGGTTTACCAGGATTTTCTAATGCTGATGCATCAGGAAATTGGACAGGTGTAGACGTTGACGTTTGTAGAGCAGTTGCTGCGGCAGTTTTAGGTGATGCTAATAAAGTTAAGTACACACCATTAAGTGCTAAAGAAAGATTTACTGCTTTAACAGCTGGAGAAATCGATGTTTTATCAAGAAACACTACATGGACACTTTCTAGAGATGCTGACATTGGTCTTACTTTCGTAGGAGTTAACTTTTACG
>MDSW01092422.1_pt1 | contig 10093 bp, 2 predicted proteins | sample 811171 | NCBI WGS metagenome assembly MDSW01 (sample SAMN05326641, study PRJNA326480) | marine metagenome | isolation source: seawater | place: Atlantic Ocean: North West | collected 2012
CATCGCACTCCCCCCTCCCCCCATCGCACTCCCCGCTCCCCCCGTCGCCCTCCCCCGGGGGCTGGGCGCGCCTCCGGCGCGACCTTCGCGTGCGCGACGGCGAGCTCTTCTTCTCCCCGCCCGCGGGCGCGCGCCCGACAAGCGCCTCGGGCGTGCCGCTCCTCCGCGACCGCGCCCTGTACCGCGCGCTGAGCGACGCCGACGCGGGCCCGTCCCCCGCGACCGCCCGAGCGACGACCCCCCGCCCCGCTCGGCTCGGCGCGTTCGACGACGCCGCCGCTCTCACCCCCGTCCCCCCGGACGCGCAGCAGCAGCGCGACGCCGATCTCCTCGGGCGCCTCCGCCTCGCGGTGGAGTACGTCCTGGACGCGATGGAGGGCCTCACGCACCTCTCCTTCCGCCGCGAGGTCCCCGCCGCGCGACGCATCGCCAAGCTCCAGAGAACGCGCGCGTACGCGTGGACGTTACGCGCCCTGCTCCTCGCCCACCTCGCCCTCCTGTTCGTCGAGCCCCACAACAGGCACGCCGCGGACGCCGGGGACCCGTCGGGGACCCACTCGACGACGCCGTACCCGATCGCGCGGCGGCGTCGGTTACTCGCGCTCGAGCTCGTCCTCGCGTCGGTGTTCGTCGCCACCGCGGGTTTGGATCTCGTTCGGCTGGGGTGGGAGCGGTACCGCGCGAAGCACTGGCGGTTCGTCTTCGTCGGCGCGTCCATCGCCGTCGCCTGCGACGCCGTCGTCGCTCTGGTCGCCCTGAGCGCGCTCCCTCCTTCGTCGTCGTCGTCGACGAGGGCTTCTCTGCTTTTGCTCCGCCCCACGCGGTGCCTCCGTCCTCTCCTCGTCGTCTCGCACCACCGCCCGACGCGGCAGCTGGTGAGCAGCGCGGCGCGGACGGTTCCCATGCTCGCCTCGACTATGGCGCTCGTGGGCGTGGTCATCGTCGCGTGGGCGTGCGCGGGGGTACAGCTGTACCAGGGGGCGTACGACGTGGAGGACGCCAACACGGCTCGCAATTTCGACAACGGCTTCGACGCGGCGACGGCGATGACGGTGCTGATCACCGTCGAGAACTTCCCGGACGTCATGCGCCCCGCGCTGGACGACCCCAGGGTGCCCCCGTTCGTCACCGCGGTCTTCTTCGTCTCCTTCATCGTCCTCGCCACGTGGCTGGGGATGTCGCTGTGGGTGACGGTGATTTTCGAGACGTACAAGTCGCAGCACCGAGGGAAAATCGCGAGGCAGAGGGTCCACGAGCAAAAGGCGCTCATCACCGCGTTCAGCGTCCTGCAGGACACGCCGAACGAACCCGTGGACGGGGAGACGTGGGTGAGGCTCGCGAGAATGGCGAGGCCGAGGCTCTCGGAGGGCGCGGCGAGGGCGCTCCTCACGGTGTTGCTCGAAAAAGAAGCCGACGCGAAAGCCGACGCGAAGGAGCGCTCGAGCGCCGAGGGGGAGGCGGAGGGCCCCCTCGACCCGAAGCGGAGCGCGTGGGGGGAGACCGCGAATGGCGGGATCGGAATCGATCGGCGCGGGTCGAACGGTGCGCTCGGGGATGGCGCTCAGCACTCGGCGCTCGCGGGCGGGTCCTCCGACGCCGCCCTCCGGGGAGCCCGGGGCGTCCAAAACCAAAACGTCTCGGTGGATGCGTTTTTGAAAACCGTCGACGTTCTGAAATCCGGCGTGACCAAGGCGAGAGACCCGGACGCGCTCGTGACGCGACGCGCGCGTCTCTCGGCGGGGCTTCTCACCGGCGACGACGACGCGGAGGCGCTTTTCGAAGGTCGAAGGTCGGTCGAAGGTGGGTCCTCCGCGGCGCCGTTCCTCGTCGCCGCCGCCGCCACTTTCGAATCCCGCGTCGTCGCGTGGGTGCGTTCGCGGTGGTTCGATCGGCTCGCGACGTTCGCGAGCCTCGCGCAAACCGCGACGCTTCTGGCGCGGCACAGGCGCGCGACCGACCGGTTCGAAACGATCGTCGACCGGTGCGACGCCGCGTGCGTGACCGCGCTCGTCGTGGAGCTCCTTCTGCGCGCCTGGGTCGCGTGGACGCGCACGGGCGCCGACGAGCCGCCCGAGACGTTCCGCGCTCCGAGCGTCTACGAGCGCGAGCGCGAGGGTCCCTCGGGTTCGTCGCCGCTCGGCTTCGACCGATCTTCGACCGACCTTCGACCGGCATCCACGGGCCCCGTCGGCCTCCGCGGGTTCTTCGCCGCGCGCGCGTTCGACGTCTGCGTCGCTGCGCCGTCGGCGGCGTTGGCGCTTCCCTGGGCGCGCGCGTTTGGCGCGTCCGCCGCGGCGACGAAGGCGTTGACGCGCGCGCGCCGAACGTTCGCGCCGGTTCGGATTTTGCGTCTGTGCGCGTTGTCCGACGCGCAGAGGGAGATCGTGGGCGTGTTCGCTCGGTGCGGGGAGGTGATCGCGACGCTGTTGGCGTGCTTGGCGTGTTGCGCGTACTCGTACGCGTGCGTCGGCATGGAGAGTTTCCACTCGAGCGTCACCGGCGCTCGTCCTTTTTGCCGCGAGGGAGAGTCGCCGAGCGACGTCCCCGGGGCTTTGCCTTGCCTGGACCGCCACGAGAACTTCGAGGCGCCGTGGAGCGCTCTGTTGGCGCTGTTCCAGGTGAGCACGTCGAACAACTGGCACGACATCCTGTACCCGAACGCGGCGGCGGCGAAGGCGGCGACGGGCGGCGACGTCGGTCGGGCGTTGGCGGTTTTGTACTTCGCGTCGTTTTACGCCGTCGCCGTGCTCCTCCTCGTCAACATCCTCACGTCGCTCGTGCTCGAGATGTTCGGCGCGCACTGGCGCGCCACGGGGAAGACGTTCGCGGACGATCGGGAGGGGTTCTTCGACGACCCCGGGCGGACGACGCGGCGAGGGGGCGCGAGGGAGACCGACGACGCGGGCGAGGCGGCGAGGGAGACGTCCCCGTTTTCCTTCTCGGGGGCGGGGCTTCTCCGCGGGGGAGGATCCTCGGGCGAATTCGGGGACGACCGAGGGGACGACCGAGGGGACGACGGCGGACGACCGAGGGGGCGCCCGTCTCGGTCGTCGCTCCGGCTCGCGCGCGCCGACGCGACCGAGAAGGTCACGCGGGTGACGGTGAACGGCGAGCGCTGGATCGTGACGGCGTCGAAGGACTGGGCGAAGGATCTCATGCTCGAGGGGCTGAGCCTTCGGAGGGAGCGCGCGGCGCTCGCGCGGGGGCTGGACCAGCTCGAGACGCAGCTGGCGAGGAGGAAGAACGAGCGCGTCGCGCGAGCGCTCGCGGAGATGCGCGAGCGGAGGAGGGGGGCGCGAGAGGACGAGGGGGCGAGCGAACGCGGGGGAGGGGCGCGGGGGGGGCGAGAAGGCGCCCTTCCGACGCCCCTCGCGGGCGGGCGGAAGACGCGCGCGCTCGGCGGGTTCGTTCCGGGTCCGGGTCCGGGTCCGGGGGGGCTCAGGCGGAGCGCGAGCGTCGCGAACGACCTCGCGGGAGAGCTCGAGGAACTCACCGAGGAGGAGTGGGCGCACATCGCCGCGCTCGCGGGGGGTTGGGAGACGTGAAGCGCCGAGGCGGTCGTGAAGAGCGGAGACGGAAACGGAAAACGCTTTGACACTTTTTTCATTCGCTCGCGGCTTCCCTACCTGATATTAATATACCAGGTAGCCGCCATTATTAGGGGAGCCGAAACGCCGCGCCCTCGAACCCTCCCGACGACGTCGCGAATGCGGCTCCGGCGGCTCCGGCGGCTCCGGCGACTCGGCTCTCGAACCCCGCGCCTCCCGCGGCGCCGCGATCGGGGATCCCCCCCGCTCGCCACGCCGCGTCGACGCGGTCGAGCCTGGCGCCGAGCGCCTCGCTCTGCCTCGCGTTCGCGCCGACGGCGAGGACGAGGACGAGGAACGCCACCGCGGCGGCGCAAAAGTGAAGCGCGGCGGTGAGCGTCGAGAGGTAATCCACCGCCGCCTCGAGCCGTTCCTCGGGCTCGCGTTCCTCCGCCGCGGGCGCGCGCCCTAAAAAGTGAGAAGACGCCCCCCGCAACTCGCGGTTCGCCGCGTACATCTCGTCGCGGTACCGCCGCGAGTACGTCCCCCCCCCGCGCGAGCCGCCGTAATAATACTCCCCCCCCGCGCCGCCGCGACGATACGACTCCCTCGCGCCCTGGGCGCTGCGGACGCCGCGGCGAAACCGACGCGCGTCGCCGGGGGTCCACCGCTCGCCGCCGCCGTCGTCGAACCCGAACTCCACGCCGCGCGTCGCGCCCATGCTCGGGCTCGGCGGCGCGGACTCGAACCGGCGGCGGGGCGGGTACGCGAACCCGGCGGGATCGGCGAGCCCCTCCCCGCCCGGGGCGCCGCGACGAAACCCGCCGTCCCCGTCGTCGAAAAAAAACGCGCCGCCGGGACCCCCCTCGGCCGGGTCCGGGTCCCGCGCGTGGCCCCATCCGCCGTCCGCGCGCGCCCGCTCGCCCTCGCGGCTCACGCCGCGGCTCATTGCGGGCGACGCCGCGGCGGAGACCGACCCGCGCCCGTACCGAGGCGCGCGGCGGCGTTGCCCCGCGTCGAACCGGCGGCGGTCGCGCGGGTGAAACGTCCCGGAGGGGCGGGTCCCCGGCGACTGGTCGTACCCCTCTTCGTCGCGTTCAAACTCGGCGCGGCGCGTCGCGGCGGCTTCGGCGGCGGCGTCCGCTCTTCTCATGCGCGGGTCGTCCGCTCGCCGCCGCGATCTCGCGGGCGTCGCGGCGGGGCTCGAGCGGAGGCTCGTGCGGCCGCTGTGCGGCGGCGCGCCGTAGCCCCGCACGTCGTCCAGGTTCACGGGTTCGAGCTCGTCCAGCGGAAACCCGCGCAGGTCGTCGCGGTCGTCGCGGTCGTCGCGGTCGTCGCGGTCGTCGCGGTCGTCCTCGTCCGCGGTGTTCCGGCCGCCCTCGTCCTCGCTGTTCCGGCCGCTCTGGCTCGGCTGGCTGCTGACGCTCACGCTCATGCTCGCCGCGCCCTGGCTCCCCTCGTCGCTGCGCTCGCCGAGCGTCGCGAGCCGGGGCGACCCGCGCGCGTGGTGAGGGAAAACCGGAAAGCCGAGCCCGCGCTTCGCAAGCGGCGAAACGCCGGGCTCCTCCTCGAACCCGTCCCCGTCCGCGGCGCGCGCCTTCGCCCCCGCGGCGAACCGATCCACGCCCGCGGGGGTCGGGTGCGCGGACGCGTGGCGACTCATCGCCGGCGACGACGACGCCGACGAGTACACCCGGCGACGCGGTCGCGCCCCCCCGTCGCGCGCGACGTCGCCCCCCCGTCGCTCCGCCCCCGCCGCCTTCCCCTCGTCGTCGCGCGCCGGCCCCCCGCCCCCCTCCGCGCCCCGGTTCCACCGCGCGTCGCGCGGGGAGGCGTCCACCGAAGGGTGATGCGGATTCGCTCGAGATGATCCCGATCCCCCGCCGCCGCCGCCGCCGCCAAAGAGCGTCTTTCGAACCTCGTCGTCGTCGCCCCCGCCCTCGGCGGCGTGGCGGAATCGCCGCCGCGCGCGCCGCCCCTCGGACGAGCCCGGGGGGTGCGCGATGAGCGACGCGGAGGGAAGCGGGAGTCGCACCGCGTCCGGAGACGTCGGGCGCGGCGAGGAGGTGCCGAGACGCGCGACGGATGGCGAGACGAACGAGTGCGCGCGCGTCGAGGGACTTTCGCCGGCCGGGGCGAACGCCGCCTCCGGATCCGGACCCGCCGCGCGTCCCGGGTCGTCCGCGGGGTCGTCGCCGCGTTCGGGCTCGGGGGACGCCGCGGGGGGCTGGATCAGGGTCGAGGCCGATCGCGCGCGGGTTCGCAGGCCGCCTATGCGGGAGGACCCCGCGGCGTCCTCGCCCGTCGTCCACGTCTCGTCGAGGCCCGAGCTCTCCCCGCTCTCCCCGGCGGAGGACAACGACTCTCGAGGAGGCGCGGAGAACGGAGGAGTCCTCGTCGGCGCGGCGGACGTCTCCGTCGTCGGCGCGTTTAGGTTTTCGTTTAGGTTTTTGTTTTCGTTTTCGCGCGTTTTGGGCCCTCGGGTCCTCGGCGGCGTCGGCGGAGGGCTCATCGCCGCGCGAAGCACCGTCGCCGCCGTCGCCGCGGGCGACGGCGCGGGGTCGACGCGGCGAAACACCTCGTTCGCGATGACGAAATCGTCCAGGGAGACAATCGTCTGATTCGCGTGATCCTCCGAGCCGGGGTCACCCTCCGAAATCGAGGACCCCGGTTCGAGAGACCCGCCGCGAGGCACTGCCCGCGCCTCCCTCGCTCGTTCGAGGATGAACGTGTGCATGTAGGTGACGGGTTTCGATCGTCCGGTTCCCGCGCCGCCGCGGGTCGCGCTCGCGTGCCTGGAGCGCAGGCTGGATCCCCTGGTGAGGGTGCCCAGGACGACGGCGAGGACGTTTCCGCCGGGGACGATCTGGACGTCCGTGCTGACGACGACGGCGTGGCGGCCGCCGAAGACCTCGCGCCTGCGGTTCGAGATGGCGCGCGTGCCCGCGGACGTCGGGTCGCGGCGCGCGAGAACGCGGACGGGGGACTCGGGGCCGGAATCGTAAAAGTCCTCCTCCGCGGCGTCCGGCGCGCCCGCGGGGGAGGCGGGGGAGGCGGAGGAGGAGGCGTCGGCGGCGTCGCCGCGGCGGGGCGTGCTCGCGTCCTCGAGCGTGAAGACGGAGTCGTCCGTGTAGTAGCGCTCCACGCGCGAGGGCGCGGCGTTGAGGTCGCGGTAGTACGCGCCGACGAAGCGTCGCGCGACCGCGCGGAGCTCGCGGCTGCTGGACAGGGGGGGCGAGTCCGCGGAGGAGGGCCCGGGCCCCGCTCCGGAGAGGAGGTCGCCCGCCGCGGGGGACGCCGGCGAGACGACCGCCGCGGGTGGGGCCGAGGCATCCGCCGCCGGCGCCGGGGGACCCGCCGGCGCCGGCGAGTCAGGCATCGCGCGCGCCGAACCGCGCCCGCGACCTCCCCGTGTGGGCCGAGCGGGGCGCCCAATTCTCGCGTTGTTCGTTCTTCGCACTCGCCCGGAGGAGAGTCAACGCAGCGGCGCGCGGGGTTTGAAAACGTGCTGGCGCGCGGCGCGCCTGAAAACGACGAACACCGGATCGGATCTGGTTGGTCCTCCCGACGCTTCGCTCGGCGATCGCTCGCCACCCCCGCGTCTCCGCCGCGGCCCCGCACACGCGCTCGCGCTCGCGCTCCTCTCCGCGCGCCGAGGCTCGCGCCGATGATGTCCTCCGACGCGACGTCCACGATGCTCGGCGCGCTCCTCGTCGCCGCGCTCTTGGCCGTCCCGGTCGCGCGCTTCCTCGCGCGTCAGCTCGGCCAGCTCGGCACGATGTCCTCCTCCGCGTCCGCGCTCGCGGGCGAGGGGTACGGCGGCGGGAGCGGGTCGTACACCGCGGCGGAGGTGGCGAAGCACGCGTCCAAGGACGACGTGTGGGTGGTGATCAAGGGCAAGGTCTACGACCTCACCGAATTCGTGGACGAGCACCCGGGTGGGGTGGAGTCGATCATGAAGCGCGCGGGCGCGGACGCCACGGAGGGGTTCTTCGGACCGCAGCACCCGAGTCGCGTGCACGACATGGTCGAGGAGTACCTCATCGGCGAACTCGTCGAGGAGAGCGAAAAGGACAAGTGAACGCGACGCGGTCCGACGTCGCGCCCCGGCGGTGGTCGAGCCCCCGTTCGACCACGATCTCGGTCGCTCGTCGCACAGCTGTGCGCGGCGAGGTGGCGCGAACCGCGCGCACGCGAACGTACTCCGATGGAAATATCACTCGTCGGCGCCGCGCGCGCCTCCCACCAGGTACGCTCACCCCCCGGGGGGGGCGGTCTCTCCCTCCAACGTCACCTCCACTCTCCCTCCGCGCCCACCCTCACCTCCGTCCTCGCGCCGCCCGCCGTCGCCTTCGCCGTCCTCCGGTTCCTCCTCCGTCGGGACGACGCGCGTCTCGAACGACAGCTCCGCCTCCGCGTCGGCGTACGACTGCAGCGCCTCCTCGAGCCTCGCCGCGCGGCGTTTCTCCCTCTCCAGCGCCGCCGAGAGCCGCGCGACCGCGAACTCGCGGTCCTTGAGCTCGTCGCACTGCAGCGCCGCCATCTTCGCCGCGCTCGCGAGCTGCGCCTCGCGCGCGGCGACCACCTCCGCCGTCGCCGCGAGCTGCGCCATCGCCGCCGAGAGCTGCGCCGCGAGCGCCGCATTCTCGGACGCCAGCGCCTCGGCGCCGCCACCGCGCCGCGCGAGCCCGCCGGAGCCGCCGCCGACGGGCGTGATGAGCCGCGCCACCGGTGCGGACGCCGAGGCGGGGCCGCTCTCGTCGCGAGGAGGCGTGTCGGGCGACCCCGGGGAACCCGCCGAGGGCGCCGCTCCGCCTGTCGCCGCTCCCGAGACGTCCTCCGCCTCCGCCTTCGCCTTCGACGAGCCGCCGCCGAAGTACCGCCACACCCGCGACGAGTACGAGGTCGATGCGGAAGACCTCTTTTCGCGCGGAAGAAAACCATCCGGACCCGGCGCCGGCCCCGGCGCCGGCGGGAGGTCCTCGTTCTCGAACGTGAGCTCGCGCGCGGGCAGAGCCTCGCGCCGCGATCCGCGGGATCCGAGTTCGAATCCGCGACGCGACGCGAGCGATTGGGTGGGTCCCGCATCCGTCCGCTTCGCCGCCCGCTTCGCCCCCCCGTCGTCCTCGATCGCCGCCGCGTCGTGCGCCTCCGCGCCGCGATCCGCGGGATCCGAGTTCGAACCCGCGCGTTCGCCGCCGTCACGGCGCGTCTCCCCTCGCCGGTACCTCCGAGGGCGCACCTTCGCGCGGCTTCTCGGCGCGGCGGTTCCCGGACTCATCCACGCCTCGAACGCCGCCGCCGAGAACCCCGCGTCCGCGTCCAAGCCCTCCTCGTCCGCGCTCCCGGCGAAGGACCCCGCGCGCGAGTGCGCCGCGAAGAGTCGAAGCGTCGAACCGTCGAACCGTCGATCGCGGTCGATCGAGCGCGAGGGGCTCGGCGACGAGGGAAGACTCGAGGGAAAAAGGAGCGAAGGCGCTCGGAGCGAAGGCGCTCGGAGCGAAGGCGCTCGGAGCGAAGGCGCTCGGAGCTCGGAGCCGGAGGGATCGGCATCTCGTTCCGCCGCGTCCGTCGCGTTCGGTCCGGTTCCGCCGATGGGACCTCCCCCCGCCTCCGCTCGCGCCGCCTCCGCTCGCGCCGCCTCCGCTCGCGCCGTTTCTGCTCGCGCGGCGACGCGCGCTCTGTTTGCGCGCGTCTCCTCCCTCGTCTCTCGCTCCGCCTTTTCGTATTCGCTCGTCACTCGTTCCCACGTCACGTCCGCGTGTCCGCTCGTGGCTATCGCCATGAGCGCCGATCCGTCGAACGCCGCGGGCGCCATCGCGACGGCGGCCTCCACGACCCGGTCGGTCGCGGCGGCGTCCAGGAGGGTTTTTGCGTTGGCGTCGACGAGCGCGAGGGCCACCTGGAACAGCACTGTTCGCCTGCGCTCGAAGAGCATCACGTCCCACACCCTCAGCGCCGTCTCCCACGGCAGCTGGTTCACGTACAGCGCCAAGAACCACGACGTCGTCACCGCGCTGAGCGGCGCCCCCGAGGTTTCGAACGCGTCGTGCACGCGGGGGAACTTCTCGCGGACGAACGTCGCCAGGACCCTCTGGTCCGCCGCCGACGCGAGCATGTCGTCTTCGTAGTACCCAGGCAACACGTCCTCGGCGACGGCGGCCAAACACCAAAACGCCGCCTCCTCCTCCATCAACAGAAGGAGCAGAGCGGCGAGGAAGTTCATGCCCTGGCAGTACCCCACCGAGGGGTCGTGCAGAGCGTACGCGCACAACACGCGGTTCAGCGCGTCGCGCCCGACGCCGTCGAGGAGGGGGTGCGCGGGGAACGTCCGAGGAAGATCCTTCGCGATCTGGTCGCGAGCCAGCGCGAAAGAATCGGAGAAAGCGCGACGCGAAGAAGGAACCGCTCGCGACGGCGACGCGGACGAAGGCGACGACGCGGACGGGGACGGTTTCGCCGGGGACGGCGTGCCGGGGGAGGACGCGGCCGGCGGGTCCTCGCCGTCCTCGGAGACGGCGACGTCCTCGGAGACGGCGACGTCCTCGGAGACGGCGACGTCCTCG
>MDSW01131853.1_pt1 | contig 10093 bp, 10 predicted proteins | sample 811171 | NCBI WGS metagenome assembly MDSW01 (sample SAMN05326641, study PRJNA326480) | marine metagenome | isolation source: seawater | place: Atlantic Ocean: North West | collected 2012
GGACCACAGGTGATTGCTGTTACACTAGCCCCGGCGGACTCTTTCATACTGAGAGCAGCTTCCAGAGCATATTCATCGAATGGGCTGATTGACCACTTGCTAACTGCACTCTCATTCACTCGATCACCACTGACAGTAATCTTAGCAGTCGAGTCAGGAACGTACTTGATTAGAACAGCAATATCCATCTCTACACCCGGGTAATCTTTGCCAATGGAATGTCCTCTATCAAGATTCGGCATGCACCATGATGCTCAAGATTACGATTCTTCATCACCTGGATCCCAACCTAAACCAGCAGGACGGATATGTTTGGCCACAATATCCCCTGCCTCAAATGAATCGATCTCATGATCGACAATGAGGTGTCGGACCAATAGGTGACGTGGCATTGTTTGGTCGCAAATAGGGCAATCAGTAATCGGCATATGCCTTCGTCCTACAAACTCATTTCGTCCATCTTGAGTCAACAAACGACGGAATGTTCGAAGTATTACAAAAATGAAGACGAAGAAGAGGAAACAACCCCCACAGGCGAATCCACCGATCACGCTGGACGTTCCTTCGTCACCCAGGAGGATAATGTCATGACGTTGTTGTCTTTCCCCTTGACCCTCGGAAGAATTCCAATCGATTGTGAAAATCGATGCCTGCCCTGAGACTATTATGTATAGCTTTGATTCTGCATCTGACTCTTCGACATCTAGTGTTAAACGATAACTTCCGGCGAAATCAGTCATTGTCTCTAGGCCGTCGTTTCGCTCGCAAACATCACTCCCTGCACATTGAATTTGAAGTGGCTCGTAAGCCACTGCAGTATTACGAGATGTTGTTACAGTCCCATATACGGTATAATCCTCAGCGGCAACTACTGGAACCAGCAGTAGAACTAGCCCGATCAAAATGAGGGGGGTCCGCATGTGACTAAATTATTCTTCAAGCACTTGAATGAGTGTCAATTGACCTAAATGTGGATTGTCTAAGCATTAGCACTGAACCATAGAGCCCTAAAGCACCTCCGGTAACCAAATCGAATATGTGGTGCTGTTTTGTAGTGAGAGTGGAGAAGATAATCAGAAGCAAGAACGTACCATAGAGAATACGAAGAATATCTGAGCGCTCATTATGAATCATCCATTGCCGACCTGCCGCCCATATAATTACGCAATGGGAAACATGTAATGATGGCCAAGATGACATCGGTTGATCTACGCTATACTTCGTCTCAATAACTGACGAGGTCAACGAATCAGTATGAACTAATGCAGCAATCATTTGGTCCCTGAGGTCCACCTCTGCCGGAGCTAAGAAGAAAATTGTGACACTGATTATTTCCACTATGAACAGAGTTTGAAGCGCTGTAATGAGCGACTTGACTCCGGCTTGAGTTTTAGGTACAAGAAGAAGTAGAACTGGATAAGCAAACCAGAATAAACCAAGGTAAATCCATACTGATTCTGGAATAGCAGGAATATCTCGATCCAGTCCAATTTGAGGATTCATCACCGAGCGACCAATCCAAACTTGCATCCAATTTGTAAGACCATAGAGTGGGAGCATTGTGACGATTGTTAGTATGGATATGCGCACGAGAGAAGAATTTACGCTCCCATCTACAGGAAGGAGGCGTTTCCAAATTGGCCAAGGCGAAAGGAGGCGAGTCTCCAATGAAGACATATTACTCCGTTTTGGCACTCGGCATCTGAACCTTCGTAATGTTGGTATCTAGGATTTGACTGATACGGAATAATGCGTATAACCTAGTGCCCACACCGCCGAGTATGGCCGAACAGGAATCGATGGTTCCTGTTGCTGCAATTGTTTGCTTTTTACTAGGCGTTACGAGCCTCATTCTCCTCAATCGTTCAAAAAAAGGAATGTGGATGGATCGTCTTGCAGGCTATATGTTAGGATGGTGTCTAGTTTTCTTCGGATTACGTTATGCTGCCGATTCACTTAGAACCACTTCTTGGTGGCAAAGTACAGACATAACATCACAATTCGACATTTTCCAGTACCTATACTATTCATTCACAATAGCGGCATTTGCTATTGCTGCAATTTTCCCATTCATTTACCCATACCCATTATTACAAAAATCTTCGACAATCAAACTTGTTGCCCCTCTAACATTCCTTTTGGGTTTGACAATAGTAGTTTCAATGATGTTAACACAATACAAATACGTTGGATTTTGGCAAATCCTATTCGCTCCAACATTCATTATCCTGATTCCAATTTACTTTCGATTCTTGTCCGAAGAAATGTTGGGGGGAGACGACACTGCACGACGAATGTCTCTTGCAGCAGGAATCATTCTCATAGCTTTCTTCGGTCAACAAATGACCTGGTGGTTAGCGCAACTAATTTCCATTAACGACGAATTTGTTGCTAGGTTTGCCATCGAAGCAGGAGTTGGATCTCATTCTTACGTCCCGAACTGGATAGGATATACAGTTACTAATTCACTAGGAACTATTGCAATCCTATCGTTAGCTGCAGGAGAAACCTGGAGAGCTAACACAAAGGGAATAAATGGATTTACAATTGTTATTTTCCTAATCCTTGGAGTCGGCCTAATCAGTGGAATTGCTGACTATGCTGTTCTAGATATTGTTGACAGTTGCATGTACACCGTGTGTGAGAGTTTTCCGAATAGCTACCAAATTTGGTATAGATTTACCACAGAAGCGTTATTGTTGCTATTTGCCCCACTGATGGTAATGTACCTTCTTCTTCATTTCGATGTAATCGATTCTGAAGCAGAACAGAATCAATGGATGACAAGAATCATTGTCATACTAATGCTACTGATTGTTTCCTCGACTATGATTGAATTACTACAATCGTTTTTGCCTGTTTCCTCGATGATTTCTTCAGCAATACTGGCGATGGTTGTTGCTATCTTCATAGGTTGGGAAGAACGAATAATGAATACGTTGATTGGTGAGGGCGAGAGTATTTCTAAGAAATTAGCATCTCTAAATGAACTGCACGAACCAGATATCAGCGAGGGTGAAATCCAACTTTTTTCAAAATCGATGGCAGTACTAACTGCAATTATCATTATCCTATGTTTCCTGTATTCGTCTATTGTGAGTTGATTAAATGAGTTCTAATGGCGATTTCAGTGAAGTGATGTCGAACATTACTTCTAGCAATGCTGGCAATAAATTCACCCTTGTATCATTTATTGCTGCCTTGATTCTACTAACTTACACTGGATATGATACTGTCATCCTCAGGACTGAAATTATCTCTGATTTCGCAGAGGATAACCAATACAGAATTACATTCTCTACACAGAATGAAACCATGCAGGCAGTGGAGACATTACAAGACGATGAGACAAGAAACATTGAATTCGATCTTTCTGAAATAAACATCCCAGACGGATACAAGATTGGATATATCGATGTAAGGATAACTTCTGAGGAAGAGTCGGGAATCTCCGTCCAATGTGATTCTGTAGCTGGAGATATCATTGAGAATGATTTACCTGCCCAATGGAAAGATCCGAATAACAACCTCTCTGGCCAAGATAGTAGTTGTATCCCGATTGAACTAGATCTCACAGTTTATCCTAATTTTAGTGGAAATTCAATCACTGTTTCTGCGATTAATGAATATCAGGCTCTCCAAAATTGGACTGAAGTAGGATGGGGGGATGGGATTTTATCCATTGATTTGGACCTCGATGTCAACTCACCTTTAGGCTTCGATCCGATTGGCCAAGATTCAGATGAAGAAATTACAGTAGATGTATTCATCGTAATGTTCTCAGTATCAATTCAAGAGATTTGATTGAGATTTATTTTTCCTTGATTACACTATCTCCTGAGTAAACTTGTGCTTCTCTCAGAACTCTTGCATACCATCTAGACCAACCAGGATTCTTTTTTTCGGATATTCTCGAAAAATTACCTTTAGTAAACGAATTTTGGATTGTCCGGCACGGTGGAGCCGGACCAGTAATCTCAATCAATGCATCACCTACATTCAACTGAGAGCCGGGATGAATTAGATTCCAATCTAAACCAGAGATAGTCAGATTCTCCCCAACAGAACCAGCCTCAATTGGATGCCCTTCAGACCTCAAATATTCGATTACCTCGCTAGAGAATATGCAAACAGCGCGATTTGGTCCGCCATGGTGCTTCAGATCATTCTGACGATCACCTTCAACTCCCTCCTTCCGAAGAAAAGCAGAATCAACAGGATGCTTAGGGACTCCACCTTCAGGATTTACGTTTACTGCTTTGACGACTGCAGAATCCACTTAATCCCCCCAATATGCCTCTCTAATTGCTTGGTTTGCTTCCATACAAGCTACAACGTCTGCAGGTCTATCGGGCATATTCTGTATACCGGCTAGATGTGCATGAATCGGCTCGACATTTGACATGTTAACAACACCCCAACCAACTTGTGTGCAAGGTGCAACTGGAGATATAGGCAATGTCCCAGTTGATGGATCCCATGTCGAAAAGGAGGGGTACCATGCAGAGAGGTTCAACGCATCACGGAGATCCGAGTTCGAAATACTAAGGTTGGTGCCATTGACAAGTAAACTTCCACGTTCAGAGGAAGCACCAGATCCCATGTCTCCCACATCTTCTCTAAGCATTGTTAGAACAAGGCTGAGAATCCCAGCAGTTCGAGGAGTCGCGAATGAGGTTCCAGAAGTCTCATGATATCCTGAGGTGTCATCATGATTCGGCAACATCTGAGTCCAATCAGCGGCCATATCTGGATAGGAGCCACTCATCGTCTCTTTCTGGTCATCCTCTTCCTCTGCGTATCCTGAAACCCCGATTGACCAGGGGGGACCCGCAGTAGAATCCTGAACTGCAGGGGAAGGCGTGTTGTCTGAAGCACCAGTGTGTACCTTGTGATTCTCAACTACGGCGACCCTTGTCGCATCTTCAATTCCAGGAACCGGAACTGAACCGATGGGGCCAAACGAAGTCGTAATGATATCGACTAATGGTTGATCTGCTGCTGCTAGAACTGCAGCATCGCTGAACCCCTCTACAAAGAAGATTATCGCATCAGGATTCGCATCAAGAACCGCTCCGGTTACAGCCGTCCCATGACCATCTGAGGGGTCATCTAGAATTGGAATGTCTGTATTGTCATCTGGTGTTGTACCAATAATTCGTGTACCTGTAAAGTAGACAATATCAGTAGATGTAATTATGTCCCAACAAGACTCTTGGTCTGCTTCATAGCGTTCCTGCCAACTCCCTTCAATAGTAAGATTACACCACATTGTTACTCCAAGGCCATCCAATAACCAATCCGGAAGTGTCTCATTGAGAATAAAACGCTCGTGATAGACATTGATACCTGTATCAATCGGTGCGACTACACTGTATGCACCACCAAAGTTCCCAAAGACCGGGCTATCGAATTCGTCCACCTCATCTGGAGTCTCTTCACGCCACAAGCAACCAGCCATAGAAGACCCAATGAGCAGGATACTCAGAAGTAAAGCTCGGAGCGGGCGCATGTTTGCCGGAACCATTGATTTGGTTTGAGGTTGATGTCATCTCGATGGAACGCGGGCAATCATGGAAAGCGTCCCTGCCCACCCATCACTAGGATTGGAACGAAAGCAGCGTAATACATCGAATCCAGCAATTTCTACCATCTCAATCCACTCTTTTTCAGTGTGGGTAGTCATACGAACTCCGACCTTTTCTGGCCATGATAAACTCGATTCGTTCTCTGCATAATGATCTATACCAAAAGCGAAAATTCCGCCAGGTATCAGCCATTCTTCTTTGATAAGACAAAGCATAGATTGTATGTCATCAAGATAATACAGGACTTCCATGGAATGTACAAGATCTACAGGTTCAGGTGGGCGCCAATCCATCAGATCGGCGCAAGTGTACATTCCTTCTGGATCCACTCTCAGAGCATTAGCAATCATTGACGGCGCACCATCGATACCCATTGCTATGGAACAATCATCTCGTTCTTTCAATAGACGAACTACCCAGCCATTACCACAACCGGCATCTACAGCAGTAAATCCGCGTTCAATAGTCTCTGAATCCATTTCTTCAAAGGCCGCAGTTAATATGTGCTTCACAGCAGGTGCATGGCCATTTTCCATGCCTATATCTTTTCCAGCCTCCGCCCATTCACTGAATACATGAACTGCAGACCGCATCCGAACATCTCCTCAGAGACTACGAGTGAAGGACTGAATTCCAGTAATATGTCTAGCCAAAATGAGATTGTGGATATCGTGTGTACCTTCGTAGGTCTTTACTGATTCAAGGTTGTTCATGTGCCGCATAATTGGATACTCATCTGTAACACCATTAGCACCGTGAATATCTCTAGCGACTCGGGCAATCTCGAGAGCAATGTCTACATTGTTCATCTTAGCGAGACTAATCATCTCGGGGAACCAATCATCTTCGTCGACACGACGACCAAGATGGTAAGCGAGGAGTTGGCCTTTCGTAATCTCACGTAGCATCGTTGCAAGCTTCATTTGAATCAATTGGTAAGCCGCAATCGGATGATCAAACTGGATTCGGTCCATTGCATATTTCTTGGCTGCATCAAAACAAGCCTGGGCTGAACCTATAGAACCCCAAGCGATTCCATATCGTGCACGGTTAAGACATGAGAAAGGTCCACCAAGACCCTTTGCACCCGGTAGATATCGATCATCAGGGACGAAGACGTCTTGCAAAACAAGTTCAGAGGTAACAGACGCACGGAGTGAGTGTTTGCCCTTCTGTTCTGGCGCAGTGAAACCCTTGTCATCCTTCTCGACTATAAAACCACGAATGACACCGTCTAGTTTAGCCCAAACTATTGCAAGATCTGCAATTGTTCCATTTGTAATCCACATCTTCGCACCGTTCAGTATGTATCCTCCATCGACCTTCTCAGCCTTAGTTACCATCCCCCCTGGGTTGGAACCGTAGTCTGGCTCAGTTAGGCCAAAGCATCCAATGATTTCACCTGTAGCCATCCCTGGCAGATACTTGTGCTTCTGCTCCTCTGTCCCAAACTTGTGAATCGGATGCATCGATAGAGAGCCCTGAACACTGCAGAAAGAACGTAAACCGGAATCTCCCCGCTCAAGTTCCCGGCAAACGACTCCGTAGGCTGTGTAAGACATGCCCGCACAACCATACTCTTCGGGGACAACCATGCCAAGGACACCCATCTCACCTAAATCACGAATCCACTCGTCAGGGAAGTATCCACCATTGTATGCATCCTCGATATTTGGAATGACCTTCTCATCAACCCAATCACGAACCATATCCCTAAGCATAACTTCCTCTTCGGTAAGCATCCTGTCAACATCGTAGAAATCCAAGGCTTCGTATGCCATCTGAACCACTCCTTGGTCTGTTGCCGATGTCCGAGCCGCTTGAACCTTACCGCACGGCGACCCAAAGCTTCGGGTCAAGATTCACGCTTTCGACGACGCTCTTCTCGACGATCCTTCAATGAGGGCTCGATCCCTTTTCGGCGCCGACGCCAACGATTGTATGAAGCCTGCATTGAAGGGCTATTCATGAAAATCAGACCCAAGACAATCCCTGGAACACTGATTACGATAACTACAGTCAAGGCATAACCAACTATGCTGCTTATCAGTGGATTGTCAATCTCATTATCAGGAACAAAACGTGCAACTCTGCCACGGTCATTGAGTATCCAGCCATCATCCATTCCAGTCCCCCAACTGCAAGTAACTTGACGAGTTGCAATTTCGTCCTCAGTGGAAGCGATGTCCGCATGATCTAACCACGGAAAACTATCTTCCTTGGTTACATCGTGTTCGATTAGACCGAACGGAACCATCGCTACCATCATCCGATCTGAACTATGGGCACAAATGTGGGTGAATTCGCCACCTGCTTCGGTCAAGACAACTGCATCCATGGAAGAACCGCCGTCAATTGAATCATCCAGATGAATTGTCGCAAGATTCTGATTAGAACCAACAGCGATGCATTCAGGATTGTTACCAAAAGCACACTCGACATCAGTCCAAATCACTGACGAACCACCAATCCAGGATATCTGATGATCCGCATCGATTAATGCAATACCGTCTGATTTCGTTACTACCACGCACAATCTGATGATAGAATGGCAATCAATTGCCTGCACTGTACTAGATTTAGTGTTCTCTATTGGGACCATCTCGCTACCTTCAACCAATGAACGGAATCTCCAGATGAGGCCAGTGTCAGATGCAATGTAAGCCCAAGCCCCGTTTGTATTCCAAGAAACGGCCGTTAAAGTGCTGAGTTCTACGGCTCCAGTCCCACTAACGTTCGAGAGGCGACGGTCTTGATGATCATAACGAATTATCTCACCTGACTCGCCAACTATCAGAGCATTTCCTGCTGGATGGAAATCTACGGCAAGTAGATCCTCATCTGTGATTGGAGCCAATGTTTCTGTTCCCGATGGTTGCTCAGGAGGAATTAGTAGAACTACTCCGTTGTCTCCAATGGCAAGTACGTTTGACTCATCAGAATCTAGAGCATTGAGGTAAACAGTCTCATCCGTAAGCTGAATAATCTCATCAATTTGTACAGCTGATTGAGCCGCGACAGGATTCAGTGAAAATGAAATCAAAACTAGAACCAAGCACAAAGCACGAACAAAGTGGCCTGAATCCATGGCCTTCCGAGAACCTTGGCCTTCATGATGTGACCGGTCTACAGAGAATGTACACAGAGAGGATTCAAGTCCTACCTTGCCACCCCAGTGATATGGAGCGGTTCGCGGTCAAGAGAGGATTGGTTAAGCAAGTGACAGCAGATGGAGGATTGGGCAAGTTAGCTCAAGGCTTCTTTGACGATGTTACCTCAACAGGAGATAACGCATTCACTGGTTCACATGGTATCATGTCTAGCATTAAGGCTCACTATGAGGGAGATGCTCTGATTACCGATGTTGTGAACGAAAGACCGAACTTCGATGACAGGGAAGCCATGAAGGCAGCCCAAGATGACAGGCGTCGATTCACCACTTTCCTTGATGAAGCAACAGGATACAACTCCAAACAGCGTGGCGACAAGGCAAAGGAATGGGTGAAGAAGGCCTCAAAAGCGAAGTCTGCTATATCTGGAGCCCGTCACTTCATGTCAATGGCCAAGGCCATGAGTGATGAAAAGAGAGAGAAAGCAGAGGCTCTAATCACAGAGATCGAGGCTGCCCTAGAAGCCGGTGACAACACCAAGGCTGCTGGCCGTGGTGAGAAACTCTCCAAGATGTTGAACGAATGAGGGGAATTTGATGTCTAGCGCAGAGGAATGGATCTCTGCAGTAAGTGGCTCAGAAAATCTCGACCCAACCTCTCATGATCGGCTCACAAAAATGCTTGGCGGCGTTCAAGAAGCAGTCGGTCTAGACCACGTTATTGGAGTTCTCAATGGAGGTAAGAGCCATTCAGAAGATGATGTAATACGGTGTTACGTTGGGTTCGAGCCAAGCGGCAAGGCACACATTGGCTGGAAGGTTATTGCTAATCTTCTACGACGATTGCTTGATGCTGAGACCAATGTCCTGGTATTCCTTGCAGATTGGCATGCATGGATTAACGATAAGTTTGGAGGGAACATGGAGGCAATCCAACTCACCGCTGATTACATGGAAGATGTATTCCGAGCTCTTCTCGACCAACCTGATGAGGGAGATGGACCCGGCCAGTTACGCTTCCTCCGAGCCAGCGAACTCATGGAAAATCCAGATTATTGGGCGCGGATGCTTAGATGTGCTAAGAATCAGAGTTTGAATCGTGTTCGACGAACATTTAGCATCATGGGCAGAAGTGAAGATTCATCCGACGATGATCTCTCAAAATTTTTCTATCCTGCGATGCAAGCAGCAGATATCTTCGAACTCAAAATCGACATCGCAATCGGAGGGATGGATCAGCGCAAAGCCCACATGTACATGCGAGGAGTTGCTGACTCACAAGGCTGGACAAAGGCAACATGCTTCCATACCCCGATTCTATCGGGGCTCAAGACTAGTGGCGCCCGAATGGAAGCTTTCGATCACAAGATGAGTAAATCGGACCCTAGTGGAGCAA
>MDSW01198812.1_pt1 | contig 10093 bp, 12 predicted proteins | sample 811171 | NCBI WGS metagenome assembly MDSW01 (sample SAMN05326641, study PRJNA326480) | marine metagenome | isolation source: seawater | place: Atlantic Ocean: North West | collected 2012
CGGCGCATGCATCGCACGCATGACGGCGAGCGTTACGCACGGTTTATCCATGGGTTAAAACTAAAACGTCCATAGATCATGGACAAAATTTTCAGTTTCCAAGAAGGCCTTGACTCATCAAACCGGGTCTAAATTTTCCTCTGTGATTCCGAAAATCTCAGTGTTCTCCTGGTTAGAACGGCGTGCCTTTCAGGCTTTGCCCGAAGAAGAGAAATAGTCTATATCCTTCGTATAGATCGTTGATTTTTCTTCCCACTTGTTCAGACTCGGTGGTTGCACAGGGAGCCGTGTAATAGAAAACCGTGCATTACACCTCAAGTGTGACGTTATTGAACGGTGTTCATCCGCACAGCTACATGGCCTGTCATATCATATCCGTGCTTTCCATAGGACTGAAATCGAAGGGGACCAGATCAAGGATCCGTTCAATTGGGCGCCCCAAAGTCACTCTGAAGCAAACACGTGCCCATAGGTCGTCCGTAGGGCTCGTCGCCGCAACTCCGAGCTGGTTGAGTGGCGATGTAGAAGATGCCCCCGATGCTATCACCGACGATGCTCCATTGCGTGTGCTTATATCGGGCGGAGGTCTCGGAGGTTTATTCGCTGCGATTTCGCTGCGAGACGCAGGCATGGAGGTTATTGTTGTTGAGCGTACTGCTGTGTACCGCCCCTTTGGAGGACCCATACAGCTCGCATCGAACGGTGTGAGCACCATCAAGGCTACGAGCGAGTCGCTGTTTCGACGCGTCCACGAAGTTAGCAGACCCTTCTGGCGCACAACGAGCGGCATTCGTGACGGCATAAGTGGCAGCTGGATGTTCAAGTTTGGCGCAATAACGGAGTTGCCCAACGAATACAACCTTCCCTTCTCTATTTGTGTCGATCGCTCCGATTTGCAGGAGGTGTTACTCGAGGAAATTCAAGACTGCGGAGTCCTCCAGATGGGTACATCGCTGCTGGGTTACCGAAATAATACTGAAGAGAATGGTGGAGGTGTGACAGCCTTCTTAGATGATGGTAGCAAAATTCATGCAGACCTACTTATCGGAGCTGATGGCATCTGGAGCCAGGTCCGAGCGCAGATGTTCGGTGAATCTGCTGGCGCGAAGGGCGCAGCGAGTACTGCGAGTTTCACTGGCTATAAACTCTATTCTGGACTTCCAATCTTCAGACCCTACTACTATGAAGATGTGGGATATTCTGCGTTCATCGGTCCAGATCATTACTTTGTCACTTGTCCTGATCGTGCCGGTCGCGTCCAATGGTACGGTTTTGTCAAGGCCGACAGACCAAACCAGGCCGACGCTTTGAATCCAATAGAATTTCTTGAGGAGACATTCCAGGGTTGGGCTCCTGAGGTTCTTGAGTTGATTCGGGCGACGGACCCAAAAGAAGTCCAGTCGCGTGACTTATGGGACAGATATCCTTTAATTGGTCGCTCGTGGTCTGACGGTTGTGTGACCCTTCTGGGTGATTCTTGTCACGCCACAATGCCGAACATTGGCCAGGGAGCAGGCTTAGCATTCGAAGATGGGTTCGAGTTGGCAAGAACACTCGAAACGGTCAAACGGCGTTCGGGCGTACCTGACGCGCTTCGTGCATTTTACCGCAAACGTATTATCCGCACAGCAGCTGTCCAAGGTTTGGGTCGCATGAACTCAGAAGCCATCAAAATCTTGACACCGCTGCTTCCCATCCGACCTCTTGTGGAAAATGTTATAGGGCCCATTCTGCCACTCATTTTCCGTTTGCAATTCGGGTATTGCTACTCCTTTTGCCCAGAGAAGATGTCTGCTGTTGATGCAAGGAACCTGGCCGACAAGATGCGCGAACGGCACGCAGCTGAAGCAAAGGAAGCTTGGGAAAAGGCGGAGAAAGCCGGAATTAAAATCGAGGGAGTGATGCCAAGGATAATAGACTAGCTATTAGGCTATGTAGTGCTGAGAGACGCAATGAACCTGATGGGTTATGGTCGCGCAAATCCTTTGACCGTTCAGCAACAGCCCGACACTCAGGTGTACTTACATCATGTAGTTTTCAAGTAATACTTTCGAAAGTCAATATGTAAGGCGAAACGCTTCATAATAGGCTAATATACGAAAGATACGAAAGTAGACTAGACTAGACTACTTTCGAAAGTAATAAGTCTATCTTTCACTTTCCGAAAGTACTTTCGAACCTATGTCACTAGCTAGATGCGCCTTCTGTTCGGTAGGTTCTAATAGCTACGTATAGAGCTAGCTCTAGTTCGACAATCTTGTTTGCGAGAAGGTGTTCAAAAGTCTACTTCAACCATACGAAAGTAATACAGGTACCTTCGAAAGATCACAACGTGGCCGAAATAATGTTGTAAACACGTGATATGTATCATGAGAGCACTTCGGGGTGTCCGCGGATACACCCCGGTAGCGACGTACATGCTTCGTCGCAGGAGATCATCTTCGAAGTGGATGATCGGAACCCTCACACCCATCGCCTCATCGAATGTCAGCCATGGGCGACCTCTTATCGCGGCGAAGCGCCCGCGAACGACCGCGCGCCGCTGTGATTTTATTTTAATGAAGCGTGTGGCGGAACAGAAAATGCCGCGCAGCACGCGTCAGTGAACGATTTGTGATATATCCTATGGACCTATTAACCCGTGATTTATACGAAAGTCTAGTCTAGTTTCTTTTTACGGTCATTTGGTCTACCCGTAGAAACTTTTTGCAAAGACTCAACGTGTGAGTTCTCCGAGCGATGATCTGGTTCAAAACGAAGCCCCTTACGTCGCATCCCCGCATTTTCGCCACACGGGCAACAAAATGCTAGACGAAAGCATCATGTCTAATGATTCTGGTGATGACGTAGGGTCGAAAGCGTGCCAAGCACCTAACACTGGTGAAAAAACGAAATCTTTCGACGGTCACGTCTTCGACGACCAGGGAGAGACCGTCACTCCAAATTCGTTAATCTCGCTGTTGACTTCCCTTCCGGTACGAGCAAAGCCTAAAATCCTGATCTTCGACCAGGGGAATCAGAAAAATAAATTGAACGATGTGGCCGACTTGAGTTCTTCTGCACGGCCCGTTAGTTCTGTTGAGGCAACGGTATTGGAGCAGTTGGACAAGGAGAGAAACAATTTCAGCGAAAGATCTGAATCTGGAACCACAGAAGAGTTTAAACAAGAGTATCAGGAACACTCTGCTACCCTTGCAGACCAGAACGGAGAAATCTCGTCGGGAGAGGGTCATTTATCTCTCTACGAGAGTGAAACGTTTTGGATTATGGACATTGACAGTCGATGCGTGTTCGGTGAATCTCCAGAGTCAGTGCGTGTTGAAACGGTAAGTGACGAATACTCTTCCTTGTTGAAAGCAAGAGTAGGAAGCGAGCTGTATGTGGATGACGGCATGCAGACCGTTCACAATATTGTCAAGACGAAGGAAGCACAGACAGCATCCTGTGTACATATGGCGCGACTTTGCCAGGTGAATGCTTGGAGGATATTCCACGCTGAGCTGTCGATGAAACTCGACGCTCGCGAACAGCTGGACAGTACTTGTGACGGTTGGAGAAAGGGCACACAGCACACCAAGTCCTCCTCTTCTCAAGCCAGCTTTGAGAATCTTGCTGTCGCGACAAGCTACATCGAGAAAGCCATCCTGCAAAACGTGTACCACGAAAAGGTCCTAATGTATCGTAATTATCAGACTCGGAAAAAATACGTCTCCCAGGTAGGGCCCAATCTTGTCCGCTCAACGTGGCGTGCGTCTCGAAAACCTGTTAGTCTTCCCCAGTCAGCAAGCTGAATCAATCTAACTCAGGTTTCGCTCATCGATCAGGGATTGGAACGATCGATAGTTCATCTTTGGGATTTCAAGTGCCTCTTAACAGAAGGTCGTAACGTCTCTTGTATTGCCTGGAATAGGAAAGAGTCTGACTTAATTGCAGTCGGGTATGGTGAACTGGATTTCGTGAAACAACAAAAGGGGCAAGTTGCATTTTGGTCGCTGAAGAATCCCGAACAGCCGGAACTGAGCTTCGCGACACCTTTTGGAGTGACGGCTGTCGACTTTTCTTCTACAGATCACAATCTGCTCGCTGTTGGCCTGTACGATGGGACGGTGTCTGTGTATGATGTCAGGGAGCCTGTGCGAAAGCCACTTTTTACAAGTGGTAACGGCGTTCCTGGAAAGCACCGTGATCCTGTTTGGAGTGTTCAATGGGTGAAACGCGGTGCTGACAGGGACGAGGCTCTTGTTTCGATCTCTAGTGATGGTCGAATCACGCAATGGAACTTGAAAAAAGGTTTGGAACATATAGACTTAATGAACCTGGCGTGCGCATCGAGGAAAACAACTATCGCGCCCGATTGTCGAGGCACCGGAGCTGAACATACCTATGCAGCCATTAGTCGGAAAGGAAGTGGGACATGTTTTGACTTCTCTTCTAGGGATAAGACCGTGTACATCGCGGGGACTGAAGATGGTACGTTGCACATGTGTTCTTCTGCATACAGCGAACAGTACTTGGAGACTTTTTGTGGGCACAAGGGTCCCATACATCAAGTCCGCTGGTCGCCTTTTGCAAGTGGTGTGTTCCTGACTGCTTCAGCTGATCGGACCATAAAGCTCTGGAATGAAAATAAACGTGAGCCGGCTCTGACTTTCCAGTCCGGGAGTGAGCAGGTTTCTGACATTTGCTGGTCTCCAAACAAATCCACTGTGTTTGCATCAACATCGTGGGACGGCCAGTTGAACGTTTGGGATCTCTCAGTATCAACCCTGAAACCAGTACTTTCGACAAGCACTACATCTGAGAAACTGAATTGCATCTCTTTCTCGAAGACATCGCCAGTTATTATCGCAGGAGGGAAGGGAGGTATTGCAGGTGTGTACCGTCTCGTCGGTGTGGACAGCAGCGATGGCGACAGTGACCATAGACTTCGCCAGGCGATGGCAGATGCGGTGACCTCTTCTACGGTTTTATGATCGATGTTCAAAACTAATGAAAAGTTATTCTATGCCCGATTTTTGTGGGTGGTACGACCACTGAAGAAAAGCATATTCATGGTCTCAAGCTTCTTCATGTTTGTGGCTTCATCAAATTTGAAGGAGATGCACTGGGAGGGCAAGCAGGAAACTTCCTTAGTCAAGATACCGGATAGCATAATGCGTATCTCGTGCGCATGTATATATTCATGTCACGTAGTCCTCACCGTCGCATCGCTCGTAACTTTCAACACCGCCTCACCATGGCAATGCCTGTATTTCACCACATATCGCACCTGTGGACACTTGTGGAGGAGGTGAGGATTCCTCGACGAACAAAACACTGCCGACGCTCACCTTGGAGGGATCGGCACGAAACAGCGACATGGCACACTGATAGAAATCGTCAAAATCTGTGACCATGACCATCTTCTGATTGGGTTAGGTTTCCGTGAATTGCTCGACGACGACGCGCAACTGTTGTGTGGTCTTGCCTCTCGAGACACTTGTATCGTTCACGAGATCCTTTAAAACCCAGTGTTTCGGACCCTGAATCAGGGTCTGAAGGGCGCCATCTAATAGACCACATTGCACTATACCGAGAAACCAAATCATGGGTTAATGAACCAAGAAATCGCTCGACTCAACTGACGCGCGCTGCGCGCCTTTTTTGTCCCGTCATGTCACACGATAAAAATCACACGGGGCGCGCGGACGTTCGCGGGTTCTGCACCGCTCATATCATCTGTGCTTGGAAGACCTTACTCGGAAGACCTCATAGCTTCGTTCACGAATAAGCGAACGAAGGTTGCTTTTAGCTCGGGACGTCATATCACGCTTGATGCGGCATAACTCTTAGTTGCCCGATCGACACGTCCCACAGGCTGCGTTTTCCATCGCATTGGATCTTTTCCACACTTGCACGTCGTTAATCCCAAGGCTCAGCTGGGTTTTATCTCATATGTGCGCGAAGAAGGGTCGCGTGGCAAGAATCCTTACTGCCCTGCACCGGATATCAGGTACACCCATCTCAGAGGCCCTAAAACGTCGCCAGCGCGCGGCGATTCATCGAGGCGGCGCCGGGATAGGTAATGGTGAGAAAAGTCAGTGGCGCAAACGCAAGGAACGAAATGATCGTCGCCAGAAATTCGCGGTGGATGCCAGAGTAACTGGTTTACCTCACGGTTATAACAGCAAATCGAGCGTTCTTTTATGCGGAGAGGGCAACTTTTCCTTCGCACTCGCTCTTGTCACTCTATTTGATGGTGATGGTTCGAATATTCTCGCTACGTCACTTGACCGCCGCGATGATGCTATCACTGCGTATCCTGACCTGCAAGATATCGAAGATTGTCTTGAGGCTTCTGGCGCAACAGTGCACTTTTCTGTCGACGTAAACGACAACAAAAATCTTCACCGCATAGTGAAGCAGTGGTCGGCGCCTGAAAACAATGAAGAGTGCGAGCGGAACACAGGGGGTATGCGACAATATCGCTTTGGCGGTTTCGACCGTATAGTCTGGAACTTTCCAGATTGCGGCGTCGGTTCTCTGGGGAGACTCGCTGTCCAGGTCAATCAAGACACCTTGCATGCATTTTTCTGTGGAGCAAAAACTTTGCTGGCAAAACACGGTGAAGTGCATGTTTCTATGCTCGGCGACGAGGCTCGCACAGCATGGAACGTCGCAGGGATTGCTGCACAAGCAGGCTTACTTTTTCGAGCGGAGCTGGATTTTCAGCCAAATGATTTTCCCGGATATTCACACTTTCGGACGTTACCGCATGCTTCGTTGCTAGGGCAAGGCAACATGTATCATGAAGGGAAGAGAGGTGACAACAATAGCATGAACATCACTACTGTCGGGTGCGTCGATGCCGCTGATGAAGATGTTCAATCAGGTGCGCGGACACTGATTTTCCAGCTACCTAGTTGAGAATATTTTCGTACCTTCGCAAGTATTTAAACACAAATAAATAAAGGTTTTAATCGATATATCATACTTTCGAAAGTAGTCTACTTTCGTAGAAGACTACCTACCTGCTATATGCTGCTTGCGAAATAAAGTACTTTCGTTTTGAAAGTACTACTTTCGTATAATACTTTCGTATCATCGTACGAAAGTATCACCTTCGTTCGTTCGTAATCTTGAGTCTCTAGCTAGCTGGAGCTAGCTAACTATAGCTCTAGAGCTAGTCTATCATCTTCGTAGAGTATAAATTAATTGCTGGATGATGGTACAAGCATCCAGTACACCGCGGGTGATTTCGACATGAGCCAGGCAGGCTTTTGCCTATCATAGCTCATCTCGAAATCACGCACCCCATCAACAATGTACCGGTACAATTATAGGAGGATAGGTACGCATATGAAGAGCTCGTGAATTGCCTGCTGATAACTTTGTTGGCCTCCTTTAGATCCTTGCTCACCTGTAATTTTTTCATATATGTACGGTATGTCCTATAATAAGAATATTAAAAGAAAAAAGAAAAAATGACTTAGAAAACCCTCGGAGTCACACTGTGCTCTGCACCTACGGTGAGCCATGCGTTTCTTGAGGGATGACAACCTCTTCACTAGAGAAGTATGGGAAGGGAATCTCGACGAAGAACTCGCGATGATACGCGGGATCATCGATCAATTTCCCTATGTCGCCATGGATACCGAGTTTCCTGGAGTGGTGCGAGCGCAGATAGCGATAACCGAACACTGGACCAGGACTGACACTTGAACGTTCCTCTTCTTACGCAGGTGGCTCGCCCGGTGGGTAACTATAAGTTACAATCGGAGTTCCAGTACCAGACCCTTCGGTACGCGATCGCGTGCGCGTCTTCTTTGTTCCCACCAGATGGACCAGGCGGACAAAATTGAACTTCCCGCCATAATCAAGTCACCCTGACACTGACTTTCTCTCTCAGGTGCAACGTCGACATGCTAAAGCTAATCCAGCTAGGGTTGACACTGACCGATAAAGATGGTAACTTGCCGATGATAGGCAACCATTACTGTATATGGCAGTTCAACTTCAGAGAGTTCGATCTCAAGGAGGACATGTTTGCACATGATTCTATAGAGTTGTTGAAGCAATCCGGAATCGATTTCAGAGCAAATGAGGAGAGGGGCATCAACGTACAACGGTTTGGTGAGCTACTGATGGTCAGCGGGGTAGTTCTGAGCGAAAAGGTTCGCCACAATAGAATGCTTCTTCTCGATCCTTTCCGCGTACCTCGCGCTGAAGGTTTCTCACATCATAATCCCCACCCGCTCGCAGGTCAAGTGGTTAACGTTCCACAGTGGATATGATTTTGGATACTTAGTTAAACTTTTAACTTGCCAGGCGCTACCTCAGACAGAGGCGGACTTTTTCCGAGTTCTCAGCCTTTACTTTCCTTGCATTTTTGATATGAAGTACCTAATGAAGTTCACTGATAATTTGCATGGAGGACTCAGCAAACTCGCTGAGCAGCTCAACGTCGTGCGGATTGGACCGCAGCACCAGGCTGGCAGCGACAGCCTTCTGACGGCTTGCACATTTTTCAAACTCCAGCAGACGCACTTCGCTGGAAATGATATGGGAAAATTCAGGGGTATCCTTTACGGGTTGGGGAGCGATGCGGATGGTGATGCTCATCGGGCTTAAATACATGCATTAGAGTATTCCAGCCCATACCCTCTCTCTATTCCTCAAGAAGGAAGCGACAAACGCTCGTTGTTGTGCCAAGATTTCAGATAATAATAAAAAAAATCGCAGTAGACAGCTGTCTGTATAGCTCCTGACACCCATACGATCCACTGGCTGTACCCGGGTTCTGTAAAAAAGCGGTAAATCCAGTTCAAGAGGTACAAGGCCCGATAACCACCCAGCAAAAACACGTAGTTTCCCGTTAGCGTATCAACATTTTTGGTGCGCTGCAATAGGACTAGCTGAGGAAGAATTGCGACCGCTTCAAGATATATTGAAAAAGTCCAGAGCACCTCTGTCACAGAGAACTCATGATTGATCAGCAGCGCCAGCAACATGCATGGTCCTATCAGAAAAAACACGCGAAAAGTGTCCTGTTCAGCGTCGTATGTCTGACTCACAACCTTGTGTCTACGCATGTACCATATGACGCTGCCGGACGATCCGATGAAGATCAATTTCATGCACGTGTTGTACCTGTGAGGTAGCAGGGAGAGGTTCAGTTCAGTCACCGCAGAACAAGAGGCACAGAAAGAAAACTGAGTGGTATTACTCACGGGGAGATAAAACTGTAAAGGAGATCCAAGTACCGCGTCACGAAGACAAGCAGGTATAGTTCTTGCGTCTTGAGAGACACACCTGTGCGAATAGAAGATGACAGAAACGGATTTTGCGGCAGAGGGAGGGAAGCGGTGCTTGTGAGATCTCTCGCGAACCGGAACGAGAACCACGTGCGACCCTCGCCACAGATCACTGGGACGGACGCACGAACGCCAACACTCACCCGCACAAGACTTAGTCGCGTTGATCTTGAGCAGCAAGACCTGTAATGGATGATAATGAGAAGTGAATCATCATGCATGACGACGTCGAGGTAGTTGAAATGCGGACGCTGTGTGAACTTGGAGAGACGCACGATGATGCTCAGAAGATGGGTCATGTCCCCCAGGAAACGAAAGACGTTCATCGCCTGCCTATACTTTGTATGTGTTTATGAGCTTCTTGCGCGAATACTATGAGAACAGAATGTGGATTGATGATGTGTGTATCGTTATGTGCAGAGGTGGCGAGGCAAAGTCGAACACTACCTACGGCGTGAGGACAGCGCATGCATATCTATTTACTTTCGAAAGTAGTAGACTACTTTCGTACCTTCGAAGGTACGAACGAATAAATGAGAGTTTTGATCCCAAGCAAGCAACGTGGGGTTTCACTACAGTAGTCTAATAAACTTGTAACCTCGATCTCAGGAATTCTCTTTTTTAGAGAATTCCTGAGATCATGATTACGAGATCATGATTACTTTTTTATACTTTCGAAAGTAGACTAATAAAAATGTCACTCACACCGCATCGTATGATGGCTTTCTTCCATCATCAACGCGCGCCTCTCGATGACATATGCGAGAAAGTTCGCGAGTGCACCGCAATTTTCCCTGACA
>MDSW01062126.1_pt1 | contig 10092 bp, 10 predicted proteins | sample 811171 | NCBI WGS metagenome assembly MDSW01 (sample SAMN05326641, study PRJNA326480) | marine metagenome | isolation source: seawater | place: Atlantic Ocean: North West | collected 2012
TGAAAATTTTTTTAATAAACATGAAAATATAAATATAAAAAAAATTATAGATTTTTCTATGAAAAATTATGAAAAAAAATAGTATAAAAGTTTCAATCGAAAGTGATTTTAATGCTAAAATTATTTTAGATAAATTAAAAAAATTCAATTTAAAAAATTTTTTAATTAAACCTAAAGTAAATAATTTTGAAAATATAAATATTAATTTAAATCATCAAACCAAAAAAAATGAATTTGTTTTTTTTTGTTGTCAAATAGAAAAAACTTTTAAAAATTTTACAAAATCAATTAATGAAAAGCATAATCAAAAAGAATTAGATAAAGAAATTAATATATTTTGTCAAAAAATCATTCAAATCTCAAAAAAAAATAAATATATTTACTGCTTTCTTTGGCCGTTAGACGTAAATGATGCATATTTTGGAAATTTAAATTATAAATATGGCTATAAATCTTGGTTATTAAACTACATAAATCTTAAGGTTTCTCAAATTTTATCAGCTTATGAGAATATTTTTTTATTAGATTTGAATTATTTGTTGCTTAAAAGTAAAGAAAAAATTGACTTATTTGATGAAAAAACCAAATATTTATTTAATTCATCTTACAGTTATAAACTTCAATTATTTATAGCAGACAAAATTTGTGAAACAATTTCTAATTCAATATTAAATAAAAAAATAAAATTAATAATTTTAGACTGTGATAATACCCTTTGGGGTGGAGAAGCGGGTGAGTTAGAGTTTAATGAAGTTGAATTGGGTCCCAACTCTTCAAAAGGTCTTGTTTTTCAAAACTTTCAAAGACGTCTTAAATTGTTAAAAAATTTTGGTTTTGTTTTAGCAATATGTAGTAAGAATTTTAAAAGTAATGTTGAAAAAATATTAAAAAAAAATAAAAATATGATACTTAAGTTTAATGATTTTTCATCAATAAAGGCAAATTGGAAAAATAAAGATGAAAATATAAAAGAAATCTTATCAGAGCTAAATTTAAGAGAAGAAAATACTTTGTTCATTGATGATAATCCTTTTGAAAGAGAATCGGTAAGAAACAGTTTACGAAATATTAATATATTAGAATTTCCTAAAAATTTACTTAACTTAAATTATGAAATTAATAACTATTTAGGTCTTTCAAAAAATTATATTTCAAATACAGACATTAAAAGATCAAAATTTTATTATTTAGAAAGAAAACGAAATGATGAAAAAGAAAAATTTCAAAATTTGAATAATTGGATTAAATCTCTTAAAATTAATATATCTTTTAAAACAATTCAAAATTATCAAAGAGCTGAAGAATTATTTAATAGAACAAATCAATTTAATACAACCAATATTAGATATACAATCAACGATTTGAAAAAAATTGCAAAAAAATCAAGTAACAAAATAATAGAAATTGCTGTTACAGATAAATTTGGAGATTATGGAATAATTTCATATGTTATTTTAGATATAAAAAAAGATAAGTTTATTTTAACTGATTTTATATTAAGCTGCAGAGTATTTAAAAGATTTGTTGAGGAAACAATTATTTATTTTTTAAGAAGTTTATTTAAAAATAAATCTGGTTATATTGTTTTAAAAAAAAATAAAAAGAATAAATATGTTCAAGAATTTTTAAAGAGTTGTAAATTTCTAAAAAAACACAATGAAAATAATTATAAAATTAAAGAAGATATTAAATTTAAAATTATAGATAATGAATTTATAAAAGTTAAAAACCAAACAATAAATTAGATTATGAAAAAACTTGTCATTTTTGGTAATTCAGTTTTCGCAGAAGTAGCTTTATATTATTTTGAAAAATTTTCTCAATATGAAGTATGTTATTTTGCTTCAGAAAATAAATATATAAAAACCAAAAAGATTTTAAATCACACAATAATTAGCCTGGAAGAATTGCTTAAATTAAATAAAAAAGAATATTATGTTTTTATAGCAGTAGGTTATAGCAAAATGAATACAGTAAGGCAAAAATTCTATAATTTTTTTAAGAAAAAAAAATTCAAGTTTGCATCATTTATTCATCCAAACTCATTTGTATACTCTTCAAAAATAGGTGAACATAATTTTATAATGGAAAATGTTAATTTAAACCCATACTCAGAAATTGGAGATAATAATATTATATGGTCATCAAGTATTTTAGGTCACCATTCAAAATTGGGTTCTAATAATTTTTTAAGTGGCAATTCTACTATTTCAGGAAAATGTATAGTAAAAGATAATTGTTTTTTTGGAGTCAATTCATCAGTTAAAGATAGTATAAATATAAAAAATTCGTGTTTTATTGATGCAAATGAGTATGTAAATAAAAATCTTGATAAGTATATTTATTTTAATAGTAAAATTAATCCAAGAAATATATTAAAAACAAATAAAATATTTAATGTTTAATAATAAAACAATATTAATAACTGGTGGAACAGGATCCTTTGGGAAAAAATTTACTGAGGTTATTTTAAAAAAATATAAAGTAAAAAAAATAATTATTTATAGTAGAGATGAATTTAAACAATTTAATTTAAAAAATTTAAATTTATATAAAAAAAATTTAAAAAGAATTAGATTTTTTGTTGGAGATGTTAGAGATAAAGAAAGATTAGTTACAGCTACAAAAAATGTTGATTATGTAATACATGCAGCAGCTTTAAAGCAAGTGGAAACTTCTGAATATAATCCTGAAGAATTTATTAAAACAAATATTATTGGAGCTATGAATGTTGCGCAAGCTTCTGTGGAAAATAAAGTAAAAAAAGTAATAGCATTAAGTACAGATAAAGCTGTTTCGCCAGTAAATCTTTATGGTGCAACTAAATTATGCGCAGATAAATTAATTATTGCATCAAATGATTATTATGGTGGTGAGAAAACTCAATTCTCAGTTGTTCGATATGGAAATGTATTAGCAAGCAGAGGTTCGGTTGTCCCCTTTTTTAAATCAATTAATAAAAATAAAGTTTTTCCGATAACTGATAAAAAAATGACAAGATTTAATATAGTTCTTGAGGATGCGATTCAATTTGTACTTCACAGCCTTCGTATTATGCAAGGAAGGGAGATATTTGTACCAAAAATAAAGTCTTATAGAATTTTGGACGTTCTCAATGCCATAGTAAGCAAGCCTAAAATTAAAGAAATAGGAATTAGAAGAGGAGAAAAAATTTCAGAAGAGATGATTTCTTCAAGTGACTCTGTAAGTACATCCGAATTTAAAAATTTTTATATAATTTTTCCATTGGATTATTTTAAATCAAAAAAATGTAGGAAATTTATAAAAAAACAAAAAGGTAAAATTGTAAAATCAGGATTTTCATATAATAGTTCTAAAAATAAATTTCTATCTATAAATGAAATAAAAAAACTAATTAATAAAATTTAATTATTTATTCAAACAAATGGCTTGATAAAACTGAAAAATTTGCTTGTTTCCATAATCTTCAGTTCTTGTACTTAATTCCACCTTTTTAAAATACTTTTTTAAAGTAGTGTAAAAATGTTTTTTATTTTCAAACAGACCCAAGTTTTGATTAAAACGAAAGTCATTTTTGTTTTTATATTTATATATTAATTTAGATATTTTTTTTGATTTTTTAAAAACTTCATGTTTTGGAGCTGGAGTTTCAATAATTAATAAACCATTTTTTTTAATTTTTCCTTTTAAATATTTTAAAACTTTAAAAATATTGCGACCACTAGAGTAGTGTATTGTATTTATAGAAACAATTGCATCAAATTTTCTTTTAAAAGGTATGTTTAAATTATCTCCTACTTCTAAATTAAACTTTTTTATTTTATAATTTAGTCTTTTTAAGTTTTTCTTACACATTTTTATTATATTATTGTTTACATCTACACCAAAAACATTGTAGTTTTTTTCAAAAAAAAATCTTAAGTTATTTCCACCAAAACAACCAATTTCACAAATATCAATTTTTTTACTATTTAATAATAAATTATTTAAATTTGAATAGTATTTGGATGAGCAAATTTTTACTAACATTTCATTTGGATATGATGGAGGATATTTTGCCATTAATGCTTTTCTAAAAGCATTAGATTGATTCCATTTATTAAAAGTTTCATTCATTATAATAACAATTAAAAATATCTTGATAGTAACAATTAAAAAATATCTTGTTATAATATAATTAAAATTTATAAACAAGTTTTATTAAAATTTTTAAATTGATTAAAATTTTGATAATAAATAATTTACAATGTTGCAATACAATAAGCATAACATAACTAATTCAGATATAAGATCAGTAGTTAAAACACTAAAGTCAGATTATCTTACAAAAGGCCCAAAAGTTTTAGAATTTGAAAAAAATTTAAAAAATTACTTCGGATCTAAATATTGTTTAACAATTTCAAACGCAACATGTGCTTTATTAATGATTTCGAAATTACTCAAATTAAATAAAAAAGATATTGTTATATTATCTCCTTTAACTTTTATATCAGGAGCAAATAGTGCTAGTTTTTTTGGAGCCAAAACTTTGTTTGTTGATATAAATGAATATGATCAAAATATTGACTGTTTAAAATTGGAAAAAATTTTAAAGAACAAGAATATTAAAAAAAAAGTAAAAGCAATAATTGTTACAGACTATGGAGGCAATCCAGCAGACTGGAAAAAGTTAAAAAAAATATCCAAAACTAATAATATTCCTTTAATAAATGACAATTGTCATGCAATTGGCTCTAGTTATAAAGGTAGAAAAGATTATGCCACTAAATATGCTGATTTTGTAATTCATAGTTATCACGCTGTAAAAAATATTACATGCGGTGAAGGTGGAGCAATTTTTTTAAATAGTAAAAGGAAATATAAAATACTTAAAAAACTTAGAGAACATGGTTTTAATGAAAAAAATAATTATAAGAGTTGGAAATATGATATGGAAATTTTAGGTTTTAATTTTAGGCTTTCAGACATCAACTGTGCACTGGGAAATAGTCAACTTAGCAGATTAAACAAAATAGTTAAAATAAGAAATAATATTGCAAAAAAATATATAAATTTATTTAAAAAATTTAATGCTATTTCTTTTCCGAATGTTAAATCTGGTAATATTAATGCTTATCACTTATTTCCAATAAGAATTAATTTCAAAAAATTAAAAATAAACAAAAATAACTTTTTAAAAAAAATGAAAATGAAATATAGGATTAATTTACAAATTCATTATACACCCACTTATAGATTTAAATATTACACTAGAAATTATAATATTAAGTTTAATCACTATCCAAATTCTGAGAAATTTTTTTCTGAAAGTGTTTCTCTTCCAATTTATCTTAGTTTGACAGAAAAAAAACAAAAATATGTAGTATCATCTATCGTTAAATGTTTAAAACTGAAATAATTATTCGAACAGATGTTTCATCTAAAATTGGCACAGGTCACATTGTTAGAACTTTAGAACTTTTAAAGTTATTAAAAAAATATTTTAAGATAACTATAGTTTCAAAATACAATGCAATTTTTTTATGGAAAGTTAAAAAGTATAAAATTTTGAAGTATTCAAATAAATTAATGAAAAATTTCTATAAATCAAATAGTAATCTTATATTTTTTTTTGATTTAAATAATAATTTTGTTTCAGCTTCTGAAAAAAAAATAATAAATCAAATTAAAAAAAAATATAAAACAATATTTTTTGTTGACGATTTATATAAACCATTAAAAAAACAATTAAATATTGCGCCTTATCAATTATCTTATGAAACTTATAAAAAATATTCAAATATATTATACGGACCAAAATATTCAATTTTTAGAGATAATTTAATTAAAGTATATAAAAAAAATTATAAAAAAATAAATGTTATAACAATATGTATGGGTGGAAGTGATCCAAAAAATTTAACTTTAAAAATTTTAAACAAAATTAAAGATATAAGGCTAAATAAAAAATTAAAAATTAGAATTATCTTAGGAAAATTATTTGAAAAAAAAAAATTGCTTAAAATTAAAAAAATAATTAAAAAAAATAATAATTTAAAACTTTATATTAATCCAAAAAATATTTATAAATTGTTTGCAGAAAGTAAGTTTTCAATAATAAATAATGGAAATATAAAATATGAAATGTGTGCATTAAAAACACCATTTATTTTAGTTTCTAATGATATTAAGACTCACAAATTCTCTAAATTTTTTGCAAAATTTTTTAATTGTTTTTTTATAAATAATAAAAAAAAACAAATTAAAAAAATTGATAAATTAATTAGAATTGCATCAAAAAATGAGAAAAAATTATTTTTTTATGCAAAAAATAATTTTGCAAAAATAAATTTATATTCTAAAAACAAAATTATTGATAGAATAATTAATTTAAAACAAAAAAGAATTTAAATATGTCTATAAAAAGTAATCGTCTCTATATAAAAGCAAATAAAATAATTCCAGGTGGCGTTTCGCTATATTCAAAAAAACAAGAAAATATTTTACCTAAACTTTGGCCTACTTATTTTTTAAAAACAAAAGGAATTAATGTTTGGGATATAAATAACAAAAAATATGAAGATTTCTTTTTTAGTGTTGGCCAAAATGTACTTGGTTATAATAATAAGTATGTAAATCGAGCAGTTGTAAAAGCTTGTAATTTTGGAAATATGTCTTCATTAAACTGTACTGAAGAAGTTTTATTAGCAGAAAAATTAATTGAGATGCATAGCTGGGCAAATATGGTCAAGTATGCAAGAACAGGTGGAGAAGCTAACTCAATTGCAATTAGAATTGCTAGGGCCGCAAGTGGAAAAGACAATGTAGCAGTCTGTGGCTATCATGGATGGCATGACTGGTATCTTGCTGCAAATATAAAAAATAAAAATAATCTCAATACACATTTGCTTAAAGGATTGTTAATTGACGGAGTTCCAAAAAAATTAAAAGGAACAATATTTCCATTTAGATATAATAATTATGAAGAATTAGAAAATATCGTAAAAAAAAATAAAATCGGTACTATTAAAATGGAAGTCAAAAGGGAAGTGGAACCTAAAAAAGGATATCTTCAAAAAATTAGAAAACTTTGTGATAAGCATGGAATAATTTTAATTTTTGATGAATGCACTTCCGGCTTTAGGCAAACATATGGAGGACTTCATAAACTTTATAAAGTCAATCCCGACATAGCTATATTAGGTAAAGCTTTAGGAAATGGATATGCAATTACAGCAATAATTGGAAAAAAAGATGTAATGATAAGTGCTCAAAATTCATTTATAAGCAGCACTTTTTTTTCAGAAAGAATTGGCCCAGTTGCAGCATTAGAAACGTTAAAAATTATGAAAAAAGAAAAATCATGGCTATCAATTACTGAATATGGAAGAGAAATTAAAAAATTATGGAAGCAAATAGCAATTTCAAATCAAGTAAAAATAAGTATTAAGGGAATTGATGCTTTGCCTTTATTTACTTTTAATAATTCTAAAAACAACCTTGCATATAAAACATTAATTGCCCAAGAAATGCTTAAAGAAAAATATTTATCTACTAATTTAGTTTATGTATCAATTTTGCATAATAAAACAAAAATTAATAAATACATTGATAAACTTGATAAAGTTTTTAAAATTATTAAAAAATGTGAAAATGGAGAAAGTATTAAAAAGTATTTAAAAACCAAAACTTGTAATACTTCTTTTAAGAGGCTAACTTTATAACTATTAAAATGATAAAAAAAAAATCTCCTTTTATAATTGCAGAAATAGGATCTAATCATAACCAAGATTTAAATACTGCATATAAATTAATTAAAGAAGCAAAAAATTCAGGTGCAAATGCAGTAAAGTTTCAAATTTTTAAAGCTGAGGATTTATATAATAAAAAAGGAAAAATATTTAATATATTTAAAAAAAATGAATTTAACCTTTCATGGTATCCAAAAATTAAGAAATATTGTTTAAAAAATAAAATAAAATTATTTGCATCACCTTTTGGTAAAAAATCAATAGATTTTCTAATAAAAAATAAAGTTGAAATTATAAAATGGGCCTCATCTGAATTAACAAAATTAAATAATTTATATTATGCTGCAAATTTTAAAAAACCTATTTTGCTTTCTACAGGAATGGCAACAATAAATGAAATTAGCGAGGCAATAGAGGTTTGTCGTTCAGCTGGCAATAATAAAATATATTTAATGCATTGTAGATCTTTATATCCAACATTATTAAATGAAGCTGACATCCTGACGATTAAAACTTTAAAAAAAATTTTTAATTTGCCATTAGGATATTCAGATCATACAAAAAATAGCACATCAGCAATTGTAGCAGTTGGTCTTGGTGCTACATTTTTTGAAAAACATATAACTTTGGATAAATCAAGTCCAGGTCCTGATCATTTCTATGCTCTTGAACCAAGTGAATTTAAAGAATATTGTTTAAATATTAAAGACGCATTTCGTGTTCTTGGCTCGCCAAATATTAAAGTTGATGAAAAAATAAAAGCTACAGCCAGAAAAAAAAGCTTATTTTTTAATAAAAATTTAAAAAAAGGAATTTTAATTCAAAGAAAACATCTTAAAATAAAAGATAATGCAATGGGAATTGAAGAAAGATTCATTGGAGCTTTAATTGGTAATAAACTTAAAAAAAATGTAAAAAAAAACCAACCTGTAAGTTGGCATTATTTTAAATAAATCATGATTTTTAAAAAATTAGGTTTAAAGATTAAACCAAATAAAAAACTTTTTTGGGGAAAAAAATACTGCATGCTTCCTACTCCACTGCAAATTAAAAAAAAATTTTTAGAGTATTTTATTCTAGCAGAAATAAAAAAAATCAATCTTATATAGGTTACTCAGATTTAGATTTTAGTAAAAATTTTAAAATTGTGAATAAATCAAAGGAACCATCTTTGTCTCCAGGTGAACTAGGATGTTTTGATGATAACGGAGTTACGCCTTCTTGTATTATAAAGAATGGAAAAGAAATTTTTTTATATTATGTAGGGTGGAAACCTAGATCAACGACAAGATATTCTTTAGTTGCAGGATTAGCTATATCAAAAAATAATGGAAAAACTTTTATAAGATACTCTAGATCTCCTATTTTGAATTTAACTAATAGAGAACCTTTTTCTGTACTTACTGCACCGTGGGTAATCAAGAAAAATGGTATTTGGAAAATGTGGTATGTTTCTGGTGAAGTATGGATACATCCTGATCTAACGAGATATAATATTAAATATGCATATTCAAAAAATGGTAAAAAATGGGTTCAAACTGGAAAAATATGCATTAAATTAAAATCCAATGAAAGAGCGATAGCTAGACCATGTGTGTTCTATGAAAATAATTTTTATCACATGATATATAGTTATGAAACTTTTAAACAAAAATATAGACTCGGATATGCCAAAAGCAAAAATGGAATTGATTGGATAAGAAAAGATAAAAATTTTAAATTTACAGTATCAAAAAGTGGTTGGGATTCTGAAATGGTTGAATATGGTTCTATAACTAAATATGACAAAAAAATTTATATGTTTTATAACGGAAATAAATATGGAAAAGATGGGATCGGATTAGCTATTAGAGAAAATAAATAATGAAAAAAATATTAGGAATTTTTCTAGCAAGAGGAGGCAGCAAAAGAATTAAAAATAAAAATATTATTAATTTTTTCTCAAAACCTATAATATATTATCCATTAAAAGAGGCAAAAAAATCTAAAATTTTTTCAAAAATTCATATATCCACAGAATCAATTAAAATAAAAAAAAAAATTAAGTAAGCTAAATTTTAAAATTGATTTTCTAAGACCAAAAAGTTTATCTAAAGATCACATTAAATCTCTAGAAGTTATAAGATTTATTTTAAATCAGTACAAGAAAAGAAACATATATTTTGATATCATTTTTAATATTATGGCTCCATCACCAATGGTAAAATCATCAGATTTTAAAAAAGCTTTAAAAATTTTTAAAAAATATAAAATGAAATATCCCTTGCAAGTTTTTTCAGAATTATCTGCTCCAATAGAACAGGCATATAAAATAAATAAAAGAGGCTTAGCTATTCCTTTGTTCAAAAAATCTATAATTAAAAATTCACAACTATTTCCA
>MDSW01185606.1_pt1 | contig 10092 bp, 9 predicted proteins | sample 811171 | NCBI WGS metagenome assembly MDSW01 (sample SAMN05326641, study PRJNA326480) | marine metagenome | isolation source: seawater | place: Atlantic Ocean: North West | collected 2012
AAACGGTTGTAATTGGTGATAAGCGTAATTTTATTTCAGCTTTAGTTGTACCTGCATTTGAGGCTGTAGAAAACTATCTATCAGAACAAGGTATTTCAACTTCGAGTAATAAAGAAATTGCTGAAAAACCAGAAGTTAAATCCTTATTACAGAATGAAATGAATAAGGCCATGGAAAATTTTTCAAATTATGAGCGAGTTAAAGAGTTTATTATTATTGATAGATTATTAACTCTTGAAAATGGTGAACTGACCCCTACGTTAAAAGTAGTGCGTAAGGTTGTTTTAGATAATTTTTCAGATCGTATAGAACAAATATATTCATAAATATAAAGTGCTTATAAATTAATAAGGTAGAATAGATGACTACATATAAAGAGGCTGGTGTTGATATTGATGCCGGAACTGAAGCTGTATCTAGGATTAAAAAACATGTAAAGTCTACATTTAACCCAAGTGTATTGACTGATATTGGAGGCTTTGGTGGTTGCTTCCAATTTGATAAGGATAAATATAAGAATCCAGTCCTTGTTTCTAGTGCCGATGGTGTCGGAACAAAACTAAAATTAGCCTTTATTACTAATCGTCATGATACCATTGGACAGTGCTTAGTTAACCATTGTACAAATGATATTTTAGCTGTTGGTGCAAGACCTTTATTTTTCTTAGACTATTTTGCAGCAGGAAAATTAGATATTGATGTTTTTGAGGATGTTGTTTCTGGTTTATCTAAAGCTTGTAAAGAAAATAGTTGTGCTTTGATTGGTGGAGAAACTGCAGAAATGCCAGACTTTTATAAGCCTGGTGACTATGATATTTCAGGGACTATAATTGGGGTCGCTGAAAAAAGTGAAATGATGCCTAATAGGACGATAAATGATGGGGACATCCTATTGGGATTGCCTTCAACAGGGTTACATACTAATGGATATTCCTTGGCTAGAAAAGTATTGCTAGAGCATTATGATGCTGAGGATTATGTTGACTCTCTTAATCAAACTATTGGAGAGGCTTTATTGGCAATACATAAGTCATATTTACCTGTTGTTGATAAAGTATTAAATCAAAAGTGGCTTGTAGGTATTTCTCATATTACAGGAGGTGGGATTGTTGAAAATACAAGAAGAATTCTTGCTGAAAATCAAGATATAAATATTGATTGGAATGCTTGGAAGAGGCCCGAAATTTTTAATTTAATTCAAAGTTTAGGGAATGTACCAGAAGATGATATGAGACATTCTATGAATTTAGGTATTGGTTTAATCCTTATTATAAAACCTGAAGGCTTATCTGAAATCCAGTCACATCTTGAATCTATTGGAGAGACTTGTATAGAACTCGGCCGAGTTTGTTAATATATGAAAGTTTCAATTTTAGGTGCAGGATCTTGGGGTACATCCTTAGCTAAAGTTTTAGAAGAAAATGGCCATGATGTTCTTTTATGGCATTATAAAGACGAGTTCGTTCGTCAAATAAATAATACTCATATACACCCATTCTTATCAGGAGTTAAACTTAGTAATAATCTTCAATTTACATCTTCACTTGATGAGATATGTGAGTTTGGTGAGTTATTAGTTTCAGCTGTTCCTAGCCAATCCTTAAGATCTGTTTTAGAAAATTTTCCTGATAATTGGAATAAATTTATTCTTTCAGTTTCAAAAGGAATAGAAAACAATACAGGTATGAGGATGAGTGAGGTTATATCTCAAACATTAAATCTTAACAATGATAAGATTGCTATTCTTTCAGGTCCGAGTCATGCTGAAGAAGTAAGCTCTAAGTACCCTACAACTGTTGTTGCAGCATCTTCAGATATTCTACTTGCAAGAAAAGTTCAGCAATTATTTTCTAATAACTATTTTCGAGTTTATTCAGGAAGTGATGTTGTAGGAGTTGAGATTGGAGGCGCTGCAAAAAATATAATAGCTCTTGCTGCAGGTATATGTCATGGATTAGGCTATGGGGATAATACTATGGCAGCCTTAGTTACTAGGGGGCTAGAAGAAATTATTAGATTAGGAGTTAACATGGATGCTGATAGAACTACATTGACTGGCCTAAGTGGGATGGGAGATCTCGTTGTTACTGCTTTTAGTTCTCATAGTAGAAATAGACAGGTAGGTGAAAGAATTGGAAAAGGTGAATCTTTATCTAATATTTTAAGAACAATGGAAATGGTTGCTGAAGGGGTTGAGACTACTAGATCCATGTACACTCTCTCAGAAGATAAAAATATTGAGATGCCAATTTGCCATAAAATCTACCAAGTTTTATTTGAAAATGTTTCACCTAGAAAAGCTATTCTTGAACTTATGGGAAGAGAGCTGATAGATGAACATCCCATTTAACTTATTTATATCACTTTTTTTTATTAGCTATTTTTATGCTGTAAGTGCTCCTCCCCAAACCTACACAGTTGAGCAGCCAGATGGTACTGTTATTCCAGTTCAAATGTTTGGCCATGAATATTATAGTTGGATCGAAACTTTAGATGGTTATGTTATTGATTGGGTTGAAGATAAAGACCGTTTAGGCTGGTATTATCGCGATTTAAATAGTGATTTGAAATTTTTTACGACTTCAATAATTGTTGAATATCCGCATCCTGAATTTCTTGGAATTAATAAAAAAATTAGAGAGCATAATCCTGCATTAAAAAAGCATACACATGGAAATGCTTTTAGTAATAAAACAACAAATTATAAGTTAAATAAATCTTCAACAACTTCAGTTCTTAAGCCATTAGTCTTTTTGGTAGATTTTAATTTACTTCCTTCAGGTATGCCTTCTAAAAGGTATTATAGAGAGCAGTTTGCAAAATTAATATTTGAAAATGAATTAGAGTCTGATAATGGGAGTATTTTGCCCCCTAGTTATGATATGAGTGTGAGAGATTATTATAAAGAAATATCAAATGAGACTATTAATATAGATGGTGGATTGGAAAGTGTTGTTGATTGGACTACTGTAGAAAATAGTTATAGTTATTATGTCGATGGTGAACAAGGCTCAGGATTTGGTGTCAATGGTATTTCTCATAGTGCTGCAGCATTAGTTGTAGAATTAGCAATGAAAATCGATTCAGAATATAATTTTAAAGATTATGATGGTAACAATGATGGTGATTTAGATTGTGTAATTTTAATAGTTGAAGGCCCTGGTAATGGGGATAATGATCAGTTTTGGCCACATGCTTCTTTTATTCACTCTGGAATAAATGGAATTGCTGCTATAAATCAAGATGCTCCTGTAAATAGTGATGGCTATTTTTCTCTAGATGGCGTCGCAATTAAGAAATATATAGTTGTTACAGAACAGTTTCATATGAATTCTTTTGAGTTAAATATAAATGATATTTATCCAATTGGAACTCTTGCACATGAAATAGGTCATATTATCGGGTTGCCTGATCTTTATGATACTTCTGAAAAATCAGCTTCAGGAATAGGTGAATGGGGTCTTATGGGATCTGGCAATTGGAATAGGCAAACAAGTCCTGCATATATGAGTGCTTGGAGTAGGAGGAAAATAGGAATTATTCAACCTTTAATAATTGAGGGAGTCGAAAGTCTTGATGAGATTTTGTTGAACCCCTTTGATAATTTAGATTTATCAAGTATCATTCTTCCTCTAGATTCAAATATGCCACAGGAATATCTTTTATTAGAAAATCGTCAAAAAATAGGTAGCGATCAGTATTTAGAAGAATCGGGATTACTTATCTGGCATATAGATGAGACAATAACTGAAATGTATCCTGCATTAAATTCTGTCAATGTTAATCCTGACCACTATGGTGTTAATTTACTTCAAGCTGATGGGCTTGGAGAGCTTTATACAGAGTCAGGTAGAGCAGATGATGGAGATATATTTCCTGGAAGCTTGGGTGTAAAATCTATTTCAACTTTAACAGTTCCTAATACTAAATCTTATAGCTATGATAGAGATGCTGATGGATTAATTGAAACTGGAGTTGATAGTGGTATTTCTATAGAAGGCATATCAGAAGATTCTGATGGAATAATTTATTTCAATGTGTCAAATTCAAATACCTATGGCGATATAATAGGCTTCGATGAGGGTGGATATAATGGAATATCCTTTGATGATTCTTATCAGTCTTTGCAGTGGGCAGGTATTCGTTTTGAAGTTAATTCTGATGGAATTTTATCAGGTATACAGACTGTATTTCCGCCCTCTTTTTGGTCATGGAATGTTTCAGATTATATATTTAATATTTGGGAGGGTTGGAGTAATAATACACCTCAAAATTTATTATATAGTTCAAGCGGAAATGTACTTTGGAAACCTGAAAGTTTTAGAGATGGAGGATGGGCATTTATATCTGTTTTAAATGAAAATATTCCCTTAGTAACAGGAAAAAATTATTATGTTGAATTTAATTATAATGGAAGTGGTGGGGTGTATCCATTCGATACAGGTCTTTATTCAAATAGTGTAAATAGCAATTTATCTTATTATAGATCTAATACATCAGAATCATGTAAGAGATTATCAGAACTTGCTGATGCTGATTGGAATATAAGAGTAGTTGTTTCAAAAGTTGAAACATTAGATTTGTCTGATCTAGAAATTCCCCAAAAAACACAAATATTTTCTAATTATCCTAATCCATTTAATCCCTCTACAATGCTATCTATATATTTATCAAAACCAAGTTATGTAGAATATTCAATTTTTAATTTGGTGGGACAAACTATAATGTCAGAAAAAAACAAATTTTTAAATTCAGGACCTCATCGATTTGAAATTAAATTAAATAATTATAGTTCGGGTTTGTATTTTTATAAATTTAAAATAGATGGAGTAGATTACAAGTATAATAAAATGATATTATTAAAATAATGTGGTTTATGATTAAAAAATATAAACTTAATAATACCTAAATTTAATAATTATAAAATGGAGAATATATTGTGAAAAACAAAAAGATTATATTTATGATTAGCCTATTAATTTTATCTCTTTTATTTCTTGGATGTGAATCAAAAGTAGAAAATGCGGATAAAGTAGATAAAGTTGAAGTTAAGAAAGAAAATTATGACCCAGATTGTGTAGAGTTTGTAGCGCTTTGGCCTGCTGGTGACATTGCCAAAAAGATTGGTAAGGATAAAAAATGGGTTTTCTTAAATTACAGAGTAGATATTTGGGATACTCCTCCTTCAGAGCAGAAGGGTAGTGTTGTTTCAAAATTAAGAGCATCTTCTTATGCACGAATCATTGAAAAACGTGATGAGGATTATAAGGTAGAAAGTCCAATTGATAAAACTGTAGGTTGGTTAAGTAAAGAGCATGTAAAGACAATTTCATGGAAAAATCCCAAAACAAAAAAACTTTGTAAGTAAGTTTAATTGGAGCAAGTACATGAATCAGTAAAAATTATAGTTCTTGGTACAGCTCAAGATGGGGGATATCCTCATACAGGCTGTTATGAGGACTGCTGTGTAAATGCGTGGGAAGACAAAGGGGAAAGGCGATTTGTTTCGTCTTTAGCATTACTGATAGGAAATGATTGTTATATTTTTGATATAACTCCGGATTTTAAATATCAATATAAAATGCTGGGTGATTATCTAGGTGTTAAGCCTGATATTAAAGGTGTTTTTATAACTCACGCACATATTGGGCATTATTCAGGCTTATTAGAGCTAGGTCTTGAGTCGATGAATACAGAACAAATACCAGTATATTTAATGTCTAAAATGAGATCATTTATTGAAAATAATGCTCCATTTACTCAATTAGTTAAATTGAAAAATATTAAAATGATTAATTTAAAAGAAAATATTACTATTAATATTGCGGATAATGTGAAAGTTGTTCCATTTCAGGTTCCGCATCGTAATGAATTTTCAGAAACAGTTGGATTTACAATAAATAGTGAAAATGAATCGGTTTTATATTTACCTGATATTGATTCTTGGGAAAAATGGGAGCTTAATATTGTAGATATAATTAGAAGGCATACGCTATTGTTTTTAGATGGTACTTTCTATGATAAAAAAGAATTAAAAAGTCGAAGTATTGCAAAGATTCCTCATCCAAGTATAAAGGAAAGTATAAATAAATTTTCTCCACTGGGAATAATAGATAGAAAAAAAGTAAATTTCATACATCTTAACCATACAAATAATGCTATAAGAAAGGATAGTGCTGAGAGACAAAAAGTGGAATATGAAGGTTATAATATAGCTCATGATGGTATGGTTTATTCAATTTAAACATTTTTAAATAGGGAAAATAATGAAAGCAATAATAAAAACAAATAAAGGTGATATTAATTTAGATTTATATTCAAACGAGGCAAAGTTAACAGTTGCTAACTTTGTTAATTTATCAAAAAGAGGGTTCTATAATAAATTGACATTTCATAGAGTAATTGACGATTTTATGATTCAAGGTGGTTGCCCAATAGGTACAGGGACAGGCGACCCTGGTTATAAATTTAAAGATGAATTTCATAGTGATTTAAGGCATGATAAACCTGGTATTTTGTCAATGGCAAACTCTGGCCCTAATACTAATGGGAGTCAATTTTTTATTACACATGTTGAAACTCCTTGGTTAGATAATAAGCATACAGTTTTTGGTGCGGTTTCTGATTCTGATAGTCAAGATATAGTTAATAAAATTCAACAAAATGATGTTATTGAATCGATTGAAATATCGGGTGAAATGACTGATGATAGCGAAGTTGAAAAATCTGTAGATGAATGGAATGCTTCTATTGATGCAATAATGCTTTAAGTTAATATGACTGAAAAAAAATCTGAAGACAATTGGATTGATTATTACGGTTTAATCTTAGTTTCATATGCTCATATGACTGATTGGTGGCTTGCAAAATCTGAAATGAAGGTTGTTCATGAAAAAATGGATTTTCTTATTGCAAGTACAAAAAAGTCTTATAAGCCTGAAATAGTCAATGATAAAATTGTTAAAATTTTAGATGAATATGAATCTTTAGCCGATGAAAGTCAGAAAATTAAAGCTTTATTTAATGCTTGTAGTAACTTGAAGAAAGAGCCTTGGTTTGATAATTTGGCAGCAGCCTTATTATTGTCAAATTTAGCTGAGATTGCAGAAGCTGATTACAAAATTGAAAAAACTGAAATACAGTTTTTGAAGAATATAGCTGATGCTTTTGGTGTTAATCCTCCAAGGTTGTAAAAAATGAAAAATATGATTAATCCATTTGAAGTATCCCAGATGGATTGCTTTTTAACCTGTCCAAGAGGATTAGAAGAGGTCACTGTAAAAGATGTCTCTTCTCATTGCAGTGATCCAGAAATATCGACTGGAGGTGTATCATTTAAGGGTGATTTGAAAACTTTATATAATGTCAATCTGTACTCAAGAACAGGTATGTTTTTATTAGTAAAAATTCTTGAATTTAAAGCGGATAATGATAATGACCTTTACTATAACATTGCTGATTATCCTTGGTATGAATGGATAACTCCTGATGATACATTCTCAATACGCTCCCGTGTTTATTCTAAGCACTTTAATGATGCTAATTATGTAACATTAAAAGTAAAAGATGCGATTGTTGATCGTATTAGACAAAGAACAAAACGGCGTCCTAATATAGCTAGAGAGAATCCTAGATACTCTTTATTTGTTTTTATTCATGAAAATAAAGTAAGTATGTTTATTAATAGTTCAGGTGAGACTCTTTCTAAAAGAGGATACAGGCAGAAAATTCATAAGGCTTCTATTAATGAAGCTCTTGGTGCAGGTTTGATTTTATTATCTGGTTGGGATCCAAAAACACCTTTTTATGATCCTATGTGCGGTTCAGGAACTCTTCCAATTGAAGCTGCAATGATAGCTAAGAATATTCCAGGAGGAAACTATAAAAAAAGTTTTGCTTTTAAAATGTGGAAAAATTTTGATCCAAGGCTATGGAATTCAGTTATAAAAGAATCTAGAGAAAAAATTACTAACGATAGACTTTTTATATATGGGTCAGATAGTATGCCTGCTAATATTGATATGGCGCTTCGTAATGCTCGTCAAATTCTTATCCATACTAATATTAAATTTAAAACAAAAGAATTTGAAGATTTTAAGCCTGACTCTGAAGGAGGTACCATATTAATGAACCCTCCTTATGGAGAGCGGATAGGTGAGGAGGATGAACTTAAAAATCTTTATGCATTAATTGGTCATGTTTTAAAACAAAGTTGTATTAATACAGATGCATTCATTTTTTCAGGTAATAAAGATCTAACTAAAATGATTGGCTTAAAATCACATCGCAATTATGTTCTAAGAAATGGTAAAATTGATTGTAGGCTTCTTCATTACCCGATTAAAGAAGGAAGCTATACTGATTAGAAAATATTAAATAAAAAGGATGTATTGGTATAAACTAGTTTCTTTAATTTTACCATACAGAAGATTTAAGATTTGCCCCGGTAGCTCAGTTGGATAGAGCATCTGCCTTCTAAGCAGAGGGTCACACGTTCGAATCGTGTCCGGGGTACAAAACCCTCTTTGATTAACTCCATTGTATGATGGAGTTTTTATTTATATTGTTAAAGGAAATCTATATAAATTGAAGGCTATAGATATGCGCTTTTTATTGCTTTTATTCTCTGGAACATAATGATCTAATTCTGCTGGAAATAGAATTAGTTTATTAGTTTCAGCCTTTACTTCCATTTCTTCTTTATCTTTTTTAAAAAATAGATTCGCACTGTTCTGAGGTGCTTGAAGGTAGAAAACACCAGACACAGCTGCTTTATTAATATGGTTATGAGTATCTGTTGATTCTCCTTTACTAGCGGCATTAAACCAAAACTCGTTTTTTTCATATCCTAGCAGAGTATTAGGGATCATCAGAGTTTGATGAGGTTTTATTATTTTCCTAAAAACTTCAATTGCATAAGAGGTGCTTAAGGAAAGGAGGGGCTTAATCGAAGGGATTTCATTGATGTTTAAGTAAATATTTTCCCATCTTTTATTAATAAAATGGGTAAACTTATAATTGTTTTTATTATCTCCAAATTCCATTAATATATTATCTATATTAATTCTTTTATCAATAATTTTTGTAGAATATATCGAATGTTGTAAAAATTGTTGTTTATTCATTGATTCAAGCAAATTAAAAGAAATTTTTATATGTTTAAATTTAGATAAATATTATGATTGAGATAAGAAAATTTAGCGCAAAAGATGAAGAGTTCGTAGATATAGTTAGAATTTATAATATGGTTAGCCATGATGATTCTACACATATTGATGTAGAGAAGGATAGCTGGTCGCTATTAGATAAAAGTAGGGCCTGGGGTCGATTATTATTATATGATAATGATTGTGCGATAGGATTCTTAAGATATTTACAGGGTAAGGAGTCAAATATTAAGAAATGTTTTTTTAATATATTTATAGATCCTGATCATGTTGGGAAGGGCTATAGACAAATGTTATATGATAAAATGTTATCTGATATAGATATGCTAAAATGTAATGGCTTATATATGGGGATTTATGATCATCCAAACTACAATCATTCAAAAGAGTTTCTAAAAAAGAATGGATTTATAAATAAATTTAAAACTAGAGAATATTCACTTGACCTAGATAGCTTAGATTTATCTAAGTATAATGATCTTTTAGATAAATTAGATAAACAAGGAATTCAATTTTATGATTCTAAATTAGAATTATCAAATTCACCTAATCACTATAAAAAATTAGAAGAATTAACGTGGATAATAGATCAAGATATTCCTATGCCTGAAGGTTTATTTCCTGAAAGAGATAAATTTGAAGAGTTTCTAAAGCATCAAAAAATGTTTGAAGATAAATATTATGGTGTTGAAATAGTAGCTGTTTGTAATGATCAATATATAGGGGCAACAGATATAGAGGTATCTCCTAAGAGTGATCCTTATAAAGGGTGGACAGGTGGACTTGGAGTTATCAAAGAATATAGAAGGCAAGGTATAGCCACTGCCTTGAAAGTAAAGGCATATCAGAAATTAAAGGCAAAAGGTATTAAAAATGTTAGGACTGATAATGAAGAAAATAATCCAATGTATCTTATCAATGTTGA
>MDSW01049607.1_pt1 | contig 10091 bp, 12 predicted proteins | sample 811171 | NCBI WGS metagenome assembly MDSW01 (sample SAMN05326641, study PRJNA326480) | marine metagenome | isolation source: seawater | place: Atlantic Ocean: North West | collected 2012
ACCTATTATATGTTTCAGATAAAGATGCTTCTGCAGTCGAATCAATGTTAAACTTTACTGAATTCCCTATGGGTATAGTGCTTTCATGGAAATACATTATCTATTGTGGAACAGTAAGTGCTTTTGTAAAGAAATTTGGTGTGATGCAGTTGGTAAATAACCACCATAATACTTCAAGTTTAAGAAGAAAAAGGTCTAAAAAAGATGATTTAATTTTTAAATCAAAGACAGCTTGTAGAATAATTTTATATGTAATCTTATATAAACTAAGATTTTTCCTACCAATTTTTGTTTTGATAAAAGATTATAAGAGACTAGGAAATAGAAAAACATTGAATTATTTTGTTGAGCTATTTTTATATATTTTAAAATTAAAAAGAAATAAGCGAGAAACAAGCTTCGATAAATCATTGAGAAAAATCGTTAAAGATGATTTGCCATCAATAACTTCTGATATCCCTGAAATGGAACCTCTTCGTAAGGGTAGATAAAATAAATATATCTGCTTTATATTGATAAAAAATTATAATTTAATGAAAATATAGTATGATTAAATAAGTTATCAAATATAAAAAGTTTAATTTATGAAGTTGCTTTTAAAATTTTTTTTAAATAAAATTATCTTTTTTCTTTCTATCCCTTTAAGAATTAATCTGTTTAATAAAAATATAATAATACTACAAACTTACAACAAAAATCTTTATTGTGAAAGTCCAAAATATTTATATGAATATTTATCTAAAAAAACAAACTATGACGTCTATTGGGTTACAAGCAATAAGCAAATTATAAGTTATCTTAAAAAAAATGATCTAAAGTATATAGCATTAAAATATAATCCATTATTATTTTTATACGTTACTCTTAATGCAAAGATAGTTATTGATTCTGGAACTAGTTATTTTAATCCTTTTAATTTAATTAAATCAAATGTAATTAAAATTACTACTCACCATGGAAGTGGTCCGAAAAATTCACCAACAATTAAATTTAAAGAAATAGAAATAGAAAATTTTAGTAAATTTAGTTTTGTCAACTATTGTTCAGACTTATCATTAGAACAAAGTGGAAAAAATTTATTTAAATTACCTTCAGAAAGATTAATAAAATTTGGCTTACCCAGATGTGATCAATTTTTTGATAAAATATTAGTAAATGAAAAATATGAAAACAAAGAAATTTTGAATTATATTTTAAATAATAAAGTTACTCAAAACAATAAAATAATTCTCTATACTCCGACATGGAGGCCTTATGATTACGATTTTCCATTAAGTTTAATGAAAAATTTTAATATTGAATCATTTAATAAATTTTTAGAATATAATAATATTTATTTCTTTTATTCTTTACATGTAAACAGCCTGCCTAATAAGCTTCCCAAAAACTATAGGAGAATTATCTATATTGATCGTAATAAATATCCTTTTTATGATACTTGTGAATTTATGAATGAGGTTGATATTTTATTAAATGACTATTCAGCAACTACTACTGACTTCTGTCTATTGAAAAGACCTCAGATATTTTTTTTACATGATTATGAAAAATATAATAAGTATGCTACATTTACTGAAAATTATATTGATTGTATCCCAGGTAAAAATATCTCTTCTTATGAAGAATTTATTGGGTTAATTGATACTTATTTATCCAATCCTTCAGATTACAATAACCAATTTGACCAAAAAATAGATTCATATTTAAAGAAATACTATGATATTAAAAAAGGGGATTCTTTAGAATTATTTGTTAATTTCATTAAATCCAAAATTTAATTAAGCAAAATAAAAGAAATTAAGTATATTTTATAAAATATTTAATCTAGAACATTAATTATGAAAAAAGCCAAAGTTTTATTAGTAAGTCCAAATTTAAAAGGTATGGCTGATGGTGTAAATAGAATTCAACCTTCTTTAGGTTTAATGTTAATTGCTCAAGTTCTTATAGAAAATGGACATGAAGTAAAAATAATAGATACTGCTTTAAATGGCTGGCAAAATCGAGAATTTGTTGATTTACAAAAAAATAAAGTGATGATTGGTCAATCAGATAAAGATATTATGAATTTAATTGATGATTTTTCTCCTGATGTTTTAGGTATTTCGGTTTTATTTTCTAATTTTTTAGGCTCGGCACATCAGATTGCTAGATTGGCAAAAAAAGTTAATAAAAATATTAATGTGATTTTAGGTGGTAATCATATTTCAAATGCTGTCAGTGATTATAAATATTCCTTATTTAATAATAATTCTAAACTTCCAGATACAATCGAAGATCTTGAAAATGATTGTATTGATTTTGCTTTAATTGGTGAAGGTGAGTTTTCATTTTTAAGTTTAGTTGATGCTCTTATGAATGATTTAGATGTTAGCAAAGTAAGTGGATTGGTTAAAAAAACTGGAGATAAAAAATTTTTAATAAATCCCACAGAAAGAATTAATGATTTAAATGTACTTCCAAGACCTGCAAGACACTTAGTAGACATGGAAGCATACTTTAAGATAGGTGCTTTTCATTCTGCAAAATCTAGATCTAAAAGAGTTTTAAGTGTAATGTGTTCAAGAGGTTGCCCAGAAAAATGTACATTTTGTACAACTCCAGATATGTGGGGTAATAATACAAGATGGAGAAATACTAAACATATTATGGATGAAATTAAAAATGATGTTAAGGAATTTAATATTGGAGAAATTCAATTTGAAGATGATACAATTACTGTAAACAAAAAAGGTCTATATGAACTTTGTACCGAATTAGAAAAAATTGGACTTCCATGGTGTACACCAAATGGTACTAAAGTAAATTATCATTTTAATAAACAGGAAGAAATGTACAATGCTATGTATAATTCAGGTTGTTACCAAATTACATTAGCTTGTGAAAGTGGTGTGCAAAGAGTTTTAGATGACGTAATCAATAAAAGGCTTCCAAAAGAAACGATATATCCCTCAATAGAAAATGCAAAAAAATCAGGTATGTTGGTTCATACATTTTGGATTTTAGGCTATCCAGGTGAAACTTATGAGGAAATGGAAAAAACAATAGATTTTGCGTCTAACAGTGGTGCAGATAGTTACTCTTTTGCAATACTTAGTCCGTTACCAGGAACTCCTATTTACCGTGATGTTATGAAAAATAATTTATGGTGGAAAGGAAGAGGATTAAAAGATTTATTGTATAGATCCTCTTTAATTCAAGTAGATGGATTTACTAGTCCTGAAGAATTCGAAAACTATGTAGATGAAGCAAATAGAAAAACTAATTTACTTTTAAAAGATAGAGATCCAAAAAGATTTGCTTATAAATACGGAAGTGATGCAGACAAAGATTCAGCAATGCTTCGTCAAACTTAATAACTTTAATTTAATTATTTTAGTCAATGAACAAAATTAATTACAATAAATTATTAAAGCAAAAAAAAATTAAACCAATTACATGTCTTACTGCTTATACCAAAGCTATGGCTAAAATATTAGATGGAAAGGTTGACTTAATATTAATAGGTGATTCATTAGCAACTGCATTATACGATATGAGAAACACTCAAAATGTATCAATTGAAACTATGCAAGAACATGGAAGGGCAGTATGCAAGAATGTAAAAAGATCTATGACTATAATTGATATGCCTTACAATAGTTATAAAAATAAAAAACAAGCATTAATAAATGCAAAAAAATTGTTAGCTTACTCTAAAGCAAATTTTATAAAAATTGAATCAAACAATAAAAATGTTTCTATACTAAAACATTTAGTTTTTAATAATTTAAATGTTGTAGGTCATATAGGTGTTACTCCTCAAAGATTTAGTGATTTTAAAAAAATAAAAAGTGTAGGCAAAAATATAAAAGAAGAAAAATATTTAATTTCATTAGCAAAAAATTTGGAGAGAGCTGGTGCTAAATTTATTATTTTAGAATGTATAAATAAAAATGTTGCAAAAAAAATTACAGATATATTAAAAATACCTACAATAGGAATTGGGGCATCTAAATTCTGTGATGGACAAGTATTAGTTATTAATGACTTATTAAATTTTGATTCTACTGAAAAAAAACCTAAATTTGTAAAAAATTTCTTAAATATTCAAAAATTAATTTCAAATGCAGTTACAAAATATACAAAAGAAGTTAAATCTAAAAAATTTCCTTCAAAAAAATATTCTTACAATTAGTTTAACAATGTTCTATTTGATATGGCTATAAAAGAAATAAACAGAAAATTTTGTGTTGCACCTATGATGGGATATACAACCCCCTATGCAAGAAAATTATATAGACTACTATCAAAAAAAGTTTTTCTATTTACAGAAATGATAGCAACAAAATCAATGATACATTCAAAAAATAAAGATTTAATTATTAAAAATGACAATCAAAATCCGATTGCGCTTCAAGTTGGAGGTTCAGATTATAAAGATTTAAAAGAGTGTTCAAAACTTGCCTATACTTTAAAATATGATGAAATTAACTTAAATGTCGGATGTCCGAGTAAAGCAGTACAAAAAGGAAGTTTTGGAGCGTGTTTGATGAAAGAAAAAACTCTTGTCAAAAACTGCTTAGAATCAATGAAAATAAACAAAAATATTGAAGTTTCACTAAAATGCAGAATTGGGCTTGGAAAAAATTTTAATTATGATTTCTTTGAAGAATTTATTGATGAAGTTTTAAAGAGTGAAATTAATATAATTTATGTTCATGCAAGAAATGCTATATTGAATGGATTAAGTCCAAAAGGTAATAGAAATATACCTCAATTAAATTATGAGTTTGTTAGAAAAATAAAAAACAAATATCCAAATATAAAATTTATTTTAAATGGTGGAATTGATAGTCTAGACAAAGCTCAAGATTTGGCAGAAGAATTTGATGGTGTAATGGTTGGGAGGCTGATTCAACATAATCCATTTTGTTTAAGCAAAGTTGATGAAATGTTTTTTAATTCTAAGACAAAAATATCAATTAATGAAAACACAATTCATCAATATTTTGATTTTATCAGACCTAATATTGGCAAAGATTCAATTTTTAGATTGTTAAGTCCTTTATTACAAATATTTTTTGGCATACCTAACAGCAAAGAATATAAAATTAGGATTCATCAAAATATGCAGAATAATAGAATAGATGAATTAGAAAAATTATTTTTAAAATTTGTTAATAAACAAAAAAGTATCTTGATTTCAAACTAATATGGAATTTGATAAGATAAAGATATAATCTCTGCACCAGGATTTTTATCGCCTAGATTTGCATTTGATATATGACCAAAAGAGAGGCCTATCCTATTTTTATTTTTCATTTGATAACTTAATTCAAGAGTTGTTCTAAATTCAAGATCATTTCCTAATTTTTTTCCATCTCCATCATCATAATAACCACCTCCAAAACTGGGTGTAAATATTAAATTTGATTCTTTTCCAGTAAAAAGTTGTCCAAGATTATCCTCTAAATAAACTCCGGCAAGAATATAGTATGAAGAATCGGATGTTGCTTCAATTCCTGCGAAAGGTTTCAAATAAAAAAAATTATCTGCTTCTGTGCCTATATCAACAAGAACTTTGTCAAACCTTCTTTCATAGCGAAAATCTATAGCTTCATTGGAAGCTGAACCATCAAATTTTACGTCAAAATAACCAATTCCAAAAACATCATAACCTTCTGCAAAAATCGGTTTGGATATCAAAATAAGTAAAATTATTGATCTCAAAAAAGTCATAAATTAACAATATGGAAAAAAAATTAAAGTATCAAACAAAAAATATAATATTTTTCATATGATACTTAAAAAAAATAAGTTTGTTTTTATCTTAAACTTCAAACCTGTATAAGAATGGTATAATAGATATTAGTTTAAAATGGTTAAAATAGTAAACTACATAATGGTTTTGTTTATAATATCGAGCAATGCATATGCTCTGGAACCTGGTAAATGGTCTTTTGTTCAAGAAGATGAGTATTGCTATATAGGTAGCTTAGCAACTGAAACTGATTTGCCCGAAAACAAAATTAGAGGAGATAATTATATTTTAGTTTATAGAATTATTGGAAGTGATCAAAATATTGTCCAAATAGAAGCTGGATACGATTATAATATCGAGAAAAATATATTAGTTAAGATTGATAATACAGATTTTGATTTTTATACAGTAGAGGATAGTCCTGACTCAGCTTGGACAGATGATGATAAGAAAGTAATATATGCAATGAAAAAGGGTTTAAGCTTGATTATAACAGGTGAATCTTCAAGAGGTACTATAACAAACGATAGTTATTCATTAAATGGATTTACAGCAGCATTTAATGATCTAGTGAATGAATGCAAGTAATGCCAAATAAAATAGTTTTAGCTTATTCAGGTGGTTTGGATACAAGTGTTATACTCAAATGGTTACAAATTAATTATAAATGTCCAGTTGTAACATTCACTGCTGATATTGGACAAGGTGCTGAGTTAGAAATAATAAAAGAAAAAGCTTTAAGCCTAGGTGTAGAGGAAATTTATATAGAAAATTTACAAGAAGAATTTGTGCGTGATTATGTTTTTCCAATGTTTAGGTGCAACACTATGTATGAAGGAAACTATTTACTTGGCACTGCTATTGCAAGGCCATTAATTGCAAAAAGGCAGGTAGAAATAGCTAATGAGGTGGGTGCTGATACAGTTGCTCATGGAGCCACTGGAAAAGGAAATGATCAAGTTAGATTCGAGTTAGGTTATTATGCTAACAATTCAAAAATTAATGTTATAGCTCCATGGAGAGTCTGGGATTTGAATTCCAGAAATGAACTGATTAGCTTTGCAGAAAAATATCAAATCGCTTTTCCGAAAGACAAAGAGGGTGAACCTCCTTTTAGCACAGACTCAAATCTTTTACATACCTCTTCTGAAGGTAAAATACTAGAAGACCCCTGGGTATCAGTTCCTGAACATGTTTATACTAGAACCAAATCAATTATAGAGTCTGCATCAAACCCCGAAGAAATAATTATAAAATTTTATAAAGGTGATCCAGTAGCAATAAATTCTAAGGAATATAAACCACATGAACTTTTAAAAAAATTGAACATTATGGCTGGAGAGCATGGGATAGGTAGAATTGATATAGTTGAAAACAGATATTTAGGTATGAAATCAAGAGGGGTATATGAAACTCCAGGTGGTACAATTTTACTACATGCAAGAAAAGCATTGGAATCTATAACTTTGGATAGAGGTGAAGCACATTTAAAGGATGAGTTAATGCCAAAATATGCTGAAATTATTTATAATGGTTATTGGTTTTCATCAGAAAGAAAAGCTTTACAAAATTTAATCGATAGTACGCAAAAAAATGTTAATGGTGAAGTAAGATTGAAATTATTTAAAGGCAATATAATTATTGAAGGTAGAAAGTCAGAAAATAGTTTATATGATGAAGGTTTGGTCTCTTTTGATAAAAAAGGTGACTATAATCAAAAGGATGCTGAGGGCTTTATAAAAATTTCTTCTTTAAGATTAAAAAATAAATAGTTTTTACATGGGATTAGGTGATGATTTAATGATAACTGCATTTGCAAGGCAGATAAAAGAAAAATATCCAGAAAGACAAATTGTAGTAGGAAATAAATCTATAGGCAAGGCATATAAGTCCCCAATATATATAAATAATCCGTATATTACTGACTCTAATGAAATTGATAATTCAAAACCAATACACTTAATAGATTATCATAATGAAATAGACCTTATATTGATAGAAAAAAATCAACAGATGGAAATTATGCATGGAATAAGAATTTCAAACCAACACCTGGAGAAATATATTTTTCAAATGATGAAATAAATTTATCAAAATATATAATTGAAGAAATTAAAAATGATTGGAATAAAAAAAATAAAAAAAAATATAAAGGAATAATTTTTTTAGAAACTGGGAGCTCAAAATTAAATGATCCCCAATTTAGATTCAAACATAGAAATAAAGATTGGGGCTTGGATAATTGGTTAAAATTAACCAATAAACTTAAAAATGATTTTTTGATTATTCAATCAGTCCATAATGAAACAAATAAAGTTGATGATATTGCTTATTGTGAAAATGATTTTAGAACTTCTTGTGCAGTTTTAAATAAATGTGATATCTATTTGGGACCAGAGGGTGGCTTTTCACATGCAGCAGCAGCACTATCAAAAAAAGCAGTAGTGTATTTTGGTGGATGGATAAATCCAGAAATTACTGGATATAAATTCCATAAAAATATTTATCTTGATATTGAAGGCTCACCATGTGGTGCCAAATCATATATTTGTAATCACTGTGAAGATTGTAGAAAATCAATTACTCCAGATAAAATGCATAATATAATATTAAAAGAATTTATTTAAAAATTATTAATATTTTTAAAAGCTATTGTAGTATTTCTTAGTAGACATGCGATTGTCATTGGTCCAACACCTCCTGGTACTGGAGTAATTGCATAAGTTAATTCTTGAGCTGCTTTAAAATCAACATCCCCTACAAGCTTAGTTTTCAATTCTCCATTTTGCTTTATTTCAATACGATTAATACCTACATCAATTACAATAGCGCCATTTTTGATCCAGTCAGATTTTATAATTTCAGGCTTTCCAACTGCAGCAACTAAAATATCAGCTTTTTTACATACTAATGGTAAATTTTTAGTACGTGAATGTGCAATAGTGACCGTACAGGATTCTTTTAAAAGTAGTTGAGCCATTGGCTTACCAACTATGTTGGACCTACCTACTACAACAGCATTCATGCCAGATAACTCTAAACCCAATTCTTTAAGCATAATTAAGCAACCATAAGGCGTGCAGGGTATAAGTAATTTTTCATCATTAAAGTTTGCTATCGATAATTTACCTACATTTAATGGATGAAATCCATCAGCATCCTTACTGGGATCTATAGAGTCTAATATAATTTGCTCGTTAATATGTTTAGGAAGCGGAAGTTGAACTAATATTCCATTAACATTTTCTTCTTTATTTAGTGTATCAATTAAATCAAGTAAGTCTTGTTGAGAAATGGATTCTTCAAGATGATGGTCAAATACGCTAATTCCAACTTCGTTAGCACTTTTAGTTTTTGCTTTCACATAAACGCTACTTGCCGCAACATTCCCAACTTGTACGACAGCCAAACCAGGTACTTTGTTGTATTTGTTGTTAAGTGTTGCAATTTCTTTTTTTAAATTATTACGAAGATTTTCTGCAATTTCCTTACCATTAATTATTTTTGTCATTTTTATCTCGGCCAATATTCAATTAGTAAACTTTTAATAAACCAGAGTCCCAAATATACTATAACAGGAGAAATATCTATACTTCCAAAATTTGGTATATATCTTCGAACTAAATTTAAACTTGGTGCGCACAAACGGTGTAAGGCATCAATCACAGTAAATACAAATTTATTATAAGTATTAATAATATTGAAATTTACCAACCAAGTAGCAATAATATAAATTATTAGAATAAATTGATACAGGCTAATTATTTGTAATATTAAACCAAGAAGAGAATTCATAATTATTTATAATTAGTTATTTCATCATCAAATTGCAAAGGATAATGTTTATATTTGCCATTTTCTTTAAGTGTACATATACAAATAATCTTAACATCTACATATTTTTTTTTAAAGATCAGAATTTTTTTATACCACCAATCAGGATCATTAATATTAATATGTGCGTTTTTTCCATTAGGTAAAAGCGCTACGGCAGGATAACATGCTAAATTAATAAATACGTACTTTTTAGCTTTGCTGATAATTCTTTCTAAAACCCATTCTATGTCTTGTGAAGGTATATTTTTTGGCATAAAAAAAGCGGTCTAGTATTAGACCGCTTTTATAGATTGCTTAAACATTTATTTACATAGAAATATCTCTACCGAACCATTTTTTTGTAATTTCGGCAGTCGTGCCATCTGCTGACATTTGTGCAATTACATTATTCCACATTTCTAAAATATCTGAGTCTTCCTTACGAACTGCTCCACCAACTCCATCTCCAAATACTCCACCTGAAAAAGTTGGTCCTGTAAATGAAACATCAACTCCACCATCAGATTCCATA
>MDSW01013038.1_pt1 | contig 10090 bp, 14 predicted proteins | sample 811171 | NCBI WGS metagenome assembly MDSW01 (sample SAMN05326641, study PRJNA326480) | marine metagenome | isolation source: seawater | place: Atlantic Ocean: North West | collected 2012
GCAAAAAATAATGAGGAGGCAATGGAGTTATTCAAACAGTTTAACTTTCCATTTAAATAACATGGCAAAATTATCAATGATCGAGAGAGAGAAAAAGAGAGAAAAACTTAACAAAAAATATATCTCTAAAATAAAAATGATTAAAGAAAAGTTGAAAGATAGCAAAACATCTGATGATGAAGCGATCCAGCTTAGATTAAAACTACAAAAGATACCATTGAATGCACTTTCTGTTAGAAAAAGAAATAGATGTGCCCTCACAGGAAGACCAAGAGGAGTTTATAGGAAATTCACATTGGGTAGAACTAAATTAAGAGAAATGGCAATGTCAGGGCTTATTCCTGGTTTAACAAAAGCTAGTTGGTAAAGATATGAGCATGAATGACACAATATCTGATCTTCTTACTAGAATACGCAATGGACAGATGTCCAATAAGAAATCTATATCTGCACCTTATTCAAAAATGAAAGAATCGATATGCAAAGTTATGTTAGATGAGGGCTACATTGATGGCTATACTAGCGATGAAGGTAAAATCAGGACACTTGTCGTCGATCTGAAATATTTTGAGGGTAAACCTGTTATTGACTATATTAAGAGAGTTAGCAGACCAGGGCTTCGGATTTATAAATCATCTGATGAGATTCCACTTGTTAAAAATGGCCTTGGTATATGTATCATTTCAACTTCTCAGGGTTTAATGACAGGTAAGTCAGCAAAAGAAAAGAAATGTGGAGGAGAGATTATTTGTTATATCTCGTAGTTGTATGTCTAAAATAGCTAGTAAACCAGTAGAATTATCATCAGACATCAAATTTAATGTCACAGACAACACTGTTTGTATCGAGGGCCCAAAGGGTAAATTAGAGTTTGTCAAGTCAGACGATGTAACGATTGTACATACTGATAATCACCTAAATGTCAGTGCGAAGTCAGAATCAACAGCTATGAGCGGCACAACCCGTGCATTGCTCTCTAACATGGTCACCGGTGTATCCAAAGGCTGGGAGAAAAAACTTTTACTTGTAGGAGTTGGTTACAGAGCTAAAGCTGATAAGATAAAACTAGAATTAGTCGTAGGATATTCTCATCCCGTTAACTTTGAGATACCAGATGGTATTGCAATAGATACCCCCTCGCAAACCGAAATTGTTATTTCTGGTATAGATAAGCAAAAAGTTGGACAAGTAGCTGCAGATATCAGATCAGTAAGGCCGCCTGAACCATATAAGGGTAAAGGAATAAAGTATGCAGATGAACAAATAGTCAAAAAAGAGGCTAAGAAAAAATAATGAAATTAACTATTAGAAATAAAAATGAGCAAAGGTTGAGAAGAGCTGCTAAGACCAGATCGAAAATTTCTGATTCAGGTAACCACAGAATCAGCATTCATAGATCAATTCAGCATATATATCTTCAGTTGATTACACCTAATGGCGATAAAGTAATCACTACTATATCGACTAATCAGAAGGACAACAAAACTAAGGCTAATAATATTAAGACTGCAACAGATATTGGTATTAAAATGGCTGATTATATTAAAAAAGCTAAAATTACTAATGTTGCTTTTGATCGTTCAGGGTATCGCTACCATGGCAGAGTGAAAGCAGTTGCTGAGGCATTAAGAGATAAAGGAGTAAAAATATAATGGCGACCGAAGAGAGAAATTCAGATTATATAGAAAAATTAGTTGCCGTTAATCGTGTAGCTAAAGTTGTAAAAGGTGGCCGACAATTTGGTTTTACGGCATTAACAGTCGTAGGTGATGGACATGGCAGAGTAGGCTATGGTTATGGCAAAGCCAAAGAAGTGCCTGTAGCAATTCAAAAAGCCATGGAGAAGGCAAAGAAAAGTATGGTATCAGTTTCTTTAAAAAAAGGAACGTTGCATCATGCCATTACTTTTGAACATGGTTCTGCAAAAGTATACATGCAGCCAGCTGGAGAAGGTACCGGAGTAATAGCTGGCGGAGCTATGCGCGCTGTATTTGAAGCAACCGGGATACATAATGTTCTCGCAAAAAGCATAGGATCAACTAACCCTATCAATGTTGTTAAAGCAACAGTTAAAGGTCTTGAATCAATGTATTACCCAGCACAAGTAGCGTTGAAGAGAGGAAAGAAAACAAGCGAGTTATAATATAAGTTATGAGTAAAATTAAAGTTTCACAAAAATTAAGTTTGATTGGTAAAACAAAAAAACAGATTGCATGTATCAAAGGTTTAGGGCTAAAAAGAGTTAGCGATACTAAGATTTTAGACGCTACTCCAGAAAATCTTGGAATGATAAATATTGTCAAACATATGCTTAATGTTGAGAGTATTGAAGAGTAAAGTAATGTTAAATGAGATTAAATTAAAGAAAGGATCTAAGCACACAAAAAAAAGAGTGGGCAGAGGTATAGCGTCTGGGACTGGTAAAACTTGCGGACGTGGTCATAAAGGACAAAAGTCTCGCACTGGCGGTAAAGTTCAAATTGGATTCGAAGGGGGACAAATGCCTTTACAAAGAAGACTACCTAAGGTTGGATTTTCTTCTCGAAAAAATATTAATACTGTTGAACTGAAATACGATTATTTAGACAAAATCAAAGAAACGGAGATCACTATTAATTTATTAAAAAAACATAATCTTGTGAGTAACAAAGCCAAGAAAGTAAAACTAATTGGACCGGTGACTATCTCATCAAAGAAAAAATTAGTTGACTTAGTTGCTACAAAATCAGTCACGGAGTTCATCAAGTAATGTCAAGATCTGCATCAAGTATGTCTTCCAATCTTGGAGGTTTAACAAAATCATCAGAATTACGGCAAAGAATATTTTTTGTTATTTTCGCATTAATTATTTTTAGATTAGGTAGCTTTATAACTCTCCCAGGCATTGACCCGGCAGTAATGAGTTTTTTATTCGAACAACAAAGAGGCAGTATTCTCGATATGTTCAATATGTTCTCTGGGGGATCATTGTCCAGAATGTCCATATTTGCACTTGGTGTTATGCCTTATATTTCTGCGTCTATCATTATACAAATGATGACACATATTTACGCGCCATTAATTCAGTTGAGAAAAGAGGGTGAGAGAGGAAGGAAAACAATCACCAAATATACTCGTTATTTCACATTAGTCCTTGCACTTCTTCAATCAATGGGAGTGATGAATGCATTAATGAATCAAAACACATCAACAACTACATTAGTTCTTGATCCTGGATTAGGTTTTTTCATAACAGGAGTTGTCACACTGGTCACAGGTACGATGTTTTTAATCTGGCTTGGTGAACAGATCACAGAGCGTGGCGTTGGAAATGGCATTTCAATAATAATTTTCGCTGGTATTGTTGCAGGCCTGCCCTCCGCAATTGGTGGGACCATCGAGCTTGCAAGAAATGGTGAGATACAGAATTTTAGCGTCATACTCATATTTTTATTAGCTATAGTGATTACTGCGTTTGTTGTGTATATCGAACGAGGTCAAAGGAAGATACCAATCAACTATGCTAGAAAAATGCAAGGTAGAAAGATGTATGCAGCACAAAGCAGCTTTCTCCCATTAAAGTTGAACATGGCTGGCGTAATACCGCCAATATTTGCTTCGGCAATTATTTTATTTCCTGCTACTATAGCAAGTTGGTCAGGTTCCGGATCACCTGATAGTATCGTCCAAAAGATCGCGATGACTCTATCTCCAGGTCAACCGCCATATATAATGTTGTATGCGCTTGCTATAATTTTCTTCTGTTTTTTCTACACAGCCCTAGTTTTCAATCCAAGGGAGACAGCTGATAATCTTAAAAAATCAGGAGCTTTCATTCCTGGAATTAGACCTGGAGACCAGACAGCAAATTATATTGATGGAATTACTACTAAACTCACAACTGTCGGCGCTATGTATATAACTGCAGTATGTTTGTTGCCAGAATTTTTAATACTGTATTTTAATGTACCATTTTACTTTGGAGGAACATCATTACTAATAGTTGTAGTTGTTGTAATGGATTTGATGGCACAAGTTCAATCACATTTATTATCTCAACAATATGAAGGGATGATGAAGAAAGCTAACCTCAGAGGTATTGGAGGAGGAATGAGATGAAGGTAAGGGCATCTGTGAAGAAACTGTGTAGAAATTGTAGGATTATTAGAAGGAATCGTGTGATAAGAGTCATATGTAAAGATCCCAGACATAAACAAAGACAAGGATGAGATATTAGTTGTATTAGAGACCAATGAACTATAGAATTTACGCTCAGAGATAAAAATGGCAAGAATATCAGGAATAAATTTACCAAATCATAAGCATATATGGGTAGCTTTAACCTCTATTTATGGTATTGGTGATACGCGTGCTAAGCACATATGTGACAAAGTTGGTATCGAGGCTACAAAAAAGGTAAAAGATTTAGAAGAAAAAGATTTAGAAAGTATCCGCCAATTCATAGACGATTATCAGCTCGAGGGCGATCTTAGAAGAGAAAACTCGATGAACATTAAGAGACTTATGGATGTAGGTTCATATAGAGGAATCAGACACAGAAAGGGCTTACCCTTGCGAGGCCAAAAAACAAAAAATAACAGCAGAACCCGTAAAGGTCCTAGAAAATTACTTAAAGCAAAATAATATGGTAGAAAAATCAAAGAAGAAAAAAGTCAAAAAAGTTGTCAATGAAGGCGTTGCTCATATTAATGCTTCCTTCAACAATACAATTGTAACTATCACAGATAAACAAGGTAACACACTTGCTTGGGCAACATCTGGTGGCTCAGGCTTCAGAGGTTCCAGAAAGAGCACACCTTTTGCAGCACAGATTGCAGCTGAAAAGGCAGGCCAAAAAGCAACTGTATTTGGACTCAAGAGTTTAGAAGTTCTGGTTAAAGGACCCGGCCCCGGAAGAGATTCCGCTGTGAGAGCGCTCAATAATGTGGGTTATAAAATTACAAATATTAAAGATATCACTCCGTTACCACATAATGGTTGCAGACCACCCAAGAAGAGAAGAGTTTAATGGCAAAATATACTGGTTCAAAATGTAAACTGATGAGACGAGAGGGTACTGATTTATATTTAAAGTCTGGATCCCGAGCTTTAGATACTAAATGTAATCTTGAGAGAAAGCCTGGCATTGTCGGCGAAAGAAGAGAGAAGCTATCTGATTATGCTCTTCAGCTTAGAGAGAAACAAAAAGTCAAAAGATTATATGGTATTCTAGAAAAACAGTTTAGAAATTATTATAAAAAGTCAGCAAGTAAGAAGGGTTCAACTGGTGAAAATCTTCTCACCTTCTTAGAATCTCGATTGGACAATGTTGTATACAGATCGGGTTTTGGTTCAACAAGAGCCGAATCTAGACAATTAGTCAATCACAAAAATATCGAAGTAAATGGTAATGTAATAAACATTCCATCATATCAAGTTCAAGCAACTGACAAAATTTCAGTTAGAAGCAAATGTAAAGATCAGCCTAGGATTCAATTTGCTATGTCTGTGGCTGAAACACGTAACCCGAGCGATTGGATTGATGTGGATTCTAAAAATCTCACGGCGACATACTTAAGAATCCCTGAGCGATCTGAACTTCCGAAAGAGATCAATGAATCGCTGATCGTAGAATTATACTCAAAATAGCAGGTAACTTATGAAAGCAATCACATTTTTAAAACCAAACTTAGTTGATATTGAGATGATATCTGATTCAAAATCAAAGATAGTAATACAACCATTGGAGAGGGGTTTTGGCCATACTTTGGGAAATGCACTTAGAAGAGTATTATTGTCATCAATGCCCGGCAGTGCAGTAACGGAAGTTTCTATAGACAACATACTCCATGAGTATAGTACTATTGACGGTGTACAGGAAGATGTTCTAGAAATAATACTCAACATAAAAAAATTAGCTCTAGTTCTTCATGAAAAAGATAAAATTGAGGTTGTTCTTCGTAAAAAAGGCAAAGGTCCGGTACTAGCATCAGACATAGAGGATCATCCAAACCTAGAAATTAAGAATCCGGATTTTTGTTTAGCTAACATTACGAATGATCAAACTGAATTAGTAATTAATTTAAGTATATCTCAAGGAAAAGGGTACCAGCCAGCTACTAAGCGAAAGTTCAATGAACTAGAAGATCTTGGTATTGGTAAAATGCAGGTTGACGCATCTTTCACTCCAGTAGAAAAAGTATCTTATAGTGTGGATAACGCCAGGGTGAAACAAAAAGCCGATTTAGATAAATTAATTATAGAGCTTGAGACAAATAGTACAATTAACCCAGAAGATGCTATTAGAACTGCTGGTAAGATTTTAAGAGAACAGCTTGAGGTGTTTAGTCACCTAGAAATCAAAGACGATACCCAAGATGAGGTTGATGAACATCACATTGATCCAGTTTTACTGAGACCTGTTGATGATCTTGAATTAACTGTTAGATCTGCTAATTGTCTAAAAGCAGAAAATATTCATTATATTGGTGATTTGGTTCAAAGAAGTGAAAACGAGCTTCTCAAAACTCCTAATCTCGGAAAAAAATCTCTTACAGAAATAAAAGATGTTTTATCAACACATAGTTTATCGCTTGGTCAAATTATTGAAGATTGGCCTCCAAAAAGCATTGAAAAAAGATAATGAGACATAAAAAATCAGGCAGACAGCTCAACAGAAATTCATCACATAGGAAAGCTATGTTTCGAAACATGGCTATTTCACTATTTCAATATGAGCATATAGAAACTTCACTAGCTAAAGCTAAAGAACTTCGAAAAACTGCAGAGCCGCTGATTACACTTGCAAAAAATGATACTCTAATGCGAAGAAGATTAGCTTACTCCAGACTAGGAGATAAGAAAACTGTAAAGAAACTTTTTGAAGTCCTAGGTCCAAGATTTAAAAGTAGACCTGGCGGCTACCTAAGAATTCTCAAGAAAGGTTACAGACTTGGGGACGCGTCACCAGTAGCATATGTACTGTTTTCAGAATGATATTATAATTTTGATTTCAGATACTTACCTGTGTGAGATTTTTTGATTTTAATAAGATCCTCTGGTGTCCCGCTTGCAATTACTTGACCACCGCCATTACCACCCTCTGGCCCAAGATCAACAATCCAATCTGCTGTTTTTATAACATCTAGATTATGTTCAATAATTATCAATGTATTTCCTTTATCTTTTAATCTTTCTAATACTTTTAGGAGATTTTTAACATCATAATTATGAAGGCCTGTTGTAGGCTCATCTAGGACATACAATGTATGACCAGTATCTGGTCTTATCAATTCCTTTGCAAGCTTTATCCTTTGTGCCTCTCCACCTGAGAGCGTTATGGCGCTTTGGCCTAATTTTATATATCCTAGTCCAACATCGGACAATACTGTTAATTTCTTATATATTCTTGGATAATTTTTAAAAAATATTAAGGCCTCTTCAACTGTCATGTCTAGAACTTCACTAATATCTTTCCCATTTAATTTTATCTCCAAAGTTTCGTCGTTATATCTTTTTCCATTGCATTTTTCACACTGAACATAAACGTCTGATAAGAAATGCATTTCAACTTTTATTTGTCCTTGTCCATCACAATTTGGACAAACACCATTATTTTTCCCTTTAACATTGAAACTGAATCGCCCAGGGGTGTATCCCCTAGATTTAGATTCAGGTTTTTTTGCAAACTCTTCTCTTATCAATGAGAATATTCCAGTGTATGTTATAGGGTTAGACCTAGGAGTTCTTCCGATTGGGCTTTGATCAATATCAATTATTTTATCTATGTTATCTATCCCATCTATGTTTTCGCAATCCACAAAACCCTCATTATTTTCAAGAAGTTTATTTACTATCGACAAATATAAAACATTATTTATAAGTGAAGACTTCCCCGAACCAGAGACTCCTGTTACACACGTCAATAAGCCGATAGGTATTTTGACATTAATATTATTTAGGTTATTTGCAGAAGCCTTGCTTACAGATATCCACTTATCATTTGGTTTGAGGCGTTTATTAGGAACCTCAATTTTATTTTTACCTGAGATAAAATCTGATGTGTGAGAAGACGCGGACTTTAATTTCGCTGGTTTGCCTGAAAAAACAACTTTTCCACCATGAACCCCTGCATTCGGTCCGATATCAACTATATAATCAGATGATAAAATAGTGTCCTCATCATGCTCGACTACAATAACGGTATTTCCCAAATCTCTTAGATTTTTTAAAGTTTTGAGGAGTCTATCATTGTCTCTTTGATGTAGACCTATGGAAGGTTCATCTAACACATACATTACTCCTGTTAAGCCAGATCCTATCTGGCTCGCTAGTCTGATTCTCTGTGATTCACCTCCAGATAAGGTTTCTGCACTTCTTGATAAAGTGAGATACTTTAGGCCGACATTGCTTAAAAACCTTAAACGCGATGATATCTCATAAATAATCTTTTCGGAGATCTTCTTTCTCATGCTATCGAGTTCTAATGCATCGAAAAATTTTATGGCATCCTCAACGTTCAGATTTGAAACTTCACTTATAGACTTTTCTCCAACAAATACATTCCTTGCAGAAATATTAAGCCTATCACCATCACATTCCCGGCATACGCTTTCAGTAAGAAATTTTTCGTAATACCTCTTAACACTAAACCTAAAGGCATTATTATAATTCCGTTCAAAAATATTACATATCCCCTCCCAAGACCTTGTTTCTGTAGTATTTACAAGTTTCTTAGTTCTTTTGTTGAGTTTAATAATATTAAATTCAATATTTTCATCAGATCCGTTGAAAAGGATATCTCTAAACTTTTTGGGTAATTTATAATATTTTTCATCTATATCCACTTTGAAGTGGTCAGCCAATGAAATAAGCATAGAACTATATAAAAGGTTTTTTTTATCCCATCCAGTTATAGCACCATTGCCTAAACTTAGCTCAGGATTTTCGATAATTTTATTTTCATCAAAGAATTCATCTATGCCTAACCCATCACAACGCTCGCACGCTCCCGCGGGAGAATTAAATGAAAATAATTTCGGTTCAAGTTTACCAACTGAATAACCACAGTATGGACAAGCGTACTTAGTTGAAAAGATATATTCTTTGTTACTGTCAACTTCATTTATGAATATTATCCCATCAGAAATTTCGGAGCATGAATTCAATGATTCAATTATTCTAAGCTTATTCACTTCATTCACTTCAACTCTATCTATTAATAGTTCTATATCGTTTTTTTTCTTTGGATCAATAATATGTCCAAGCATATGTTTAGAAATATCATTTATTTTATGAACTTTTCTATTAACTCTCACACGGCTGTAACCTTGCTGAGAAAAACTTTGTATTGTTTTTATGTGTTCACCTTTCTGCTGCCTTACAATAGGCGAGAGAATAAGCACAGTTTTTGTCTCTACGGTCTCGATGAGCTTCTGATATATGTCAGACGTAGACATCGCATCTAAACCTACATTATGCTCTGGACATTTTGGCTCACCTATTCTTGCATATAATAATCTCAGGTAGTCATGGATCTCTGTCACTGTTCCAACAGTGGATCTTGGATTATGTGATGTAGATTTCTGCTCAATAGATATAGCTGGTGATAATCCTTCTATCTTATCAACATCTGGTTTATCGACCATTGACAAGAACTGTCTAGCATATGCTGACAGTGACTCCACATATCTCCTTTGTCCTTCGGCAAATATTGTGTCAAATGCTAGAGAAGATTTTCCCGATCCTGATAGACCGGTAATAGTTATCAAATTATTTTTTGGTAGGTCTAGATCAATATTTTTAAGATTATGAGTTCTTGCTCCTTTAATCTTAATATACTTGTCCATCAGACAATATTAACATTTTTTTTTGTTGTAAGACCATTGGATCTTTTAGTGTTTTAGAGACTGGTATTCCATCTGCTTTTTCTAAGAATACAAATATAGATAACCGTGGTCTGACTATGAGCATTTATACATCTTTTCAGTTTTTTAGAACATTCCCAGGGGGTTTGATTGGTGGATACTTATACGATACATATGGATTAAGTGGCATTTTCTTTTTTACTGCTGTAATATCTGTTGTGTGGACATTTAATTGTCTTACTATA
>MDSW01045259.1_pt1 | contig 10089 bp, 9 predicted proteins | sample 811171 | NCBI WGS metagenome assembly MDSW01 (sample SAMN05326641, study PRJNA326480) | marine metagenome | isolation source: seawater | place: Atlantic Ocean: North West | collected 2012
GTTAAATGATAAAATAAGCACATACATTGAACCATATGGTGAATTTTCAGACTTAGATAACACAGAATCTAATTTTAATATGGGAATTACCTATCTATTAAGAGACAACTTACAACTAGACTATTCATACGGACTAGGACTGAATCATCGTTTTAATTTTATGTCGGTTGGATGTAGCATTAATATTAATTAAAAAATGAGAAAGTATTATTTTATATTTTCAATTTTATTATTTCCTTTTTTCAGCTCATCACAAATAGATATTTCTAAAATTGGAAACAAAATAATAAACTCTAATTCAAAAAAATCTGAAAAAGAAATATCTAAAGGTTTAATTGCAGCTTTGAAACAAGGAAGTCAATATGCTGTAAAAGAGGCATCTAAAAAAGGGGGCTTTAATAACAATCAATTAATTAGAATCCCTTTTCCTAAAGAAGCTAAAAAAATAAAAAAAACTTTAAGTGAAATTGGATTTAAAAAATCAATTCAAGAGTTTGAATTGAAAATGAATGAAGCAGCTGAAAACGCTTCTAAAGAAGCATTAGATATATTAATAAATGAAGTGAAAAATATAAAAATCAAAGATGCTTTTCAAATCCTAAAAGGAGAAGAAAATGCAGCAACTTTGTATTTAAAAGAACAAAGCTATAGCTCATTACAATCTAAATTCTCTCCTGTTATAATAAAATCAATGGAAAAAATTGAAATTTATAAATATTGGAATCCATTAATAAAAAAATATAACTCAATCCCATTTTCAAAAAAAATCAATCCAAATTTAGAAGAATACATCACCGTTAAAGCAATTGATGGTTTATTTATTTTGATTGAAAAAGAAGAAAAAGAAATTAGACGGAATCCTGAAAGACGACTTTCTGATATCTTAAAAAAAGTCTTTAAATAAGTGCCTTATATATTATAAACTTTTTCTAAAAAAAATATATAATAGAAAACCTGTAACCAAAGCATAGACACCTTTTAAATAACCTAAATCTGCTGCAGGTGGTATTAAAGAAGATTCTTGAAGCCAAGAAAATACAGCGAACATAATTCCAAAACCAGAAATAAAAAGCCAAATGTCTTTTTTCATAATATTTAAATTAACAAAATTATTATGATATTCCTTCTTTATAAGTAGTTAAACATCTTTCTCTTGCAAACTTATGATCCACAATCTGAGAAGGATATGATTCTTGATCTAAGTCTAAAATCCATTTTTTTGTGTAAATAAGATTTGAATCAAATTTTTTTAATTGTTCAATGGGGTTGAAAATTCTAAAATATGGAGCAGAATCACATCCTGTTCCGGCAGCCCATTGCCAATTACCATTATTTGATGATAATTCAAAATCTAACAGTTTTTTTGCAAAATACTTTTCACCCCATCTCCAATCAATCAACAGGTGTTTAACTAGAAAACTAGCAACTACCATTCTAACTCTATTATGCATATACCCAGTTTTATTTAATTGACGCATTCCAGCATCTACTAATGGGTAACCTGTATTCCCCTCACACCATTTTTTAAATTCATTTTCATTATTTCTCCATTTTATTTTATCATACTTTGGCTTAAAAGATTTTTTAACAACATGAGGAAAATGAAATAGAATTTGCATAAAAAACTCTCTCCAAATTAATTCTGATAAAAAAATAGAGTTTTTTTCTAAAGCGACATTAACACATTCCCTAATAGAGATTGAACCAAATCTTAAGTGTGGACTTAAATATGAAGTTTGATCTTTAAATGGAAAATCTCTAATTGAATCATAATTACTTAAAAAAGAAAAATTAAATGATTTGACTATTATCTGTGATTCCCTGAATCCTAAATCATTTAATGATGGCATATCAACGGATTCTTTAATGAAATTATTAAACTCTAATTGAGTATTGACATTTAAAGTGTTTTTTTTATTAATGGCATCTAAAGTTGACAACCATTTATTTTTATAGGGGGTAAAAACCGTATAAGGTGTTTTATCGTCTTTTAAAACTTCAAATTCCTCAAAGATTACCTGATCTTTAAAAGCTTTGACTTTTATATTGTTTTTGGAAAGTAATTTTGTGATTCTCTCATCTCTTTTAATACCATAAGGTTCATAATCCTTATTCCAAAAAACTGTATCAATGTCATGGTCAGATATTATTTTTTTCCAAATAACTTCTGGACTACCGTGATAACAAAAAACTCCGGACTGATGTTTTTTTAAAGTTGTGTTGATAGATGTTATTAATGAATGAATAAATGATAGTCTTGGATCATCCTTTTCTAGATTATTAAGAATAGCAGTATCAAAAATAAAAATAGGTTTTACATTCTTTTCTTTTAACGCTTCAATTAAAGCAGTATTATCTATTAATCTTAAATCCCTACGAAACCAAAATAGGTTAATTTTCATACAGTTAAATTTATAAGAAACCTAATCACTTTAATTAATTTTATTTCCTTCATTTTTAAAATAAAAAATTGAAATTAGCAACATTTATCAATTACAATAACACATTGGACCGCTATAACAATAAACTGATTTTCTCCAATCTTTCCAAGAATTAACCTCTTTTCTATACTTATTTGAACTTCTTTTGTATTTATCCCTACTTTTTTTCATAGAATAATAATCACTCTTCCATTCTTTTAACTCTGAATTTAATTTAGTTACATCTTTTTTTAAATCATTAACCTGAGCACTTTTAACTTGAATAGTATTTTCTGCTTGTATTAATTGACTTTTAAAAGAACCTGCAATCGTTATTTTATCACTATATCTAAAAACTAAAAATAAACTCAAGATTAATGTCATAGCAAATAAGCCAGCAAACATATTTCTTGCCCTTACGGCTCGTGTTAATCGATCCGAACTACTTAATACAACTTCTTGCTCAACATCAAATTCTTTACCACCTTTTTTATATTTTTGTTTTTTTCCAAGATTCTTGTTTTTTTTATCCTCTACATCAAATTTTTTCCCTGTTTTCTTATTATCATTTTCTTGATCTTCTTCCTTCACTTGTTTTAGACTTTTTCGAAGCTTATCCCAATCCACATCTTCATCAGAGGGGTCTGAGTCAACAATTGGTGGTTGTGGTGGCACAACTGGAAAGGATTTTTTAGCTATAACTATTTGATCATCAACTTCTTTTTGAACACTATCTAATAATTTAGGAGGCGATACCTCATCTATATTATTATTACAAAAATCAATTAATTTTTTTGAATAATCTCTAACAGATTTATGTGAACTTTGATTTAATTTAGAAAATAAAGGAGAATTAGTGTTATTATTTAAGTCATTAAAACTAAATAAAAAATTTGACGCATCATTAAATCCCCCATCACTAATTCTATTCCATAAACTTTTATCATACTTTAAAGCTTCAATAGCAGTAATAAAAAGCCATATAGAAAATCTATCTATTTTTTCGTTAAAAAAAAACTTATCTCTTTTAGGATGTTGAATATCTGGCTTTCCTAATTCAGTAGAAACCTCACCTTCCATTGAAGAAACAAACATTCCATCATAATCAATTAACTTCAGTGAAACTTTATTTTTTTCTTTATTAACAATAACATTACCTTTTTGCAAGTCCCCATGACCTATACCTCTTTTTTCCAAATCAACTGAAAGTTTCACTAAAGCTTTTTGCAGATTTAACAACCAAAAATTAGAATGTAAATTATCAGATATAAATTCATGAATATCAACACCTTCCACCCAATCCATTAATAAAACAGGATATTCTTTATTATTAACAATAATTTCATTCTCGTAATATGTAAAACCAGAAAGCCACTGTATTTTTTTTCTTTTCAAATAACTAGATAAAGTAGAGTATTTAGCAAGCCCTTTTTTAGTCGAATGCTGAAAACATCTAACAGCGTAATATTTACCATTCATTTTAGCTTTAAAAGCAACAGCAAACTGACCTACTCCAAATGTCCACATGTTCATGTTCGGATTACTCATTTCAAACTCTAAATCTAAAGTCTTGAATGACTTTTTGCCTAAAGCAATAGCATCCTCATAATCGGATGTTTGTGGAAAAACCAAATTCTTTTCTGACATAATAAAATATTTTTTATACTATTAAATACTAATAATCCCAACCCCCTTTTAAGGCTTGAAACCTGGGGGACCCTGTAAATCATCATCAACTGGGGGATTACTCAAGCCATTATCTAATTTATTTTGTTGACTTTGTGGTGGATATCCCGTTTCATCCTTATTTTTTTGAGATTTTTTTTTCTTTTCTGAATCATCATCAGTCTTTTTTGAATCATCATCAGTCTTTTTTGAATCATCACCAGTCTTTTCTGAATCATCACCAGTCTTTTCTAAATCATCACCAGTCTTTTCTGAATCATCACCAGTCTTTTCTGAATCATCACCAGTCTTTTCTGAATCATCACCAGTCTTTTCTGAATCATCATCTAACACATTTCCATCACAATCAAATCCTTCTTCTGGAAAAACACACCTAGCAGGATCAGTCGCTCGAGAGTCATAATTACAAGCTCTTTTTTTCTGACAACCTTTTCTTTCATCTGCATCACAAACACCATCATCATCAGCATCATTATCTATTATTTCTCCACGAATACATTTATCACAATCACCCTGTATAAAATTGCAAACATCTTTTTTGGATTGAGTAGCTAAAGAATCGTAATTACAAGCAAGCTTGTCCATACATCCAAGGACCCATTTACATGAATCATCAACATGCTTATTAGCTAAAGAATCATAATATAAAATGGCTTTAGGATCCATACAACCAGGCACTGTTTTTGTAAATATATATTTTGAAGAAAATAAAAGAATCAAGCCAAAAACGAGAACCCCAAAAATCAAACTATATTTCAATAAGTTAATTTTAGGGACGCGATTATGACCATGTTGTATGGGCGGTTTTTTAATTATTTTTTCTTTAAACCTAAAAGAGTCGTCAGGCTCGATGGTAATAATTTTTTCATCTTGATCATGCTTGTATATCAATATTGTAATATCATCTTCCTCTAAAGTGTTTTGATCCCACCTATCTTCAACATAATTAACAAACTCATTAAAAGATTGCATTTGTAAAAAATCCTCCAAACAAGATTGATTATCAAGAATATACTTTGAAAGCGCATCTGAAGCCATTATTAAAATGTCATCATCTTCTAAAATTAGCTCTTCAGATTTAAAACACTCAGGCTTAAAAACGCCTTGATCATTTGCGATTTTTGTGTTCAAAAAATTAGAATATGTATCTAAAGACGATGATTCATTTGTAGGAATACACTTTAAGGCTTTTTTTTCTCTAAAGTGAAAAAAAACACTATCACCGTAAGAAACTACTTTTACATTATCATTTTGGATTTCAAAACCAACAAAAGTACAATAAGAACCCTTTTTTTGTGTTTCTTTAATTAAACTTTCTATCGCTTCATTTTTTGAATTTATATTCTTTTTATTTATTTCTCGATTAAATCTATTAGAGGCTGTGATTAATAAATTAATAAAGAGAGATAATTTATTTGTGGGATTTTGAACATATGAATTAACTAATATATTAGCCCATTTACCTGATTCATAACCTTGTGTTGCCCCATCACTTAAAGCAATACAAGAAAGATCTTTTTTATAAGCGTACTTATCTTGTATATTCAAAAAATTAACTGATTCCTTTTTATGTAATGAAAATATTTTTAAACTCATGTTATGCTGCTGAACTTCCTATTTGTAAAAACTTAATTAAATCTCTTGGACCAGCATTATAAGCAAATCCCTTAGATGATAAATTCAAATCATATCCCTTACGATTTGCCTCTTCTAACATTTTAGGCATTAACCCAGAAGAAATATCAAACATAACTCTAGCATAAGGATCCATAATATTTTGAAGATTATCAGGAAATAATATAGGATCCATATTACCATTATCAATATGACAATTAAAAATCATCGTGTTACCATGAACCGTATGTAAAGCTTTTATTTCATTCGATGCTTCTATTAATAATTCAAATTGATAACCAGCATCAGTTGGTATACCATCAGTAATATTTATAATTATAGGAGGATGACATTCATAATGATTTCCCCACTGAATCCAATCTCGAATTATCTCTTTCCCAGTATTAAAAGCCTCAGTCATTGGTGTTTGATGAAAAGCGCTAGGAGAAACCCAAATTGGCTGACCTGCCCCTCCCATATTTTCAAATAAATCTCTTATACCAAATAACCAAGTTCTTGTTTTATCATAAGCCAAAGGGCCTTCAAATGCAGAATACACACCCCCTTCTTTTCCGTAACCTAAAATTCCTATTTCAAATCTATTTTTTACTTCTTGATTAGACACACACTTTAAGCCAATCTCTCTGATGATTTGATTAATGTAGTTTGCTAAACAATTCGCTTTTGAACCTAATTCAGACGTCCAAGTTTCCTCCATAGACCCACTCTGATCTAAAAGAAAAAGAATTAAACAAGGTCTTCCGCTAGATATTTTAATATTTTTTAAATCATTCATATTTAATAATTATTTTCGATTACCATAAAGACCACCTCTATAAACTTTATTTTCTCTTTTATTTTCTTTTTGTTTTTTATTTTGAATTAACACATAAATCAAGAAAGAAGTCAATATTAAAAACATAAATAAAAAAAGTAATTTATAGGAATTAAAAAACTCTTTGAAAACAAAACTATCATCATACAAAGATTTTGATTCCAAGATAAATTTTAATTTGCTTGAAGGTAAAGCTAGACTTTGAAAACTTCTTGTTTTTGTCGCCTCCCATGAAATAGTAATACCAATTTCTGATAAAGTTGCTGTATTCACACCAACCAACTCTCCTTTTATATTTACTAACGGACCACCTGAATTTCCACCAGTAATGGGAGCAGTATGTTGGAGCATTGTTATTCCGTCATCATTTATATTATTTGCGCTAAAAACCCCCTGAGTTATAGCACCCTCTGCCCCTTTACCAAATCCACCTAAACCACTTCCACAAGCAATAACTACATCCCCAGGATTCAATTCTTTTTTACTAAACAATAAATAATCGTCAAGATTCATGTAAGTTGATTTCAAAACAGCTATATCATAAAGAGAATCTTTGAAAACCAAATCCACTCTACTTTTATTATCTGAATCAAATTCAGAAATAAATATATCTGAATCAATAGCAGAAGCAACATGTTCATTTGTAATAATTAAATTTCCTTTAATAGCAAATCCAGAGCCTATAACATTCCCTTCATTATCCTCAATACTATAACTAGCAGCACGAGCTTTTTCACTTGCCTTTTGAAAATCTTGACTAAAAAGATTAGTTGAGAAAAATATACTTAATAATAAAAATCTTAAAAACATATAAATATTAATTTAAATTTCTTGGTTTATTGTGCCCGCCCTGATAACCACCACGATACACAGAGTTAGGTGTTTTAATTTTCATTTTTGGGCGTGGTTTTGTTCTATTTTTTAACTTAAATAATACAAATAATAACACTCCTATTGGAGGAATAAATAAACATGTAATTGTTATTTTTTTAGATAAAGAAGAGAATCTATTATCAGAAAAAATATTAAACCCTATAATCCATATGAGAACAAGATAAATAAATATCAAACAAATTAAAATAGTAGCATCCATGAAAAATAGTTTTTTAGGGAACAACTAATGTAGAAAAATATTGCAAAAACAACAAAACCTATATTAAAAGAAAAAAATAATTAAAACTAGTTAAAGACCTAATTCAATCAAATAATTTTCGTAAACTGATTTGTTTACTTTTTTTTGATTCCAACATTCAAATACCATTAATTTCATTTTCAAATCAATATCTTTCTGAATATCTTGACGAAAATTATAATATGAGCTGTAATCTGTTGAAGTAGACAGATTCCATTCATTTAAAAAATAAGAAATTGGATTAAACCAGTAGGTTGATTTAATAAATTCATTTTTAGATGCATTTTGCTCTTCAATTTTAGAAATAACATCTTTATTCATTTCATTAAGAATAGCAGGTTTTGTAGCATTTATAATCCCTTGATAAATTACCGAATCCATTCCATGCTTAGTATTATTCAAATCAGGATACATATTCACTAACTTATCATACAACTGATTAGCAGGTAATTTATAAACATCATAAGATTCTTTTCTATTTACATCTAAGTAATCAGTCATATAGTTTGTTGGGTATTTCATACTAGCATATTGATGTATTCCACCTGGCATAATCACACAAAACAATAACCAAATACTAATCATTTTAAATGCAATAGAACTACTACTATTACTAAATAGAAGTATTAAATAAAAAATTAAAGAAAATAAAAGAATATATGAGACAGAAAGTAATATTAAATGATAGAGATTATTATAAAAATCTGAATGAACTTGATTTATAACAGCTACAATAAAAATTAAAAATAAAACAGTTGAAACTAAAAGAATTATGTAAAACAAAAATCTAAATAAAATCCATTTAGATAGAGAACTAGATTGAATTGTAATTAACTTTTCAAATTTCAAATCCTTTTCTAATCCACTAATATTATATGTTAGTATAATTAAGAGAATTGGTAATAAAAAAATAATTAAAAAAGAAAAGTCTATGCTACCGTTTACTAATCTTTCAGGATTAGAAATTTCTTCCATCATATCAGGATCAAATGTAGAACTCCTATCTGAAATTTCTTTATAATAAGCATACTGCTCAGCCTGACCAATTCCTAGAGGAAGCAATGGAGATGGATTCTTAATTGTATATGAGGGTATATATCTAAAAGCCCAATATGGGTGTCTAATATCAACCCTGCTACTTGGATTAGGCCCCTTAATGCCATTTTCATACCAGTTAAGCAATTTATTTATTTCATTTTGTTGTTCACTCAAAATATGTGATATTGTTTCAACTTGTTTGTTTTGAAGATTAAAACCACTGTATATTGAATAGACACATGCCAAAACAAAAATTAAATAAGTAAGAACCTTAGAAATATTTTTTCTAAAATGATGAAATTCGTATAAAAAAATATTTAAAAATCTCATGATTTATGTGTTTTAGTCAAAAAATTAAGCATTAAAACAGATGAAATTACCCAAAAAAATAAAGCTAAAATATCTAAAAAATATTTCCAGAAAAATGTAAATAAAAACGGCACTTGGTAATCAAAATCTTCGATAGATTTAAAAAAAGAAGCATCTGCTCTTTTTGTTTCAGTAAATTTTTCATTTAAAACCTTCATGAATCCCCTCCTATATTTTTCCCCTTGATTTAGAAAATCTAAATGATGATACATATCAGTGCCAGAAAATCCCATGCTAAGATTTTGCAGAGAAGAAAAGGGATTTAAAAAGCCTGTTATTTGATATATTCTTTTCTGTAATTGTAATTGATGATAGAGATCCCCAAAGTGTTTATCCCAAACTTTATTACCATATTCCTCATCTGCCTGCATTAAAATCCCAGAAAAATTTATAGGAAGATCAGATAAACTTTTGACATTATATTTAGCTAAAGTAGCGTCTACTAATTCTTTTTTCACTTCATCCAATGGGTCATGACCATCAATTCCTTTCTTTCTATCTTCAGACATTGAATCTTGAAACTCAACTCTTGTTGGTAAAGGATAAATTTCTTCAACACTATTTCCAATAATTTTTGGAAAAAAAACTGACCACATAAACCAAACCACAATAGTTAATGATAAAGCTGATGTAGAGTTTTTAAAAAACAGAGAAACGGCTACAGATAAATTTATAATTATCAAATAATAAAAACTATATGATGCAATAAGTAAAATTAACCTTATAAAGGTATCTGTATTTAGCTCACTAGAATTAAATAAAAACTGAATAAAAACAGTGATAAGCAAAAGAATAAAACCAATAATCCAAATGCTGAAAATTTTAGAACAAATTAGATTTCTTAAACTAACCCCCTGAATCAATAAAAGTTTCAACCTACCACTTTCCCTTTCTTTAGAATAACTATTAAAGGACAGAAAAATTAAAAACAACGGGATTAAAAACTGAAATAAAATAGAGGGTTTTAATTTCCCTAATTTAGATATCATCAAAGA
>MDSW01128980.1_pt1 | contig 10089 bp, 8 predicted proteins | sample 811171 | NCBI WGS metagenome assembly MDSW01 (sample SAMN05326641, study PRJNA326480) | marine metagenome | isolation source: seawater | place: Atlantic Ocean: North West | collected 2012
TGTGTTCCCATCATCGCTCTGTCCTCCGATAAGCACAAAACGATGGAATCACGCACCGGAAGCCCGATCAACTGCCGACTTAATCAACACAATCCGCCAAAAGCGGTCATCAATTCCAAGCTTCACATCAGGGCTTGGATGGTTGGCCGAAACGATAAGACGCACGAGCTTCTCGAAGACGTCGGTCTCTCTGCGTGTCTTCCGACAACACGGGAGCCTGTCGTCGCGGCCCTAAGAGAGATGCCTCAGTAGGGAGTTGCCGTGTTGCTTCAACTCAACAACGCAAGTTACAGACGTTTCAACAGGGCGATGAGGAGGAGCATGACGCCGACACAGCCTTCGAGCCCACGCGTCACACGCTCGACCAGCAGCGGCCACGCGGCGACAAGTTTCATTATGCCTTGCCGCGCAAAGATACTTGCGCATGCGACGGCGCAAAGCGTCAGAGCCACGCCGATCATCATGACGGCGGCGAAGGCGAGGCCCGCTTCGGGCGCGCCCCGCGAAGCGGCATAGGTCATGACAAAGAGCGTGAGTGGACAGGGAACGAGGCCGGCAATCACACCAACGCTCATACCCTCGGCCGCATGGTGACGCACACGCGACGGCCGAACGGCGCGCCACAGCATCCAGAACCCGATCAGCCCGAGAAAACCGCGGCTGATATCCTCGAGCAGCGGCGCGCGGCCGGCACTACCAAGAACGGCGGAAACCACCGGCAGGGCGAAGAGCACGATTAGGACCGCCATGCCGACATGCGTGAGAGACAGAACCAGCGCCGTTGCGAGGCCGCGCACGATATCCGCCGGCGATCCGGCGAGGTAGAGCGCAAGAACGGATTTGCTGTGTCCCGGCATCAGCGCATGAACGGCGCCGAAGGCGATACCCAATGGGACGAAGCTTGCAAAGGCGAGCCAGTCGCCCTCGCCGGCAAAGGTCCGGATCTCGCCGGCCAGGACGCGATATATCTCTTGCTGAAGGGTAACGATCTCCTGAAACAAGTCCGGTCACCCCAGATTGATGGCTGTCATGGCAAGGACGATGTAACGCAAAGTCTTGGCAATGGCGACCAGCGCGAGGAAGGTCGGAAAAGGTTCCCGCAGGATGCCGGCGACGAGTGTCAGCGGATCGCCGACGATCGGCATCCAGCTCATGAGCAGCGACCATTTCCCGTAGCGGCGATACCAGGCGCTTGCCTGTTCGATCTTCTCCGCGCTGACCGGAAACCACGGGCGGGCGTCGAGATGCATGAAAGCTCTTCCAAGCCCCCAATTGACCGCCGACCCGAGAATGTTTCCGGCGCTGGCGACCGCGACCAGTGCCCAGGCCGGATAAGTCTCCGTCATCAGAAGGCCGACAAGAACGGCTTCCGACTGCATCGGCAGGAGCGTCGCCGCAGCGAACGCGCTCAGGAACAACCCTGCATAGGCGGCCAGATCGAGCATTCGACAATGCCTTCCTTCCGCGCCGGCGATTTCAGCTCGGCCGGGGCCAATTGCGATGGTTGCGGTCTATCACAAAGGGATGCGCATGACGGAAGCCATGTCCCGTGGGCGCTGCATCGGCGATATGCGGATCGCCGTCATCGAGCGTTCGATGTTCATGCTCGATCATGTTCGGGTCGTGCCGGGGCCACAGGCCCGCCGCGGCAACAGCCGCTCCCGTAGCAATCAGGGCGAGGACGGCGGATGTGGCGGGCAGCCCGGCAGCCGCGCCGAGCCAGCCTGCGAGCGGATAGGTGATGAGCCAGCAGGCATGCGAGAGGGCGAACTGCGCGGCGAACAGGGCCGGCCGGTCTTCCGGCGCGGCGGATCGCCGGAGCAAGCGTCCGGAGGGGGTTTGTGACACGCCGTAGCCGAGCCCGAGCACGCCCCAAAGAGGCAGTAGCCAGCCGTAACCCGGTACGACGGCAGCAGCGAAAAGACCGGCGCCGAGAAGCCCCGCCCCTGTCAGCATGACGGTACGATCCGCGACCGCATCCAGAAGACGAGGCAGAAGGAAGGCAGCGGCCATCGAACCGCCGCCAAAAGCCGCGAGAGCTACGGCCGTCGATTGCTGCGACAAGCCGAACGCCGCCTGAACGAGAACGACGGTATTGACGATGACCATGGCGCCGCCCGCGGCGACCGCAAGATTCAAGGCGAGCAATCCGCGCAGGCGCGGCGTGGCAAGGTAGATGCGAAGACCGAGCACGGTCCTCTCATATATGCCGCGATATTCGGGTTGCTGCGGACCCGGCAGGACCACGGTCACCACCAGCACTGCCGAAGCGACAAAGCCCAACGACGTTCCCGCAAACAGTCCATGAAAGCTGATGACGGTCAGCAGCGCCGCCGCGGCCATCGGGCTGAGAAGGCTCTCCAGATCATAGGCGAGACGAGACAGGGAAAGCGCCCGCGTGTAGTCCCGCTCGTCCGGAAGCACATCGGGGATGGTTGCCTGAAAGGTCGGTGTGAATGCGGCCGATGCCGATTGCAGAAGGAAAATCAGCACATAGACCTGCCAAATCTCCGTGACGAAAGGGAGTGCCAGGGCAATCACGGCGCGCACCAGATCGAGGCATACGAGCAGAGCCCTTCGCGGGACATGCGCCGCGAAGGCCGTCGCAACAGGCGCAATCCCGACATAGGCGGCCATCTTGATTGCAAGCGCGGTCCCGAGTACGGCACCTGCGTCGGCGCCGGCCAGCTCATAGGCGAGGAGACCAAGCGCCACGGTCGCAAGGCCGGTGCCGATCAGGGAAAGCGCCTGCGCGGCGAACAGATGCCTGTAGGTTCTTTGTCCAAGTATTCCAAGCATGGCGCTATCCGAATGGAGAATTCATATGTTCCGGCAAGGACGTTCGTCCATCTTTCATCGGACGAATGTCCCCACCGGATTTCATGCGGGCCCGATCATGGCTCGCCGGTTCACCGCTCTTCCTTCCCGTGCACAAAGCGATAGAGCGCTGGAAGAACCAGCAATGTCAGTATCGTCGAGGACAATATACCGCCGATGACGACGGTCGCGAGTGGTCGTTGGACTTCGGCCCCAGCGCCGACATTGAACGCCATAGGTACGAAACCGAGACTGGCGACCAGCGCGGTCATGAGCACCGGCCGCAAGCGTGTCAGCGCGCCTTCGCGGATGGCGGCGTCAAGACCGATGCCGTCGGCGCGGAGTTGGCGGATGAAACTGAGCATCACCAGGCCGTTGAGCACGGCAACGCCCGACAGAGCGATGAAGCCGACGCCGGCCGATATCGAGAGCGGCAATCCTCGAAGCAACAGCGCCACGACACCGCCGGTGAGCGCAAGCGGAACACCCGAAAAAACAATTGCGACGTCCCGCCAGGACCGGAACAGGGCGTACAGCAAGCCGAGAATCAGGAGCAAGGCCGCCGGCACGACCAGTTGCAATCGCTGCGCCGCGGATATGAGCTGTTCGAATGTGCCGCCATAGCTGACCCAGTAGCCGGACGGGATTTGGACTTCGGCCGCCACCCTGTCGCGCAGCTCGTTCACGAATGAACCGAGATCGCGGCCGCGGACATTGGCGGTGACGACCACCCTTCGCTTCCCGTCCTCCCGGCTTATCTGGTTGGGGCCGATGACCACCTCGATCTCCGCCAGGTTCTCGAGGGGTATGAACTCCCGCGGGGCCGCTCCCGATGCCGGGAGCGGGACCCGCAGTCTTCCGATCCGGTCGACGTCGCGGCGCAGCGATTCCGGCAACCTCACGACGATGTCGAACCGCCTGTCGCCGTCGAATATCTGACCGGCCGTTCTGCCGCCCATCGAGATGGAGACGACGTCCTGAACATCGCTGATGTTAAGTCCGTAGCGGGCGAGCGCCGCCCGATCCGGCGTGATCTGCAACACCGGCAGTCCCGTGATTTGCTCAATGCCGACATCGGCGGCGCCGGGGATACCATTGACCACCCCTTCGACGGCGTCCCCGAGGCGCAACAGTTCGTCGAGATCGTCGCCGAAAATCTTGACGGCGACATCCGCCCGGACGCCGGACAGAAGTTCGTTGAAACGCATCTGGATCGGCTGGGTGAATTCATAATTGTTGCCCGGCACGGCTTCCGCGGCAGCCTGCATTTCCGCAACAAGCTGCGCCCGCGGTTTTCTCGGATCAGGCCAGTCGCTGCGATCCTTGAGCATGATGAACGTGTCGGCGACGGAGGGCGGCATCGGATCGGTCGCGACTTCGGCAGTACCGATCTTCGTCACGATACGCTCCACCTCCGGGAACGGGGCAAGCTTCGCCTCCAGCGCCTGCTGCATCTGCAGCGCTTGCCCAAGGCTGGTTCCCGGTATGCGCAAGGCGTGGAGAGCGATGTCGCCCTCATCGAGATTGGGGATGAATTCCGATCCCATGCGGCTTGCCGCAAACCCCGACACGGCGATCAGGACGGCGGCACCCGCCACCATCGCCAGCCTGAACCTCAAGGCGGCGTCGAGCACCGGGGCATAGAGCCGCCGTGCCCAACTCATCAGACGGCTATCCTTCTCCTCGACCTTTCCCGTGACGAACATGGCCACGGCCGCCGGGACGAAGGTAAGCGAAAGGACCAGCGCGGCCGTCAGCGCCATGACGACCGTAATCGCCATCGGATGGAACATTTTTCCTTCGACGCCGGTGAGCGCGAAGATCGGGACATAGACCAGTGTGATGATGGTCACACCGAACAGGGAGGGCCTGATGACCTCGCTTGCCGCGGTGGCCGTGATCGCGAATCTCTCGTCGCGATCGAGCAGCCGTCCCAGGCGATGCTGGGCTTCGCCCAATCGCCGCAGGCAGTTCTCGACGATGATGACCGCGCCGTCCACGATGAGTCCGAAATCGAGTGCGCCGAGACTCATCAGATTGCCGGAGACCTTCGACTGCACCATGCCGGTGACCGTCAGCAGCATGGAGAGAGGTATGACAGCCGCGGTTATCAAGGCTGCACGGATGTTGCCGAGCAGGAGAAAGAGAACCACGATGACGAGCAGCGCCCCTTCCAGAAGGTTCTTTTCCACTGTCCGGATCGTGCGTTCGACGAGGTCGGTGCGGTCATAGACCGCGACGGCCTCGACCCCCGGCGGCAGGGCTTTTGCTGCCTCGGCGAGACGTTCGGCCGCGGCACGAGCCACGACGCGGCTGTTTTCTCCCGCCAGCATGAACACGGTTCCGAGAACCACCTCGCGGCCGTTCTCGGTTGCGGCTCCCGTTCGCAATTCCTCGCCCAGGCCGACATCGGCAACATCCGCGATACGGATCGGCATGCCGGAACGGCCGGCGACGACGATCTTCTTCAGGTCCTCGATCGCCGATGCCTGGCCGGGCACGCGGATCAGATACTGTTCGCCGTAGCGTTCCACATAGCCTGCGCCGATATTGGCGTTGTTCTCCTCCAGTGCGGTGACGATTTCCTGCATCGTGAGGCCATAGGCCGAGAGTTTGGCGGGATGGGGCGTCACGTGATACTGACGCACAAAGCCGCCAATGCTGTTGACCTCGGTGACACCAGGCGTGTTCCGAAGTTGCGGGCGAATGACCCAATCCTGCAGTGTCCTCAGATCCTCCGCTGTATAGGCCGTGCCGTCGGGCTTGCGCGCGCCGGGGTCCGCCTCGAGCGTGTACATGAAGATTTCGCCGAGGCCCGTCGCGATGGGCCCCATTTCCGGCGTGATACCGTCCGGCAACTGATCGCGCGCACCCTGCAGCCGCTCGTTGACGAGCTGGCGGGCAAAATAGATATCGGTACCGTCTTTGAAGACCGCGGTGACCTGGCTCAGGCCATAGCGGGAGATGGAGCGGGTGTAGTGCAGACCGGGCAGACCGGCGATGGCCGTCTCAACGGGAAAGGTGATGCGGCTCTCCGCCTCAAGCGGTGTGAAGCCCGGTGCTTCGGTGTTGATCTGGACCTGGACGTTCGTGATATCGGGCGTGGCGTCGATCGGCAATCGCTGGAAGCTCCAGACGCCGATCGCGATGGACAACAGGACAAGCCCCAGCACGCTCCAGCGGAAGCGGATCGACCCGGAGATGATGCGTTCGAGAAGAGGCGCCTGCGGCACCCCCGCACCTGCATTTACGTCAGTGGTCATGGCTCGCTCCCGACTTCTCGACGTCCGCGCGGATCAGGAACGCTCCGTCGGTTACGTATTCCGTGCCGGGTTCCAGTCCGCCCAGGACCTCCGTCCATTCGGGCGTACGCCGTCCCAGCTCAAGCATGCGCACCTCATAGGTCTCATCGACCTTCGCATAGACGACGGTGAAATCGCGGAAACGCTGTAGTGCCTTGGTGCGAACGGCAAGGGGAACCTCTTCGGCGGCTACCTCGAAGGAGCCTTCCACACTCATGCCGGGACGGAAGCTTTCCGCAGCAGAGGGCGGTAACGCGACATGGGCGACAAGGCTCTGGCTGTTCACGTCCGCGACCGGAAGCACGAGTTCGACTTCGCCTGACGTCCTTGTGTCGTTTGCAAAGTTCCGCACCTCGACAGTCTGGCCGGCACGGATTCTTTCTGCATCCCCCGGATAGACGAAGAACTCGGCGTGGAGTCGTGTCGGATCGGCGACGACGAACATCGGCCGGTCGCCGGTCACGTCGCCGGCATTGGCACCCTTCGCGACGATCACACCGTCCATGGGAGCATGGACCGAGTATTCGCGAAGGCTGTGGCTTGCCTCGATCCGGGCGAGAACCTGCCCCTTGTTCACCGTCTGCCCCAAGGCGCCGCGCATTTCCACGATGCGGCCGGGATATTGCCCGCGAATTTCACTCCGGCCCTCGGGCACGATCTCGACGCGCCCCGCCAGATCGACAAGATGACCCACGGTCGCCGGTCCGGCGATTTCCGTTTCGATTCCGCCTGCACGCGCCGCTTCTTCGGAAATGATCGTCCGGCCTTCATAGGACTGGTAGGTCCACTCGTGTTCTTGTGTGCCTTCCGAGGCCCGCACCCGAACGTCGAAGGAATGCGGTTCGGTGACGACACCATCGCCGCGTAAATAATCTTCATGCGGCGCAAATTCGAAACGGTCTACCTTCCCTCCGAGGCGATGAAGTTCGATCTCGAGATCGACATCGGATGGAGCGACCGGCTCCTCCGAGCGATAGGCGTAGACGTGAAACTCCGGATCGACACCATCTTCGAAAATGGTGATCTCCAATGCGAAGTCGCCATCGCGGAGCATTCGGCCGCGGTGGGGACCGCGCTCGTACTCCTGTTCCGCCGCAGCTTCTCCGCCGCCATGTCCATGTTCGGATGAAGGAGCGTCGTCGCAACCCGCGATCAACGCGAGCGTGGCGATCACCGCCGTCAGGCGGCCGATGAGGGAAAAAGTCATTGGTTATGCTCTACGTTGGAAAGAAGGGAGACGTGGCGGTCGTTCAGCCGGTCAAGGCGCGCGCCCGCGAGGTGAAAACGGCGGAGCAGGTCGATGCGGCGGGAAGAGGCTTCCGTCAGCGCGCGCTGCGCTTCCGTTACCTCGAGCAGGGTGAAGGCGGTGCCACCGCGATTGAAACCTTCACGAACCAGCCCGACCGCTCTTTCGAGGCGCGGAAGAACCTCGGCATCGAGCCGTTTGATTTCATGCGCACTGGCAGACTGCGCGGCGGTCAGCCTGTCGATCTCCCTCTGACGCCTGTTCCGCGCTGCGGCGACGTCGATTTCTGCTGCCAACTGTTCGGCCTGGGCGCGTTCGATGTTGCCCCGGTTGGTGTCGTAGACGCCGAGGGGTATGGAGACGCCGAATACGACGGCTACGTCGTCATCCGCCGAGAAGTGGCGAAGTCCCGCGCGCAGCGAAATATCCTGGACGCTGTTGGCCTTTTCAAACCGAAGGCGCGCCGCAGCCGTCTCGCGTGCCGCCGTCAGGAGCGCAATGTCAGTCGAGTCCGGGTCAAGTTCGTCCTCCATCGAGAGGTGATCGAACCCGGTGTCATCCAAACGGAAATTCCCGTCTCCTCCCCAATAGGAAGCGAGCGCCGCGCGGGCCGCCCGCGCGGTCATATCCGCCTGCTCACTGTCTATCTGTGCTTGAGCGAGCGCCGCAAGGATGCGTTCGTGGGTGAATTTTGGATCGAGCGCCCGGTCGGCACGACGTTGAAACTCGCGCTCAAGCTGTTGGACCGCGGCGAGATGATCTTCGGCAAGTGTCGTCGCTATCTGTGCAGCAACGGCTTCGACCCAGGCTGCCTGTACTTCGGCTGCAAGATCGAGAAGGTTGGCGGTCTTTCGCTTTTTGGCCAGAGAAAGTTCCGCTCCGGCGACATCCGTTCGGGCTTCTCTCTTTCCCCCTCGCTCCCACAGCTCTTCGTAGTAGAGCGTGGTCGCCGTTTCGTCGAAGTTTGAATAGTTGCCCGATCCGGCGAAATCCTCCATCTCGATGCCGAGAACCGGATTGGGACTTGCACCAGCCTGGTCGAGACCGGCTTCGGCGGCCCGAATGCGGGCGGCACCGGCTCGCGCCGCAGGATCATGGCCTACGGTGCGCGCGAGTACATCGGACAGGGTGAGGGTTTGGGGCTGTGCGATCGCATCGGTCCCCGGCAAAAGGGCAAGAATTGCAAGGCCGAGCGGCAATGCAAGCCGGTCGAGCGCCAGACGGCGCACATCGCGGATGAGCAGCATGAATTCATCTCACAGGCAGACGTAAATTGGCCCACGCCCGAAGACGTGGGAGTTTAAAGGCTGACCGTGAGATGTTTGGGAGGGCGTTCGGGACCGAGCACCGGCATGCCGGGCGAACTCTGCTCGGCAGCAATCCCCAACGGGGACTCGTTCCAGTCAATGTGGAGACCGGCACCGTTCAAAATCAGCAGATTTGAATGCCCATCGCCCTGGTGGTGGTGCCCTGTGCTCGCCGAACCATCCAGATCCGCCTCGTCGCCCGCTTCGTCCATTCCGGCAACAGCGACGGTAACCTGATTGAACGGACCGTGATCGTGCTCAACCGCAGCATCCCACTGATGCTCCAGATGATGCATGGCTCGCACGGAAGAAGCGGCCGAAGAAACCGCTATCAGGACCATGCAGAGCATTGCCAAGGCGGTTGAAGAATGGATTCGGCGCCGGTTCATCGCGCGATCTTATGGACGAAGTGCATGGATGGCAAGGTTCCGTGACCTGCCATCGATAGCCACGATAAAGGGTTCGGGCGGTCAAACGTTGCACTTATTCCGGCACGACGGTCTGTGCACCAGGAGTCCCCGTTGATCCAAGACCGTATACTAGCGCTTCGGCACAGGGCCGAAGATGGGGTGGGCGGGACGGCAGGAGGCAAGACCATGTCCACCTCCCCTGCTGAAGCACCTCTCAATGCACCGCATCCCTGGAACAAAGGTCGACTAGTAGGGCAGAAGCGTCCGCTGGATGCAAAACACGTATGGTCGATCAGAATTCGTCTCGAACTGGCTGATGATCGACGTGGCCTCGCTCTGTTCAACCTGGCAATTGACAGTAAGCTTAGAGCTTGTGATCTGGTTGCACTAAAGGTGAACGACGTCTTCGTCGGTAGGCAAGTTCGTCAGCGCACCACCGTTGTTCAACGAAAGACTGGCCGACCAGTTCAATTCGAAATTACGGACGTTACACGAACCGCGCTTGAGGGCTGGCTTCAGCATCCGAGTATGTCTTCTACTGAATATCTGTTTCCGTCTCGGGTCCGTAGCGCACTTCATCTCTCAACGCGCCAATATGCGCGTATCGTTGATACTTGGATTGCTTCGGTCGGTCTCGACCTGTCTGCATACGGAACGCACTCGATGCGCAGGACCAAGGCAGCGCAAATCTACCGCAAAACAGGAAATTTGAGAGCAGTTCAGTTGCTTCTGGGCCACGCAAAGCTGGAAAGCACCGTCCGATATTTGGGTATCGAGGTCGATGATGCGCTTAAGATCGCGGAATCGATCGAGCTGTAAATCTGGTGTGGGGACGACCGTTATTTCGTTCCCACATCAAAATAGTTCTTACGGCGGTCGTTCGTAGGCCAAAATTGAATGTCTGCTCCTGGCGGATTGTGTTGATTAAGTCGGCAGTTGATCGGGCTTCCGGTGCGTGATTCCATCGTTTTGTGCTTATCGGAGGACAGAGCGATGATGGGAACACA
>MDSW01195331.1_pt1 | contig 10088 bp, 11 predicted proteins | sample 811171 | NCBI WGS metagenome assembly MDSW01 (sample SAMN05326641, study PRJNA326480) | marine metagenome | isolation source: seawater | place: Atlantic Ocean: North West | collected 2012
ATCTCATAGTTTTCACCGTAATCATCTTTTATGGTTATCATCTATCTTTTGTGTTTGATTATAAATTTTAGTTTATCATTTTATAAATCTTAATTTTTTTAAGTTTACTCAAAAAACACTTATCTAAGTGAATCATATTTATTAATAGGTCCTTTAATCCCACCAATTAAAAGATTATCAATAATGGAGACCTCATTCGGTAATGATGTTAAACCAATGTTTTCATATTCTTTTGCTCCATTTCTCATAGGAATACCGTCCTTATCTTTGAATATAACTTCCATTATTTCCCAAAAATTTTCTTCATTTATATTTTTATGATTTTGATTATTATCTAAAATCATGCTTTTATTGCTTTTTGAAATCCTATTTAAATGCAGTAATCTTACAATAAAATAAACACACAGAATTTTCGGTTTGATCCATTGAATTCTTTTCCTTATTTTTTTGAAAGGCTTGCCAGTGAATGCATTATAAAAACTAATAATGTCTGTGTCATTATGTATACATTTATTATCCTTTAATGAATTAAATAATCTAGTCAAGGATTCATATAGATTATCGTCTAAAAGAGTGTAGGAAAATTTTCCTTCTAAATAATTATTATTTAAAAAATAAGTTTTTTCATCTTTAAGTTTTAAGGATATATGATTATAAATATCTGAGTTTTCAAATCTGACAATTTTCAACCTATTTATCCAGTAATTTAAAGTTACAATTTCCATTTTTTTTTTAATATCCTCATCTAATTCAAATTTACTTGTTAAAGCCATTAGTTGAGCCTCAAGAGTTTCTACTTTTTGACTTTGTATTAAAATATGATGTCCTCTATTTAATGAGGCTAAATACTTTAATACAAATATTAGTATTGCTTCCTGACTAAAATTGCCATGAGATTTTATTACCCCTTTCTTTTTAAAAAAAGAAAAAATTAAAGGTTCAATTTTATTATAAATGGTTATGTAAAGATTAGTCTTCGATAATTGTTCCATAAACTTCAGTACAAATATTTACTTGACACAACATTTAATTTATTAGTGTCAAATGAAATAATTCACTACAAGATATTTTGCTTGTTTATTAACCATTAAAGTAGACTTAATTTTTAGATGTTTTTAAAAAATTATACATATTTTTATTTTTTATCATAAACCAAATAGAATGAAAAAATATATAATCGCCTTTTTATCTACTTTCTTAACTACTATTGCTGCAAGTATTATACCTGGTATTTTATTTTATGCTCCTAAGCAAATTGAATGGAGTCAACTTTTTCCTGGAGTAGTAAACGAAACTCCAGAACCAGTATTTATGCTTATTGCAAGCATAGCACTAATTATTTTATGTATTGTAACTTTTGATAAGATGGGTATAAATGACATAAAAAAAGGAGCTGTCACCGGTATTTGGTTTGGTGCGTTAATCTTTACTTTTTTTGGCTTTCAGTTTATGGGGGTAGCTAATATTGTTTCATTTGAATTTGTTCTCACTGACATATTCATTTCATCGGTTGTAGGTGCTTTACAAGGTGCAGTTATTGGATGGTCTTTGGGGAAATTTTAGATTACTTTTTAACTCTATCTAGTGAAGGTTTCTTTTAGGCCTACTTTTTATTATATTAGAAATATAATTAATCATAAATCATTTAAAATGAAAAAACTAATCGGTGCTATAATATTTTTAATTTTCTGCTCTTGTAAAAATAATGCATATTTATCTGAGTTTGAAAAAAATACTGAAACAGCTAAAGCATACTTTAAACTTCATGAAGAAGAAAATTCAGAAGCTATGTTTAAATTTTTACACCCTAACATGGAATGGCATATGCCAATATATGGAGTGAATATGGGAGGTATTGAAGATGTAAAAGCAGCAATAATTGGATATCAAACGGAATTCGATAACCTTAAGTTCACCCCAAATTATTGGTTGCCTGGTGTAAATACAGAAACAGGTGTTCCTGACGGTAGCACACGAGTTTATGGGACCTGGAATGCTAAACATGTTAAAACAGGGAAAGAAGTTAATTTAACTACTTACCATTCTTTTGAATTTAAAGACGGTAAGATATTTCGAGGTGGAGACTGGTTTGACTTAGGTGGAATGATGAATACTCTTACCAACCACGAAGATGAAATAATAAATATAGTCAATATGACAACCAAAGTCTCAGCTAGTAAAGTTGAAGCTTTTTCGAAAAAATATCAATCTTTAGTCAATAATTTAGAGCCAACTTCATTAAGCTTCCGATTTTCAAAAACTGGAAAAAATAGAATTACTTTAATTGAACGTTATATTAATTCTGATGCAGTATTAAACCATATTAAAAATGTTTCACCAGGTGGAGAAATATCAAAAGATTTTGAAGAATTTCAGAGAGTTTTTAATATTTATGAAATGACTTTATATGGAAATGTTTCTGATGAGTTGAAAAAAGCTATTGCACCTTTTAAAATAAAAACTAAATATGTTCCTGTAATTTCAGGTTACAGCAGATAATTTGTTGTTATTATTTTCAGAAACTCATTTTAAATAGAGAATTTTTCTCTTGTAATAGAAGTTGTTTCTACTAGTTTCAATCAAATTTTAGAAAATGAGACGATTACAAAAAGTGATTCTGCTGCTACTTTTGATAAGCAGTTGTAAGCAAGAAAGTTCTACACATAAAAATTCCACAGAGAATACCCTTTCCTTAATTTTTGAAGAGTACTATAAATTTAAAGATCGGATCAATCCCATTGAAGCAACAAAGGGAGGGAACTTTGAATACAATGATTTTATAGCAAATTATATTTCTGACGCTTATCAAAAAGAGTTAATTGAGGAATATAAAAACTTTTTAAATCGCTTAAGTGAATTAGACGAAACCAAATTATCTAAGGCAGATCAGATAAGTATGAACGTGATGGAATGGGATTGTAAAATGAAATTAAAGGGCCTGCAAAGTCCTATTGTAGTTGTCACTTCCCCTATGTATAATTTACCCAGCTTTGAGCTGATGCCTTTAACACAAATACAGTCCTTACATTTGTATGTTGCTCAATTAGGAGCAGGAGGGAGTGTCCACCCATTCAATACAGTAAAAGATTATGAAGATTGGTTAAAAAGGATTGAAGACTACATTATTTTTTTGGATACATCCATTTCAATGATGAAAGAGGGGATGGCTAAAAAAATTGTTCTGCCCTCAGTACTTACTCAAAAAACAATTGATCAATTAGAGGAATTCATTACTAAACCTACATCAGAACACCTCTTTTACAGACCGATACAATCTATGCCTGAGGAAATTGATTCTGTGCAACGAAGTCGTCTAGCACAAGAATATGCTAAGATGATTACTGACAAGCTGAGACCTAAATACGCTGAACTAAAGCGTTTTTTAGTAGAAGAGTATTTGCCCGTTTGCAGAGTAACTGCTGGATTTAAAGACTTACCTAACGGAAAAGAAACGTATGATTACCTCATAAAATTGCATACCACCACAAACTTGACTGCTGACCAAATCCACGAACTAGGAAAAGAAGAAGTAAAACGAATCTTAGTCGAGATGGAAATGGCAAAAAACAAAATAGGATTCAAAGGAGATATTAAAGCCTTTTTTGAATTCATCCGTAAAAGTCCAGAACAAATGCCCTTTAAAGAACCGAAAGAGGTATTAGATAACTTTAACCGCATCAAAGAAAAAATTAATGAAAAGTTTGATCAAGTATTTGAACTACAACCCAAAGCAAACTTTGTGGTAAAAAGGACGGAAACTTTCAGAGAAGCTTCTGCAAGTGCAGAATATGTTCCAGGAACGAAAGACGCCTCAAGACCAGGAATCTTTTACGTACCAATTCCTAACGTATCGAAATACAATAAATTTTCTGATGAAGCATTATTTCTTCACGAAGCAATTCCAGGTCATCATTATCAACTTTCTTTACAACAGGAAAACAAAGAACTACCCAAATTTTTACATCCAGAAAGCATGGGAGTCTTTGTAGAGGGATGGGCTTTGTATGCTGAGTCTTTAGGAAAAGAATTAGGGCTTTATGAGGATCCTATTCAATATTTTGGTATGCTGAGTATGGAAATGCACAGAGCAATTCGTCTGGTTGTTGACACGGGAATTCACAGTAAGGGATGGACTCGCGAACGAGCTATTCAGTATTCTTTAGAAAATGAGGCCGCTTCAAAAGAATCCATAATTACAGAAATCGAACGTTATATGGCTACTCCTGGACAGGCATTATCGTATAAAATGGGACAAATTAAAATTAGAGAGTTAAGAACTCTGGCAGAAATGAAACTTGGAAAGAATTTCGATATCAGAGAATTTCATAATCAGATCTTAAATTCAGGAAGTCTTCCTCTAATTTTGTTAGAACAAAAAATTAAAAATTGGATAGAAACACAAAATAATGTAAAAAGAAATTGATATAAGCTCAGCTTTTAATCAATTAAATGCAGATTTATTATTATCAAAAAACATCCAAAATTGATGAAAAATGACCAAAAAAGGTCAAAAATAAATTAAAATTGATCAAAAATGGCTAAAAATGATCAATAATGGATAATATAACTTTTTCTTTCTTCAAGTGACACTATTTGACAAAATAGATAGAACTAAATGACAAATGAAGGTTAAAATTGGACAATTTAGACAGTAGTTTTTGACTTATTGGAATATAAACACTAAAACTTCTCAAGCACTCCTATCTCAAACACAGGGGCATGGGTTTTATAAAACATTTTTTTATAGGAACAAAGGGTTGCGATTTGATATGTAACTAAACATCGTTACATTTAGCAAAAAGATAAATAATGAATAAAGTTATTATAGCATTAAGTATGCTATTAATGTGTTGCCAACAAAATATTGATTCTAATTTAAAGGTATATGAGATTGAAGATTTTTTTAATAATGTATCGATTTCAGGTGGCTACTTTTCCACAGATGAAGAAAAAATAATATATAGCAGTAATCAAAGTGGGATATTTAATATTTATGAAGCTAATATTCAAACAGGGAAAACAAATCAACTTACAACATCAAATAAAGAATCACTTTTTGTTAGAGCCTATGTCCCAAATAGCAATGATTTTATTTATACTGCTGACAATGGGGGAAATGAGATTAATCATTTGTTTCTTAAAAAAGGAGATGAAACAGTTATCGATTTAACGCCAAATCAAAATGAAAAGAGTGTGTTTTATAAATGGTCAAATGACAATCAATTTCTTTATTATTTGTCAAATAAAAGAGATGCAAGATTTTTCGATTTATATAAAATGAAAATTGGTAAATGGATTCCAGAAATTGTATACAAAAACAAGGATAATTTTTCTTTAGCAGACATTTCTAATGATGAGAGATATTTATTGTTATCAAAATCAATTACAACCAGTGAAAATAAATTTTTCTTATTTGATGTAATTGAGAATGAAAGAATTGAGATATCAAGTTTACCAGGAAGTTATTCAAGCTCTGGATTTTCTAACGATAGTAAGAGTTTATTTTATATAACAGACATTAACAACGAGTTTTCTTATTTGAATGAGTATGACATTGAATCAAATGAATCATCAGTTGTATATAAGACTGAGTGGGACGTTATGTATAGTTATTTAAGTAAGAATGAAAAATATAGAATAATTGGTGTAAATGAAGATGGAAAGAATTCAGTAAAAGCAATTGAAGTAGATTCAAACCTACCAATAAAATTACCTTCTTTCAATAATGCGGATATTACAAGTGTAAGTTTTTCTGAGAGTGAACAAAAAATAAGACTCTCTGTAGGTTCTTCTAAAATGCCAAACAATCTTTTTGTTTACGACATTGAAGATGAAACATTAAAGAAAATAACAAATAGTTTAAATCCAGAAATTGACTCAAATAGCCTAGTTAACGCTGAAGTAGTAAGATATAAGTCTTTTGATGGACTTGAAATTCCAGCTATATATTACAAACCCCTAAATGCATCTAAGAACAATAAAGTGCCAGCATTAATTTGGGTTCATGGAGGTCCTGGAGGGCAGTCTCGAATTGGATTTAATCCATTAATACAATATCTAACCAATAATGGTTACGCTATTTTGGCTGTTAACAATCGAGGCAGTAGTGGTTACGGTAAAAGCTTTTATAAAATGGATGATAGAAATCATGGTGAAAAAGATTTAAAAGACTGTGTTTGGGGAAAAAAATGGCTTCAAAGACAGGAATATATTGATGAAAATAAAATAGGTATAATAGGAGGAAGCTATGGAGGGTATATGACAATGGCTGCAATGACATTTACACCAAATGAATTTAAGGTTGGAGTAAATATTTTTGGTGTTACTAATTGGATTAGGACATTGAAATCTATCCCAATTTTTTGGGAAGCAAGTAGGAAAGCATTATATGATGAGTTAGGAGATCCTTTTACAATTGATTCTGTTAGACTAAAAAAAATATCCCCTTTATTTCATGCTGATAAAGTTAAAAATCCAGTTTTGGTTCTTCAGGGAGCAAATGATCCAAGGGTACTTCAAATTGAATCAGATGAAATTGTAGAAGAATTAAATAAGAATAACATACCTGTAGAATATATTGTTTTTGATGATGAGGGGCATGGTTTTAGAAAAAAAGATAATCAAATAGAAGGATACAGAAAAATCAAAAATTTTCTTGATTTGTATTTGAAATCTCCGAAATATATTGAAGAAAAAAACAAAAGGCTTGATTGATTTTATTAGCATATAAATACCTCCCAATTGGAGGGTTTTTTCTTTTACACCAATGGATATAATTCAAAATCAGTTTTATTCTCTGTAAATCAGCTCTTTACTGAAGATTTCTCAATCCTGTTTTTATTGCTATATAGAAGTCAATTACCTTTATAAGTATCTAAATCCATATACTCTACAATTATCTGTTATTTCTAGTATTTACAATACCCCCCAAATGATTTGTACACACATTTGTATATCAAAAGGTCAATTTATATCCAAATAAGGTCAATTAAATACTATTTAAAACAATGGTATGAGTACAAATTATACTCTCTTTTTATAGGTGTCCAGTTTGTTTCTTTTGTATAATTAAATCATTTTAAATCAAAGAATTGGGTCAAAATATTATTTTAGTTGTTATGAAATACCTAATTAAGAATAATCAAGGAGTTTTTTTTGTTGGTTTATTCATTGCATTTGGGGATTATATTTTTGGGGATTATGGCTTCATATTTAAAATCATAGGATTTTCACTAATGATATTTTCATTCCTTTTGATGTATTTAAATTCAAAACAGAAGAAATAAATTCTTGTACTTTATGATTCATAAACTAAAATACTTTGGTTTTTCAGTTACTTGTTTTGCTATACTTTTTAAACTAATGTCTTGGCAATATGCTGACAAACTTCTAATAGTAGGATTAAGTTCTTAAGGAATTCACTATCTGATTAAAGTTTTTAAAAATGATTGAAGTACCTTTATACCCTAATGGTTATCCTTGTAAATGCTCTGGAAAGTGTAACTACTCTAAAGCTTATGAAGATGCTGGAAAACCAAAATATATTGATTTTGATAAGTTTATAGGAAAAGACTTTTCTCCAATAAGTGAAGAGGAAATTCTAATAAATAATTATCTTAAAACCGAATATTGTTTAAAGAAATAATGAAAAAAGAATATAAAGTTGAAGTAGTTAAAGAAGGGGCTTTGGGGACAATATTCCTTGGTTCAAGTAAGATGCCATTAAAAAAAATGGAAGAAGTAATGAATAAATACGGAGAAGATGGATGGGATGTCGAATTTCAATTAGTTGAGAAAAGAAGACTACTATTTCTCTGGTCAAGAGAAGCTGCTATAATTACTTTTTCAAGAAAGAAGAATTAAAACTTTATTTTTTATTTTAGGTAATTAAAACCGATGAGATTAATTTTAGTAAACAATGGAGCTATTGAATCTATCTACAGAATGGGCTGAAAGCGAGGTCTTTTCGACAAGATTTTTCATTTTATTCGCAATAGTTTTTTTTATTGTAAGTTTAGGTTTTTGGCAATTAGGAAAAACAGATTTGGCAAAAGCATATATAATTCCAACTTCTGTAGCTGCAATACTTCTACTAATTGTTGGACTTGGTTTGTTTTACACAAACAAATCAAGAATTAAACAATTTAATAAGGAGTACAATTCTAATTCCATTTCATTTTATGAATCTGAAATAAAACGAACTGAAACTACATTAAAAGAATATAAAGTTGTATTTAAAGTTATTCCCATATTAATAATTGTAGCTGCACTTTTAATTTTATTTTTCAATTCAACTACAATAAGAGCAATAAGCATTACCACTATTGCTATGTTAATTATTGTTTTACTTATCGATGGGACTGCTCATTCAAGAATTGAATCCTACAATAAAAGTTTGAAAGAATTAAATTTAAAATAAGTCATATCATCAGCCTATCCTCTTCATTAAGTTCATGGATTTCTAGTCCTCTATGTAAGATCGAATTGTAATTTATGGTAGCTTAAATAAATGTTCTACTTTACAATTGAGAGTTTTTGCTATTTTTAACGCCAGAACAGTCGATGGAACATATACTCCATTCTCTATAGCATTAATACTTTTTCTTGAAACCTCCGCCTTAATTGACAACTCTTCTTGAGTCAGTTTAGCAGATTTTCGAAATTCTTCAAGATTATTAATCAGTTTTTTATGATTCTTTCCCAACTTTATTTTTTTTCGTACTCTTCAACAGCATCGGTAAGTTCTTTTCCTGTGTTTGGGTATAGATACCCTGCTATCAAAATTCCAACTCCTATCGTAGCCACTAGGTATCCAGCAGCCTGAAAGAAATTCCCCATTGCAACAAATCCTAAAAGACTAATCCCAATCCCAACAAAAAGTGTTATTACCCCTCCTCTGCGATAATCGATTGGTTCTTTTTTTCGCTCATCGAAAATGCTCAATAATTCCTCTACTTTAGCAGGGTCATTTAGATTTTTAGATATTTCCAGCACTGTTTCTCTCTTTCCCTTTCCTTCATAATATTGCCAAATAAATACAGCAATTGGAATAATGATTCCTGTTAACATTCCAAAAAGCGGTACAATAATGTTTTGATCCATAATATTAATTTTATATTAAATGTAACGCAAACGTAACATATTAAATTTAGATACGCAAACGTTACATTTTAAAGTTAAGGTTTATTAAATCATCGGCATATCCTCTTCATTAAGTTCAGGGAATATCAGTATTGAAGATTCACTAAAACTTTGAGATGGAATTAGTAGATTTGAGTAAATGTTTAATAGATGAAAAAAGCAGTATTAATACTTCTTACTATAATTTTTTCTTGTAAAGATGAATTAATTATTGATGACTGTATTTGCTATGAAATCTATATGCCTGTATGTGGTTCTGACGGCAAAACTTATGAAAATGATTGTAAAGCAGAATGTCAAGGAGTAATGGAATATACTGATGGCGAATGTTCAAGTTAATAAATTCTTGTACTTTAAAGACCTAACTCTTTACCTCTTCTGTATATAGCTTTATAGATATCCTCTACTCTATATTCTTTAAGTACTAAACTATTTAATCAAATCATCGGCATATCCTCTACATTAAGTTCAGGGAGTATTTTATATATTGTAATTATATATTTGTGAATGGATAAAATATTTTTTTTGTGTGCAGTTTTATTTGTAAGCTGCTCTGCATTCAAATCTGGACTAACAATTCCTGCAAATGAAACTTTTATTCTTGGTGAATACAACACAAAAAACTATAGAGCTGAAATAACTAATACATCAAATTTTAAAGTATTAATAGAGGGAGAAAAAAAACAAACTGGTGAATATACTCAAGGGGTTGATTTACCTCCAAAAGCAAAATTAAGATTATATGTTGCTTCAGATGAAGTAATTAAGTTTATTAATAAAAATAATAAACCAGTAAAAATAAATGTACAAATGACTAAAGGAGTTGAAGGAATGAGGTACATTAAAAACTAAATCATAGGCATATCCTCTTCATTAAGTTCAGGGAGTAATTTGTATATTTATTATGATCCGTGCAAACTGGGTACAAAATATAGTTGCGGGTGGAG
>MDSW01050585.1_pt1 | contig 10087 bp, 13 predicted proteins | sample 811171 | NCBI WGS metagenome assembly MDSW01 (sample SAMN05326641, study PRJNA326480) | marine metagenome | isolation source: seawater | place: Atlantic Ocean: North West | collected 2012
GAAGGCCGCTTGGTCTAGTGGTATGATTCGCCCTTTGGGTGGGCGAGGTCGGGGGTTCGATTCCCCCAGCGGCCCAATCTAAATATTTTTAGTTAAATATTTAATAAATATTTCTTGGCACCTTGGGATAAACGTCCTGTAAAAGTAATATAATTGTTTCTTTCTAAATAATATGCTGCTGCTTTAACATTTCCTTTGAAATGTTGGATATTCTGTGGTTCAATAGTACAATAATCATCTTTAGAGTATATTAAATCATTTTTTGATATCACATTCATTAAACCAACCGTATGTTGCTGAATTTTTAATATATTATTAAATTGTTCGGGTTCTAATACTTTTACATTTGGTAAAAAATCTCTGGTTAGGTTATTTGAAAAACTACTCGCAGCAACAGTTACTGCTTTTTTCCCAAATATATTTTTAGTATCAAAACAATGTGTTGACGGTTTTATCCAACACAAATTATATTTTAATATTTGTTTACATTCACTGTTCTCATTTTTATCAATAAACCCGCTAAATATATTATTCATTTTGTTGAGTTCTGTTAGTTCTGTTTGTTTTGTTATTATCGTATTTTCTGATGAGTATTGTTCTATAGTTTTCATAGCAAAGGGAGCATCAAAATAAGATAAATTATTTCGGATATTTCGATCATTTTCTTCCTTGGTATCCATGTCTTTATAAGTAATAACTGATTTGTTTGGTATAATCGTTCTTGAATAATTCCATGCTATTGTAAAATCACTTTCAGGACACGATATAAACATTAAATTTAAAGTAGCTTCCCCGAATGCTAATATTCGGTGTGTATCATGAAATGATTTAATTGTACATGGTAAAAATGATTTCCAACCCGGTAACTTAGAGAGAATTATATCACCCACCGAATAAGAATATAAATCTGATGCTTTTATTTTTTTTCCATTTATACTTAAACAATGTACTAAAGGAACATTCTTGAATAATTTACTTCTTGAAACTATACAATAACCAGGTTTAGCTTTTAGTATGTTCACGGCATTAATATCATCTTTACATTTTGGAAAAAGTGCTATATTTTTTTTATTCACCCATATGTTTATTTTCCCATCGTATATATATTCTTTTTTACGGTTAAATAATGAATAACAACTTATGTCCAAATTTTCACTATTATTAAATAGATTAATATCTACATCCATTGATATAAATAGTTTTGTAAAAGTTTTAAATAATTTTTAAAAAAATGTATAAAAATTATTTAAATTTATTTTCGTTTTCTCTTGCTACGTTTTCTTCCTTTTCTGCGAGTTTTACTCTTAGATGACTTTCTTTTCTTTCTTCTGCGTCTTGTAATACCTTTCGTAAACTTTGTAGCAACACCCTTAATTGTATCGAGTGTCCATACAGAAAGTTTTTTAGCTCCACCCAAGGCAGTTATAACCACTTTTCCACTTGAATCAACTAATTTGTCAGCAGTTGTTGTTATTATAACGAGTCCTTTACCAGACTGAACAAATATATATGCGAATAATCCCCCGGCGAGCGGAATACGAGCAACAAATCTTCCCAATTTCTTAAGAAGTTTATTCGCATTTTTACCAATAACTTTATTTATCAAATTTTTCGAAGTTACACCTTTTACGGCCGAATTCAAAATATTTACTAAACTTTTTACTCCTGTTTTTCCCGTTTTGAACAACATTTATATATATATTGAAAATATTAAAATAATATAAAAATTTATAAATTAAATAAACGCAGGATATAATTACTAAATATCATTTTATTTTATTTTAAATATATATGACAAATGAGAAAACTATTTTTTTTAAAAATATTTTTATTAATTAGTATAATAATTTCATTTAGCTATGTAAATGTTAAAAAGAAATCCATAAATATAAAAGAAAAAATTATGGAAAAAATAAGAAAAAATAAGAAAGAAAGAAATGATAAAAAGGAAACCGATAAAAAAGAAACTGATGAGGAAGAAAAAAAAATAGATAAAGAAGAAACAGAGACCGAAAAAATTTTTAATAATTATAAAGAAGGTTATGAAAATTTAGACGATAAAAATTCTCAGGAAACAAGTCCAAGTGGTGAAGGTATAAAAAACAGTTTAAGTAAAGAGAAAGTAAAGGGATTTTGGGACGAATCTAAAAAGGGTAAGGTCCGCTGTTCTATTAAATTTAGAAAAATTATTGAATTTATTTATATGATTTGTAGTTATATTTTATGGTTCTTTTTGTGGATATGGAATTTAATTAAAGAACCAGTTAAAGAATTATTTAAAAGTGCATTAGGTGATTATTATACTGTTTTAACGGCTCCATTTTTATTTATTTTTAAAATGTGGAAATTTGCTATTAAAGGTCTGTTATTTGTAATAAAATTACCCTTTTTATTAATAAGGCTTTTGTATAGAATAATAGGAAGTTGTATAATAAGAATTCTTAAAGTTTTTCCAGGAAGATGGTTTTTAGATATATTAGCTTACATTTTAACCATTCCTTATTTATTTATTCTTCCTATTCAAATTATGTTATCTCCTATAACGAATGCCTTTGGTATATTTTGTTGGAGTGATAGAGGATTATTTAACGAAATTGAAGATGGTGTAAATTGGACTATAGATAATATGGAATTAATTTTTGAAAAAGCGACAGATAAATTAAAATATTCTGCTGGAATGTAATTATTATTTGATTTTTAAAATATTTAAATAATAATCAACTAAATATTTTATGGACTGTTTACAAGAAAATAATAAAATGTCTAAAAATGAAAAATTGACACATATAACAAACGTAAAAATAAATTCAAACTTCGTATTTTCAAATATTTTTAATAATAAACAAACTATGTTAAATGAGATGAAATTATTAAATACGCAAAATGATTTGCGACTATATAATTTATTCCTTATTAAAAATTATTTATATCAAGAATGTATTTATGGTTTACTTCATGTACAGGTTAAATATTTCAAAAAAGAAAAAAATTATGATGACCTTATTCTGTTTATTAGAGAAAAAATTAAAAAGACACTTGAAATAAGTCATACAAGTAATAAAAATGAAGCATTTGTTTTAATTGATTTAAAAGGAATGACAGCTAGACAATTTAGTAGAAAGTTTGTAAAATTAATAGCAAAAACTTTAGATGAATATCCTGATGAAATTTTAAAAACATGTTATATTTATGGTAATTCTACATTTATCAAATTAATGTGGCCTTTAATAAGATCATTTGTAAAAAAAGAAACAAAGGAAAAGTTAATTTTATTAAATTAATTTAATTACTATTAAAATTATTATAAAATATTTAATTATTTTATAATGAGTGAAAATAATTTAGAACTTGACATTAAGGAGGTTGAAGAAGAAGTTGATTTGACGGAGCCTGAACCAGAGCCTGAGCCTGAACCTGAGCCTGAACCTGAGCCTGAACCAGAGCCTGAACCAGAGCCTGAGCCAGAGCCGGAACCGGAGCCAGAGCCTGAGCCGGAACCGGAGCCTGAACCTGAACCAGAGCCTGAGCCTGTGCCTGAGCCTGTGCCTGAGCCTGAGCCTGTGCCTGAGCCTGAGCCTGAGCTTGTTCTTACAGAAGAGCAAGAAAAAAGACTAGCAGGTTGGATAAATGAAGAATCTGATAATGAAAAAGAACTAAAAAAACTTTCTGAAAATAATAAAAAATTACAAGAAAACTTAAAAGAAAAACATGATGAACGTAAAATAAACCAAAGTTTTTCTAATATGGCAGGAAGAATAAATGCGATACATAAAGAAAAAACAAAAAGAAGAACACAGTATTTTAAGAAAAAACAAAGACCTGCTGTATTAAAGTCTCAATTCAGCATGAAACTATTTTAAATTGATTTAATTTTTATATTATTTGTAAAACAATATAAAAAAAACTTCTTACTCTCATAATAATCATGCCATACACATCCGAAATGATTTCCCAAAGACATTCTTCTAACACCAAGAAGAGGAAGAAGCGCCGCCAAAAGCGTGAAAAGTTCTTCAACAGTACACCTGTTAAGCGTTCTAACAAGCCTCACATTCATTCTGTTCTCCATTTCGATGATTCGGTTAATGATGAGGATACCTGGAAAAAACATATTACTATTCCGAATGATGTTAAGATATCGGGATGGTATGTTGATAAAGTATTCCTTTATAAAACTGAAGATGGAACTGATATATATAAAAATGTTTTTAAAAATCCTAAGTATGGGGAAAAACATTTTAAGATTGGAAATATCCGCAGTTTGAATAATGACGGTGAAATTACAAATAAGTTTTATCCAATGGCTGAAAGATTTACAGATATTTACAATATTGGTTACTGTGTTACGGGTAATGCCGCTGGGCATAGTCACCTACAGTCAAATTATTGGGAAAGTTTTTGGGATACCCGACGGGGAAAGCGACATGACAAGTATTTGGTATACATGGAGGCTAGGAAGGCTGTAAGGAAAGAGTTTGAGAAAAATGAGGTAAAGACAATAAACAAAATGTAAAAAAACCAATAATATCTTAACAAAAAATTTATAATTTATTTTTTATTTTATTTATTTTTATTTATTTTTATTTATTTTTATTTATTCAATATCGCTATCATCGGGTAGAGGTGTATTAGCAGCCTCTTCTAAAATAGTATTTTTTTCTGTTTTTTTATCAATCTTAAATCCCATAGAATGTTTATTATATTCTTTAACTTGGTCTTCTTCTAATTCACTAATACTCTTTGGTATATGTGGTTTCGCACCAGATGTTGCCCTATTTGTATATCTAATTTCCCACTGTGCTTTAGAATAACCTTGAAACCATGGTGTATTTAAATTAGACTGATTGCGCATAAATTTTCTTTTAAATAAATTATTATTTACATCTTGTTGACCAGCAATATACCCATCATTATATGATATTTGTTGTCGAGAACTAATAAGACGTCGCATATTTTCGGAATTTTCACATTTTACTTTAGCCAACTTAATTCCAGCACATTTAATAGACATATTAATACTCTTAAACTCTTTGGATAGACCAATAACTTCTCGTTGGTAAATATTGACGAGTTCACGAAGATCATTTCTATCTTGCTCCACGTCCCTATTTTGATACCACGCATTTTCTGATACGAAATTCTTTCTACACATTGGACATGTTGGGGAATTTGTTACCCACTTGAAGAAACATTCCCAACAATATACATGATTACAAGGTGTATTTACGATATTATTTTTATCTAATGCTGTATAACATACGGAACAAGCTAGAGATTCATCGTCTTCGTCAACGCCAAATACAACCTCCTCTGTAAGAGCTCGTTCTAGGTTTGCGCCAGTTGGCGACATAGCTGGTGTTAACAATTCTTCTTCTTCATCTGATGAAAACAAATCAACTATATCTTCTTCTATTGCTGCTGCTCCTGATGCTTCTGCGGCTGCTCCTGATGCTTCTGGTGCTTCGTCTCCAGAAATATAAGATATTGGAGAAATATCTCCCACCTTTTCCTCCATAAGAGAAGCATCCTGTACCTTTTCTTCATTATTTGAACTTGACATTTTTCAAAGTTGTAAAGTGTATGTTGTTGTATTCTGTTTCAATAGCAGAAATACTAATCAATTTAAATTGAATACTTTTAGTAATATAAAACGAATATTACTATAAATATATAAACATGTCTAACATGAAAATTCATATCCCCACACAACGTAGTGTTTCTCCTATTATTACATTTAATAAACGCTCAAGTGAAAGTGTATATGATTGGATTGAACGAAATAATCTTGATTATACATTATTTAATAATATTATACGTGATCATAAACCATCAACACAAGGGTTTATTGAACTATATAATAACCTTTCTGATAATGAAGAACTGCCTGAAAATGTTTTCAAGCATTTCATAAAAATCATTAATACAAACCAAAATACATATTGGGGCGTTGGACCTTTCATTAAAAGGGGGGAACGATGGAAAATTATGATGCGAGATGATATTCGCTTTTTAAACACGAATAAGCAGCAAGTTATTCTGTTTGATGCTTGTACACAGACCGATTGAGTAATCAATATCTAACCCAAAAACTTCTTAGAGAACCAGTCCAATAAGCATTAGAACGATTTGATTGTGGTCCATTGTAGCCTGCTGCTGGTATATCTCTAGTATCTAAATTATTTGTAGAATTATTTTGCCTTGCTTCTTCCCTCTTTTTTTCTTCGTGGTTTTTACATGAATTATTTATATTATTTAATTTATGTATTATATTGTCAAGTTCACTACAAATTTCAGATACTTTCATATTATTATTTGAATTTGTATTCATATATAGATATTATAGAGTTATGTTTATTTTATTTTTTTATTTATTTTTCAAGGAAAAATAAATAAAAAAATTGATTTAATTTGTTTATAAGTTATTAACAACATAGAAATTATAAAATGAATTGGATACGGCTCGCAGTGGCGGAACGGAAAATTGCTGTGCTCGAGGAAAAATTAGAAGAAAAAGCAGATTATATTCCTCATAGGGTGGCTTTAGCTATGGCTAAGTTTGGTTATAAATTGGAAGGAAAAGATAAATCATTGCTTGACGATATTGAAGATACTGTTAAAGATAAAAAAAAAGAAAAAGAGAAAAATAATAAATTTGTTAAAAGTTTGACAGAATATGAAAAACAATGGAAGCCCATTTATGATAGTGATAGTCCTTATATGAAAGAAAACACCTATAAACCAGCCGAACTGGAAAGAGCAGGTGTCAAAATGCGCTGGACACCGAGAGGTGTACGGGAGAAGCATGTTCATGTAAAAGGTAACACTCTCGAAAAACAACTAAAGAAATTAAGACCCACTAAGATTACATTCAATAATGATGCTATACATATCAAACGGCACCGATATCATAGACAAAAGATGAAAGAAAAAGATGACGAAATTGAAATATTTAAACAGAGAGATAGAGAGATGGTGAAACAACTGTGTGAAGCACGCGATATTTGTAGATATATGAGAAGTACTCATCAGTGTACCCGTAAGACAGGTGAATTTGTGGGGTACTTTAAGCGTTTGGTCAGGAAGCTGGAAATGTAAAATTTATGTAGAGTATATATTTATTTATTTTATATTTTTATTTATTTTTCAAGAAAAAATAAATAAAAATGAATTATTTTTTTCTGTTCTTTCTGCTTTTTTTTCTTTTTTTTCGTCTCTTGGTATTTCTATGGTGTGTTTTCCGCTTTCTGCCGCCATAAAAGTGACGAGGGTATTGGGCGCGACGAGAGCGAACTTGGGTGCGACGAGGCGATGTAGAAATTATATGAACTGCTTCAGCTATTGGGATGGTATTATCTATTGTTTTGGATGCTGGTACTAAAGATACCGCTTTGGCCATTGGTATGCTTTTCTTCTTTCGCTTATTTCTTCTACTTTGTCTTTTTTTCTTTTTCCCACCATGATACTTCCGTGACTTATTATTGTATACCATTATATATAATTCATATATTATCTTATGTTTTCGATTATTTTATTTATTTTTTCAAGAAAAAATAAATAAAATAAATATTAAATGAATTCTGCCAACTTAACAGGATCGAAAATACCATTTACTGGTGCACCATATCTATCAACATAATATAAATAACGCATATCAATTGAAGCTGAGGTTGTTACATCAATCATGAGTCCCGCACTAGGATTAACCACCTTTGTTATCAACTCATTTCTAATTTGTTCAGCTATAGTATCGACTTGTAATTTCAAATTTTCATTATCTAAAAACAATAACAATCCGCGATTTACAACACCAAGAGAAGAAAGAGCAAATGACGCAATAAGTTCATTATCTGTCCATAAATCACTATTAGAATTTGGTTCCGGGGCATATAAAGATATATTACTAATATCTTGTAAATATAATGTATTATTAGTATTTCCTATTGTATCTGAAAGTGCTGGTTTTATATTTTCTTCTATTTTACCTTCTAAAAATGGCTGTGTATATTTTGTTAAAAGGTCTCTTAAATAAAAACCCAACAAGTTTGATATATTTCCCCCTTCCACACCACCTATACCACCACCAACAACAATTGTTATATTTGGTGCTGTTTCACTCGCTGTTGTAGCTCTCATTTTAACAGTGAATGTCGGATCTTCGCCACCAAATTCTTCTTCGTCTGCTGTTAATTTTGATATAATACCGTTTCCTTGTAGTCCCTCCCCCAATAAAGCGCCAAATGTATTATTTGTAACTTGATTACTCATGCTTAATAAATAATACATTTAAAAAAAAATTAATTAACAACCATATTGAATGCGTGTTTTCCCGCTGCCTTATTTATAACATTAATCAGCTTTCTATTTTTATCTGTTAAAACTTTTAATTTTTTTTCAAGAAATTCATTTTTTCTATGTGTTCTTAAAAGTTTATATGATAATGTATTAATACTTCTCTTTTTTAATTTATTGATAGTTCCTTCATTTTCATATCTTTTTTTTTCATCGTCTGTTCTTGAATTTAAAAAAATATAATTTTTAATATTGCTAAAACTAAAATTAACATATGGTTTGAGATTTTTACTATATATATTGTTATGTAAAACAGACTTAACCACGTCATTTTCGTCTTCGCTATTAAATTCGTTTGTATAAAAATTCATTAGTTTAATAAGTTCACTATAAGTCAAATCATCGAAAGTAAGATTATCTTCTAAATAACTTTTTAAAATATGAAGAAAAAATATTGTAAATTCCCCATAGAACTTATTTTCATCTGTATTGATAACATTTTTATTTATGAATTTTTCGAATGAATTGGAATTCTCTCCAGAAGAAGAAAAGCAAACTATATCTGTCATGTTTTTATTATCTCTTTTAACATACTCTGTACATGTATAATCTTTAACATTATAAGAATATTTTAAATCACATATCGTACCTGAATTACAACAATCAAACATTAAACATACTCTACATTTAAATTTTTTTAAGAGAGTATTAAATAAATCATCTGATATGTAACTAATTTGCCAATCTTGGGGTAAGAAAACTTCGTCCCTTTTATCTTTTTCATCGCGATTTATATCGGGTATTGATGAACCATGTCCACTAAAATACATAAATAAGAAATCTTCTGAAGTTAATTCTTCTGCTAATAATTTTATATGTTTAACTATATTAAAAAAACTTGCTGCTTGTTTATATTCTGGTGAATCACTTAATATCATTATATCTGTTTCTTTAATATTACAATAATTCAAAAAAAAATCTCTCATTATTTTTACATCATTAATTGGCGAACTTAGTCTATATTTATTACTTTTTAAATAATTAACCCCTACTAATAAAGATTTGAAAACCATTGTATATAATAAATTTGTATTTTAATTTTAAATTTGTATTTAAAAATAATATAAAATTATTTTTAAAATTATGATAATTTTGTTAGTGGGAAATGTTTTTTAATATTTTTGGCATAGTTTGAACTTAAATTTCCAGATGGATCGAAAAAAGATACATTTTGTATAACATATTCAGCACATAAACCTTGTTTTTTATAAGGATATACCATATCAGATGCGTCTACTATATTTCCTGGCAACACTATACCACTTGATGTTTTTTGGACTGAGCTAAATTGTGTATTCTTTCCTTGTAATGTTGCCCTGACATTTTTTCTAGCATTTGATTCTCTAGTATTTTCTGTATCAGCCATTTGAAAGTCAATAAAATTCGCTTGAATATCATGGAAATTTGAAACACTAAATTCATCTGTTTTATTATCTAAATAAGTATCGAAACAATTTTTATTATTTATAGGATTTTCTTTTTTACATTCATAAAAGCCATTTACTACATTCATAAATGTTTCATAATTTTTGGCATTTCGTATATTGCCATTTTTATCTAAACAAACATCATTTGATGATGCTCTTGCCTTAAATATAGCCTTATTTCTTTTATTTTTGATTCGTTCACTTTGTGATAAAGGCTCAAATGATTTACCAAACATTGAATTCATTTTATATTTAATATTATAAGATAAATTTAATATACAAAAAAATTTAATATACAAAAAATTTTAATA
>MDSW01185036.1_pt1 | contig 10087 bp, 7 predicted proteins | sample 811171 | NCBI WGS metagenome assembly MDSW01 (sample SAMN05326641, study PRJNA326480) | marine metagenome | isolation source: seawater | place: Atlantic Ocean: North West | collected 2012
AGAGAATCGCCCGCAAAAGTCCTTAAGGATCGGCGTTCACCACGCGAACGCGGTCGTATGGGGACCAGTGTATAGAACGATTCGAACGATTCGATTCGACGCGCGCGACGCCGCATCCGAACCTGGACTGCATCTGCGTGAGGAGGTTTTGGACCTGATGCGGGTGGACGACGCGACGGGGAGGCGGGCGTCAGCGCGGGGCGCGACGTGGGGGCGTTCGCGGGGGCGTTCGCGATGAGTCGCGCGCGACGCGACGTTCGAATTCGAGATTCGTTCGTCGCTTCGTTCTGCTGCTGGGGGGCGGACGACGAGGGCGCGACGCGCGTCGTCGCGGCCGTCGGGCGGGGCGCGCGCGCGGGGGACGCACGAAGGTGGTGAGGTCCGCGGTGCTCTGAGGCCCGCCCCCGGGGGTGGGCGCGCCGGCGTCCATTCCGTGCGACGAGCGCGTGACGCGTCGCGTGGCGCGCGCGGAAGTGCCGTCGCCGCGGGGGAAGGAACCTGACAGAACGCGCGCGAAGACTCGCGCTCTGCGCTCGCGACCGCAAATCCGCATCCGCGTGCAAGCTGGCGTCGTCGTCAGTGCATGGTGCGCGCGTCGCGGCGACCTCCCCGCCCCGTCTGCGCCTGCGGCGAGTGCGACCCGAACGACCCCCTCGGAGACACCCTCTGCGGCGTGATCCCGTCGTCCGAACCGATCGCGATGCCTCCCAAGCACAAGTTCCCCCCCGTCCCGAAGGCGCGCCGCGCGGCCTCCGATCGATCCGACCGAACGCGAACGCTCTCCGATCTCGCGCGAACAGAAGATTCGGATCGAAACGACGACGGAATCGATCCCTGACCTCTCTCTCCTCTCCTCTCATCTCCTCTCCTCTCCTCTCCTCCTTCGCAGACGTGCACCGTGACCGGCGGCATGGGCTTCGTCGGCCGCAGGCTCGTCGAGATGCTCGTCGAGCGCGGCGCCGAGCGCGTCGTCGCGTTCGACATCGCGCCCCGCCCCGCGGACGCTCCAGACGACGATCGCGTCGTGTGGATGCAGGGCGACCTCACCGACCCGGCGGCGGTGATGCGCGCGTGCGAGGGCAGCGAGTGCGTGTGGCACATCGCCGCGCTCGTGGGGCCGTACCACGCGAAGGACATGTACATGAAGGTGAACTACCAGGGGACCCTGAACGTCGTCGACGCGTGCAAGAAGCTCAAGATCAAGAAGATCGTGATGTCGTCCTCGCCGAGCACGCGGTTCGACGGGAAAGACATCAACGGCAAGCGCGAGAGCGAGCTCGAGATTCCGAAGAAATTTCTTCAGGAGTACGCGGAGAGCAAGGCGCGCGGGGAGGAGGCGTGCATGGCGGCGTGCGATGGGGAAAACCTCCTCACGGTCGCCGTCGCGCCGCATCAGGTGTACGGCCCGCGGGACTTTTTGTTTCTTCACAACTTTCTCCTCAACGCGTCTCGGCTGCGCGTGTTCGGACCAGGAGATAACCTCGTCAGCGTGTGCTACGTGGACAACTACTGCCACGGCCTGATCCTCGGCGAGCGCGCGCTGTACCCCGGGTCCCCCGCGCTGCGCAAATTTTACATTTGCACGGACGGCGAGCCGGTGAAGCTCTGGAGGTTCGTCGACGACGCGCTCGTGCAAATCTTAGGCATCCCGTCTCTCTTCTCCAAGTTCAAGCTCCCCGGCTGGGGGTTCATGTACCCGCTCGGGCGCGTCTGCGAGTGCGTCGGGAGCGTCCTCGGGAAGAAGCTCAAACTGAACACGTTCGCGGTGCGGATGCTTCTCATCAACCGACACTTCAACGGCGACGCGGCGAGGGACGACCTCGGATACGCGCCAATCGTCGACTCGGAGACGGCGTGGGAGAGGACGGTGGGATGGTTCAGGGAGGAGTGGGTGCCGAAGTACGCGCCGGGGCGCGTCGGGAAGGCGGACGCGGCGGCGGCCGCGGGCGGCGCGAAGAAGAAGGGGGGGAAGGCTGCGAGAGGGGCTGCGAAGACGCGGAAGTGAGCGACTGCGACTGGAGGAGAAAATACGTTCATCGGTCAGTAGTTGAAACGGATCTCGATCAAATGTTGAACCCGAGGGTGGGTGAAATGCACAGAACGCACCGCTCGCAAACAGCCTCATCCGTCGACGCGACAACTGGCAGTTGTTTTTTGCCTTAGCGAGCAGATATAGGGCTGCACGTCACGGAGACTTGAAATAACACACACACACTGGCAGCTGTAGCTGAAAGCGAGCGACGTCACCGGACGTGTCGGCGCGCGCGTCGTCACTTCAACTCGCGCGCGCGCCCCATCATGTCGAGCTCTCTCGCGATGCGCGCGTCCGTCGCGAGGCCGACCGTCTCCGCGCGCGGCGCGTCCGCCCGCGCCGTCGCCGTCGCCCCCCTCGCGCGTCGCGCGCCGCGCGCGCCGCGCGCCTCCGCGATCTCCGCCTCCTCCGCCACGGACGAGGCCGGCGCGGTCGCCGCGAATGCCAACTTCCGCGCGGGCGCGGGCGCCGGCGGCGGCAGCGCGGACGTCAACAACTCCGTGACCGACGACGACGTGTCGTCGTGGAACGAGATCGAGATCCAGGTGGCGAACATGTGCGCCAAGTACGCCGGGGACTCGAGCGTGAACGGCCGCATCATGGCGCTGGCGGAGCTCGGCCCGGATAAAACGTACGAGGCGCTGGACGACATCACCGTCGTGGACGTGTTCCAGGCGGCGTACGACGGCGGCCTCGAGGCCGCGACGACGATCATCGACGTCCACCTCCGCATGGTCGCGGAGTGCATCATCGCGGACGACGTCGAGCTCGTGCGGACGGTGTACGGCAAGTTCAAACGGATGCCGCCGCTGCTGATGCGATCGTCCGTCGTCGCCACCGCCGCCGTCGCGGAGGCGGGACTGCTGAAAGTGCGGGAGGAGTACGAGCTCATCGAGGCGATGTTGCGGGAGGAGGTGGCGAAGCCGGACGCGGGCGACGAGATGAAGCTGGAGCACGAGAAGTGCGAGGTTTTGATGAAGACGATGGACGCGGTCATCGCGGTGTTGCACGAGGAGAAGGGCGAGAAGGACGGGGAGCTCGTGTCGGACGCGCCGTCCGTGAGCTCCTCCTCGGACTGATGACGAGGGGTACGTGGACGACGACGCGCGCCACGTGGAGACGTGTGATTGGTTGTTTGGAGTTGATTCGGTGATGACGATCACGTGATGGGTTGATTCTTTATACGATTCTTTGGGTTAGACGCCGCGCCCGCGGGCGGGGGGTCGGCGCCGCCGAGGCGCGAGCGCGCGCTCGCGTCCAGCCGAGCCGCCGCCGGTCCCGACGACGAACTTTGAACTTCATCGCTCGCCTCCTTATTACTGTCTAATAAATACGAGTCGAGGTCGGGACGTCGTTCGTCGTTCGCTCGAGAATGCGCACGCACTACGGAGTATGTTCATATTATCAGACAACTTATTAGCAGACAAACAATACGTCGCCGCCGCGACCGCGATCGCCCGTCGCGTCGCGACATCGCGCGGTAGACTTCTCCCCGCGCGCTACGCGCCCGCGCCGCGCTCACCGCGTGATGTCGCTCCCCGGCGCGCCGTAAAACAGCGCGTGAAACGCGAAAACGAAGAACAGCAACCCCCCCGCGATCGCGACGACCCTCTGCGATATCTTCAGCGCGATGACGCGTCCGCCGAGCACCGCCAACCCGGTGCAAAACGCGTGTCCGATGATCCCGCCGACGACGACGCCGTAGGGCTCCTTGTGCGCCGCGAGCGCGATCGTCGTGATCTGCGAGCGGTCCCCCCACTCCGCGAGGAACGTCAGGATGAACGCCTCCAAGAAGATGGGCGTGCACACGCGATTGAGCGCGCGTCGCAGCGGCCCCGCCGGCGGTTTCGGTCCCAAACCCCCGCCGAGTTTTTCCTCCACCTCGGACACCTCCTCCTGCATCGTCGCCGCCGGGTCCGCCTTCCACGCGATGTAGAGGAGACGGCAGCCGAAGAAGGTGTACAGCACGAACGCCGCCTTGGACACGGTGTCTTTGCTTATCAGGTTCGGGACGACGAGGCCGAGGGCGACGCCCAGGACGGTCATTATCGACAGCGCGGCGATCGCGCCGGAGAAGACGACGACGCGGGGGTGGCGCATCGCCATGATCGCCGCGATGATGAACGTCTCGTCGCCCATCTCGGAGACGAGGATCATGGATACGGAGGACAAGAACGCGTCCTTGAACCCGCCGTCGCCGTCGCCGTTGCCCGCGCCCACTCCTCCCGCGGCGGACTCCGCGCGCGGCTCCATACGCAGCGCGTCCGTCGCCGCGGAGACGCGGACGACGAGGCACGAGAGGAGGACGAGGACGGTCGTCGCGAACGGCGAGGACGGCGCGCGCCGACGCGCGGGCGGCGGCATCGCGCGCGGCGGCGGCGGCGACGTCGAGCGCGTCGCCGCCGTCGTGCGACGATATCGGCGACGACGCGAACGACGACGCGAGAGACGGCGGTCGCGACGACGCGCGCGCGTGCGACGGAGGGGACTCTCCGCGCCGCGCGCGGTTTGAACCGAGGTTTCCGCGCCGTGTGCGGCTGAGCTCGTCAGCCAGACGCGACGGTCGGACGGAGCGATGCGATGGCGCACACAAGCGCGCGCGATGAAGCGCTTCTTCGCGGCCGCGCCCCTCGACGCGAGCAAACGCGCGAAGGGGGAGGCTCTTCCGGAGCCGAAGAGCGACCCCACGTCGTTCATCACGTGGAACGCGAACGGTTTCCTCGGTGCGCGGCGATAGCACCCCGCGGATCTCGCGCGCAGATTTGATTCTTCCTCCCTGACGACAGACAGCTCAGGAGAGATCTCGTCGACTCACGCGTCTCTGTCTCTCCCTCAGGCCGCATGAAGAACGAGGTCGACAAGGCGTGCTTCCTGAAGTACGTCGAGCGCCTCGACCCGGACGTGATATGCCTGCAGGAGACATGGCTCGCGGGCGCGGGGCCGAACCGGTGCGCGTCCGTCGCCGATCCGATCGAACCTCGCGTCGCCGCGTCGCGCGCCCGCTCTTCCTAGAGTTGAGAGTTGACATTCATTCAACCGTCCGACGTCCCGTCCCGTCCCGTCCCTCGCAGGCGCCACGTCCTGCGTGACGACGACAAGGCCGCGCGCGCGGATAAGTCCGCGATCGACCTCCTCATGCGCCAGAAGCCGATGAGCCGATACGAGCCGCACTGGGCGTGCGCCGACAAGCGAAGCGCGGGGTGCGGCGTCCTCGTCAAGAAGCACATTCCGGTGAAGAGCGCATCGCGGTCGCTGACGCGTCGCGCGGGCGAAGCGTCGCAGCACCCGGAGGGGAGGGTTCTGTTTCTGGAGTTCGAGAACGTCACGCTTCTCAACGTGTACGCGCAGAACAACGGGTGGAAGCCGGAGAGCATGGCGAAGCGGCGACGATGGGACGCGGAGCTGAAGACGTTTTTAACAAACGACGACGACGACGACGACGACGACGACGACGCACAGCTGTGCGCGGCTTCGAAAGACGCGACGACTTCAAACGACGCGACGTCGAAGACGAACGCGTCTTCTCTCCGCCCGCGACGGCCGACGCGCGCGGACGGGAAAGGCCTGAAACCGATCGTGTGGACCGGGGACCTGAACGCGTGCCACACCGAACGCGACGTCACGCACCCGGAGTTTTTCGCGCTCCAAAAGCCGGAGGGAAAGAAGGGCGCGCCGCCGCCGGAGACGCCGCCGGACGTCGACGACCGCGGCCAGCCCGGGTTCACGAACAACGAGCGGCGGCGCTTCCACGACATCGTGACGTCCGCGAAGCTCGTGGACGTGTACCGCCATCTGCACGGCGACGCGCGGAGGGCGTGCACGTGGTACGGGCACCCGGGCGTCGTCGCGACAGGGAGATACAAGGGCAGAGGCATGCGGCTGGATTACTTCTTCGTGTCGGACGGGCTGGAGCGCGGCGCGGTCGAGTGCGCGCAAGCCACGGACGCGTACTCGGACAAGCCGGCGGCGCTGGAGCAGAGACCGGACGACGCGTTCTTCGGGTCCGATCACTGCGGCGTGTATTTGAAACTGAAAGACCACGCGTTTCAGGGGGGCGGAGAGGAGGAGGACGCGAAGGCGGGAGTCGCGGGGTGGCTCGCCGCCGCGGAGGCGAAGGCGCCGGCGGCGGCGAAGGACGCGGAGGACGTGAGGGCGCCGCCGGCGGCGGCGGCGGGCGAGGCGGCGGGCGAGGCGGGGGCGAACGCGGAGGCGTCGACCGCGGCGCTCGAGGCGGCGGAGCGGCGCGCGGCGGCGGCGGAGCAGAGCGCGTCCGACGCGGCTAAGAGAGCGAAGGAGGCGAGCGCCGAGGCGGACGCCGCGAGTGCCGCGTCGGCGTCGGCGAAGGAGATGACGTCCGAGGAGCTCGACGCGAAGATCGCCGAGCTGGACGCGAAGCTGACGGCGGCAAAGCAGAACACGTCGGCGTCGGAGAAGTGGAAAGAGATGGATGACGAAGCTCAGAGAGAGCTCGACATGGGGAGAGAGCTCGAGAGAGTGCTTGAAGACATGTTAGAGAGAGCGCTTGAAGACGAGATCGACAGAGCGGCTGAGAGAGGCGACGAGATGGCTGTGAAATTGCAGAAGAAGTTGCAGAAGATCAAAGACCGGGAGCAGGAGCTCGCGAGGGAGCGAGAGGAGATGGCGGAGGAGCACCGGAAGACGAAAGAGGCCATAGCGAAGCTGAAGGACATGAAGGAGGAAAAGGACTTGCTTGAACTTCGCATCGAGAAGCAGAAGCGTCAAGTCTTTCAAAGGCTTATCAAGCCGCGAACCACGACGGAGAATTGAAATGAAACGCGTTTCGTTCGTTTTACGCGTTCGCGTCCGCCGCCGCCGCCGCCGCCGCGTCCGCCTCTCTCTGACTCCGCGGCGGTCGAATCCCCCCCAACCCCCCCGGCGGCCGCTTCCACTCGCTCTCCTTGATCCCCTTCGCGTCCAGCACGCGCTTCCGGAGCTCCAACGCCTTGTAGCTCATCAGCTTTTGCGGCGTCGTGTTGAGCAAATACGCGTCCAGTCCTCCGGCTTTGTCGATCCAGCGCAGCGCGTACGTTGTGACGTTCACCCGGACGAGCTCGTCCAGAGCTTCGCTGTAGAGGCGCTTGCGCTGCGCGTTGGGTTTCCATCGCCGTCGCGTCCTGGGGTTTAGGGGAAAGGATGGAGGGAGGGAGGGAGCGTGGTCGGCGAGGCGAGGCGAACGACGAGAGGGAACCCTAGCGAGACGACGTCGACGGACGGAGAGAGGACGGAGAGAGGACGGGGGGTTTAGGATCGGATCGTGCGACGGGGTCGACGCGGGACGCGCGCGCGTCGTCGCGCACTTGTTCCCGCCGTCCTCGGAGATCATGTTCCCGGTGTTGACGTTCTTCCCCCCGAACAGGTTGTTCTTCACGCGCTTCGCGACGATGCGTCCGAAGTTGATCACGCTCCGCCCCGTCATCAGATCCTTCTCCCCCGCGTTCGGTCGAGTCGATCGATCCTTTCGACGCGCCGCGAGCGTCCGCGCGCCCCGACGACGCTCCGACGACGCTCCGACGACGCTCCGACGACGCTCCGCCCACGAAGGTCACGCGTCCGCGCGCGCGCGTCCGCTCCGAGCCACCGCGCGGGCCGACACTGACGCGACGCGACGCGCGCGCGCGCTCCCTCGCCCGAAAACCAAATCTCCGCTCGCAGCGCGCGAGTCGAGAGACGTCCCCGTCCCGTCCCCCGCCTCGGCGCGTTTGCGTCCCCCCTGACTCCCTCGGCGTTCGCGCTGGCACGAGCGGTCGGACAGGACTCGCATCTCTCGGAGTCGAGCCGCGTTTAGACCCTCGACCACGAGTCGCGGGTTACGTTTTCGCTTCGCGCGAGATTTTTTGTCTCAAAACCGCGCACGACGCTTTTTCCCGAACCTGCAGCGAAAGTGCATTTCGCCCAGTGCGTTTCCAGTCTGAAAAAAGCGCACCGGGGAGAAAAAACTTTAACAGTCTCGCTCGTCTACAAGTCTCGCGCGGATTTGTCTCGCCGCGCCTCGACACTTTCCACGCGCGCGCGGCACGAACGCCGTCGCGTCGTCGTCGGAACCGAGTCGGCGAGAGTTCGCGCGCGCACGTCTCGTCTGAAGGGCGTCGGGCGCGCGCGTCGGAGGCGTCGGAAGCGCGCGCGCGCGGGTGGATCCGGCGAGAGGGATTCGGTATTCATTCGAGAGATGCTGGAGCGCGCGTCTTCCGAGCGCAAAAGTCTGCTCCTTGAAGCGGAACTCCGTCGCGTGAACTCGCTGCCGCAGCTCCGCGTGGTCGGCTTCGACGCGGCGACGGCGCCCGGATTCGGCGGCTCGCCGACGATTAGCAAACGCGCGGCGGCGATTCGCGTGGATGATTTTCTCGCGCGACGCGAGAGCAGCTGGGGATCCGCGGCGTCGACGGGGTCGTCGTCGCTCACGAGGTCGCTCTCGCTCGACCCGCGGAAATCGTGCGACGACGTCGAGCTCGGAAAACGCAGCGGCGAGAGCGACGCGTTCAGCAACGACAGCATGGACGGGGACCTCGGCGGGCCGAGACAGCGGTTCAGCGAGAGCGCGATCGATTTCGACGCGAGAGGCGGCGTGGACGACGACGCGCCGCCGCGGAGCTCGAGCGCGGAGCCCATCGAGATTCAGTACAACGGGACGAGGAACTGGCGAGGGTGCGTCTTTTCTCGCCTTACTTTTCGCGATTCCCCGGCGGGCGCTTTTTCCTCCCGGTCGGCGGCGTCTCGACGCGCGATCGCGCGTCGAATCCGCGCGGCGCGATGCCGGCGATGCGCTTCGACGCGTCGTGGCATCGTTCCCGCGGGCGGCGTCGCGCCCGCGGGCGCGCGTCGAGGCGACCGCGCGAGGAAACCCAGCGCGCTTCGCCCCCTTTCTTTTCCTGCGGGGCGGGACTGGCCAATCGCGTGCGCGCAATTCTCAAAAATAACGACCAGACTTGCGTGACACCTGAGACATGACTGACGACTTTTTACCTCTCACTCGTTCCCTGGCAGTCGCGCGAGAAGGGAGCACTACTAACCGAGCCCGCCGCGCCGCACGCGCCTCGACGCTGTACCTGATGTCTGTCTGTACGACTATACTATACGCATACCGTGTTTCATATCGTTTCACGTCCTCCCTCGCGGCGTGTTCACGCCGCCGAGCGACGCGACGTGAGCGAACGGGGTTATTTTTTTGAGTAATATTTTTTTTTCGATCATGGGCCGCGCCGCTGATGCGGGTTTGTTTAGACCGCGCTCGCTGGGCGCCCGATCACAATGGACCGCCGTCGCCGTTCATTAAACATAGCGATGCGACGACGGCGGACACCACGGCTAGCTAGCACATACGCACGATTCTTTTCGTTGAGTTGAATTGCAATATCATACGAGACAAGACAACAAAAAAAAAACTACGAGCGAACGAACCAGAACCCGAACCCGAGCCCGAGCCCGAGCCCGCCCTTTCCCCTTCCTTCCTTCGTCTACAACGCCGCGAGCACCAGCGGCCCGACTCTCTTCGCGAAGACGTCGCTCAGCGTCCTCGACACCTCCGCGGGCGAGTGCTCGCTCTCGATCATCCGCGTGAACGTCGGGTAGAAGAGCCCCAGGCTCTCGCGGAACGCCGCGTCTTTAAACCGCGCCGCCGCCTTCAACGCGTCCACGGCGAGCGGCGAGTACGCCGCCAGCTCAGCGCGGTTCGTCGCGTCGAACGAAGCCACGTGGTTTCTCTCGGCACCCTCCTCGGCGCCCTCCTCGGCGCCCTCCTCGGCGCCGTCCGCGAGCGTCGCGAACCGCGCCAGGACCGCGTGCGTCAGCGCGACGAGCCGAGGCTCCGAGGACGCCGACGCCGCGACGCGCGACGCCGACGGCGGCGGCGCTCCTCGCGTTCGCGTCGCCGCCGCCTCCTCCTCCTCCTCCTCCTCGCCGTCTTGCGTGTGCAAGTGCAGGAGCACCGCGAGCGCAGCCTGGCTCGACTCCACCTCCAGCGATAACAACGGCGGGTCCGGCAGCCTCGTCGTCGTCTTCGCGAGCGGCGGCGGCGGCGGCGGCGGCGGCGGCGGCTCC
>MDSW01000840.1_pt1 | contig 10086 bp, 2 predicted proteins | sample 811171 | NCBI WGS metagenome assembly MDSW01 (sample SAMN05326641, study PRJNA326480) | marine metagenome | isolation source: seawater | place: Atlantic Ocean: North West | collected 2012
ACAATTTTATTAAAAATTGTAAGATACCCGAAATCAGTTATAGATTTCGTTTTCTCAAAACGTGAGATAAAACTAAGAAACTTATCTTCATTAAATCCAAATTTATTCTTAAAACTATTGAAATAAGAAATGAGCAATCTACGTTGTAATGTAATGGGTATCTTAGGAATAAAGCTAGTCAAAGACCATGTCCCATTACTAAGTTCCTGATTGAATCGATGTAGCATCCACGGATAGGACTCTAGTAATTCATGAAACAATCGCACCAGATGCTGTGACTTCAAAATGCCACTAGATTCAATGTATGACAATTCTTTAAAGAGTTTCTCATAAAGGATATAAGCTCTTACTAACTCTATCTGTTGTTCATCTATTTTTCGCTCTTTTTGTTTATCCGCAACTGCTTCAGATCTATGATTCTCTCTAAAAATCTGGTCTCTTCCCGGTCTTTCGCCCCTTAAATTTGTTGATTTTGAGCCTGCAAGGCCTAGGGCCACACCTTTGAACTCGCCTCCCAAATCCTTCAATAAAGCTAGTGTTTGTCGGTGATAAGAATTACTAATATTCTGACTCAGAATTGAACTCACTATCACATCATACATGGCTCTTGCTGAAACATTTTCATGCGCTGCCATCTGTCTAATTACACTCACAAGGAACATCTTCTGATTGAATCTACTTCCCCGCTCAACTAATAGATATCCTAGAGTAAATTCCCAAACCGCGGAACGCGAAATTCTCAGACTTTCTTTATAAGTTGGACTAGACACTTTAATTTTTTCATAAGGGACTTTTCCCTGATTTTCGCAAGCACCTCTTACAAACCCTTGAATGAACTCACTGTTAGATGGCTCAATAATTTCAACTATATCTATCAACATCGGCTCGCTGAAATTTCTTGAAATATTTCTTCTAACCTGCTGATGTTGTCCAATCCTTCTAATTGTTTGTAGAAACCAGTCTGGGTAGCTTTTCAATAAGTCTGACCATATCGCATTGACCAAATTTGGCCTACCCTCGCGAAAAGCCCGGTAAAAAGCATCAACAACAGACTCCTTCGGTTCCTGCGCATATAACGACGCTTCTGCCGAATTTTTCTGCTGACTATTTTCTTTTGAAAACTTCAAACTATTTGACTCACTAAAGTTGTCTGAATCAGTTTGATCCGAATCTTGCGACAAAGCCTTACTATTTCTCTGATATTCCTTAGACTGGCGATCACTTCCGTCTTTAATCCGTGCTTTCTTTTGAGGGGAATGAGAATCCTCTAAAGTTTCTCCCTTTAACTCGATTAACAAATCGAGCAACTCGTTGCGCATTGCGTTACTCTCTGAAGCCGGTTCTAAGAGTGTAATCAGGCTTTCATATAACTCAACTAGACCTACGTTTATGTGGGCAGACATCTTATTCATAATACTTGCAATATAAGATTTACGATTGAAACGACTGCCGCGCTCAACGATCAAATAAGTTAGAGTAAATTCCCATAGAGATTTCTTCGCCTCTGACTCCTCTAACTTAAGATCCTCCTCTGCCTGAAGGAAGAGTTTCGGCTCAGAAACCATCTTTTCGATAAGAGAGTAGTGAGTAGGTTCTAGCAGTTTGACAATTTCAACGATTAAGGGTTCTGGGAATTTCCAAGCAATATTCTTCCTTGCCTCTATCTTCTGACCCAATATGTATATGACTTCTTCCGTCGTTGCAGAGTATTTGAGAAATAACTCACTCCAATAAGGTAAAATTCTTCCAACAAAACCAGTATTTATTGCCTCTATTAGCTTAGCCCTGAAGGCTAATATTCTGGCGCGTTCGCCGGTTTTTGAGGCTTGATTATCCGCATCGAGCTCAGTAAATATTCTAGAATTCGATGAATCCAGGGATAATTCTATCGAAGGCGAAATTACATTCTCGTCCCGCAATATCTTCTCCAAAAGCTGGATTAAACGTGTATCACTCTCCATCACCTCAGCGTGTGCTAAAAGTTTATTAAGAATTGATGAGAAATTTTCCTCTTGTGAAGGTATCGATTTCATTACAATGAGCACTATATCTTCTAGCTTAAATTTTCCTCCGTTCCTATTAAAATTATTTTCAAGTAACCCTAGCCATATATTTTGATGTAAATTTGAAGGCGATATTCCAAGCCTCTCCTTGATTAGAGTTATTATTCCAAAGATCATTTCTTCTAATTCTTGAGAGTCGACGTGAAAAATGACTTCACACAAATCACATAAAGTTGGTGTTTCGAATTGAGAGGAGAGACGCTTGAGTACTTCCATCTTTCTTGTTGAGTTCAGTACAAATTCCTGAAAAGCTACATTATTATTATCAATCACATTTTTTAACGCTTGACTTAGAGCAGCTTTGCTTGAAATTCTTGCGTTCCATCGTAACTTTCCGAATTCTAGAAAGTTACAAATAAGTTCAAAGTCTGATTCCACCTGCGAGAGTTTACGTACCCGCTCATTTGAGTGCCGACGGCTATACGACAGCTCTTCACTCATAATTTCCCTAAGCTTAGCGGTTAACCGAGATTCAAAATCTTCATGGAAAAACTGGAGAGGAATCGTCCCCAGATCCATTTCCAGCTTTTCAATTGAGTAAATAGTATTTCCCTCTGAAAATTCATCGAATACTTTACTGACTGATGAAAACATAGTCTTTCGTATAAAAGACTCAAGAGAGTTGTGCTGAGATAGAGCAGTCTCTTCATCAGGAAATGAAATCTCAATGACAGTGGATTCGATTTGATGCTCTTTATTTATCATAGATTTCTCATATCACTCTGAACAGTTTCCCAACTTAGGATATTACTAGTTATATGACCTGACTCACTTAATAATCTCAACCGCTTCCTCAAATTTTTAGCGGCCGTATCAAGTGCAAAATTACTCACGATTGAATTATCACTTAGTGACTTCCAACTTGAATAGATCGACTTAAAACTCTCTAGGTCAGAGGGAATTAACCAATGTATATGAATTGATACATTAGAATTAGCTCTTTTTAGCAACTCACTCTCGACTATAGATCTGAATGCGTGAAAATGCGCTTTACCTTCAGTTTTAAGCTGAAACGAACGGATCTTTGGCACTATGAAACTTACTGAAGGAATATAAAAATCCCAATCTTCTTCACGTAGCTTAAAGTCATCAGGTAAGAGCTGAGAGTGTTCGATGAAGTAAATTTGTAACTCACTGAGTTCGTTTTTGAATTCATCAATATTTTGTAAATAATTTTCTTCGCTATCGACGTTTCTTCTTTTAGAAAAAGCTAGCTCCTGCTTCCTTTCATATAATTTCTGGAGATAGTTATTGCATCTGATTTTAATATCCTCCTCAATTTCTCTTGATAAGGCGTCAGCCCCTGAAAAATTAAGTGCCGGCCGTCTACTAATCAGGAACTTAACTAGAGCCAAGCTAGCCTCATCTAATCCGTTCGGATCATGATTCGGTTTTTTCATTACAAGTAAATCAGACCATCTGCTATACAAAACTTCGAATTCACACATTCCATTAAAATCAAGCCAGTATATTTCTGGTGTAATGTGTGCTGGACAATTTTCTCTCACAAGATCTTCAGCCCAAGCTCTAAACTCTAAGTCATTGCACCGCGCTGTCCATGAAGGAAAGATCACGGTTACTCGATTAGAAAAAAAGTTATTCACTGACAGACGGACTTTTGAGAGATTACCTGGTCTAAGCAACAGGTGTTCTATTACATGCATTCCTTCCATATTAGTACTGAGATGAATTAAAAATCTTCTCAAAAACCTGATAAACTTTTTCGCCTCCTTTGCTCCAACGGAAGATAGAAGCTCCATATGTTCGTCTTTATCTAAATGCTTACCATCATAGCTTTTTATCTTAAGATTTAACTTTCTATTTTGCTTGTCATATGAGTAGTTACTAAGGTCAACACCGCACTGCAAAAGTGCTGTGCTAAGTAAATCATTTGACATAGGCCCGGATTCCCTGTACGTGCGACGAACACATTCATAATACCTGTCGTCAGATTCATCCGAGTCTTTCTCAAAAAGGATTTTTGCTTGGTGAATTTCTGAACTACTAATCACATGCTCAGAAAAATTCAAACCAGCCTGTCGATTAACGAAAGAGTCATGAGGGATTAAGCATAGCTTATGGTCAAACATAGTTTTTGTAAGTGGCTTAATTTCAAGCTCTTTAAATCCTAGAAACAAACTAACTCTATACTGCAAACCAGAAATAGAATTTTCACACCCTCTCTTCTTGCCTTTCGTAATTTGATTTGCCCTTCGAAATTGCGAACTCAATAGATTTCCAGCGGCAGACCTGTGACCACTCAAATATTCAATTCTATTAAGGAGACGTACCTTGGTTAGTATTATGTCTCGCTCTAATTCTTCTGGAGTATGGTAATAATTAAAACTTCTATGCTTCTCCTGTTCAAAACTTTCGCCATAGATTGCCAGCATGTAATCCAGCAAACGTGTTTTCCTGTCTAGAAAATTGTCTATTTTTCCTAACATACTACTTAGCAATTCTTCGGCATTTTCAGGATAAATTCTCTCAAGGTTAGAAATTTCTTTCGGGTCTAAAACAGCACCAAAATAGGTCGAGTCTGAATTAGTATTTAGTGAGAACAACTCACGAATTGAATCAAGATTAGCCAAATAATTCGCCATAATCTGCTCAAAAAGCAACAGATATGACTTCAACTGCAAGGCCTGCGCTCTCCGCTCTTCCGGATAGTTTTCTGGAATCCCCATCTGATTGATTCCGTATGTAGCAGGAAACTGGTTTTGTATTGACTGATAATCACTTAATTTTCTATTTCTGCCAGTTATAGGCTTCGACAAATAGATATCTTCACTTAAATCATAGGTTTGACTTTCTCTGATCAGCTTAAACTTCTGGAATTGCTCTCTGAATTCTTCGAATGAGATCTGAACACGCCTGCCACCAGACCGCACTATAATTGCGGACATATCTTTCTCGTCTTTCGGCTCAATTAATCGCAATCTTCTGTCAGATGCTGAATTAGTCTCTGATGCTCTCAAGCGCAACGAAGTTATGTACTCTACTCCAGTAATTTTTTGAACAACGGCAAGTATGGTCGATTCAAGAAGGCTTTGGTCTCGCGTAGTGCCCATGTTTGTAATTTCATGGTCTGTTAATAAACCTTTCTTTGTAAATGGTCCAGACATAGCATCATCAAGGGACGTTCCGTGCTCTAAATCCGCACTGTAGCTTTTATATGAGACCTCCATTGCAAGCTCTTCAGAAGCCTCTAGATAGACTTCAGCCAGCAAACTTTCAGGTTGGATCCCTGAACTGAGGGTAACATCAAGTTCCAACTGACATTCAACTTCACGCAGCACGCTTATGCTTATTACATCTTCACAAAGGTTTCTCTTCGAATGGAACTTTTTATAAGTTTGCTCAATCAGATCACTATCCGAAAGAGTTAGCCCGTTAAAATCCTGACTTCTTCTGATAGATATACTATGAAGGCCTAAACTTGATTTCTCAAAAGAATCCTCCGTCAAGAATTGTACATCACTGAGATCGTTCGACGAGTCTATTAAAGCCTTTTTATAATCTAACTCAGATATAGGTCTAGAGAAAAATACATCTTGGGGTTCGTGGAAACCCAAATCAGTTGTATCAAGTCTTCCATTTTCATCACAGAGATAATCTGCAACATCGAAATTTGCTCGATAGATCAAATCAGTCAATGCAAAACAGAATTGTTCGAGTATAGTGACCCCAGGATCATGATAGTTATAGTCAGTCCACTCTGAACCAGACAGGCCCTGAGCTAGCTCAATACCTTCTTTTCTGAGGTTTGTGAAACCATATCTATCTCCATCACCGATCTGCCTGGATATAGTTTTACTCTCTGCCATATATTTCTATACCAACTATTTTAGTTTGCATTTAATCTTCGAATTCTTCTGTATTTGGATCAACCATATCTTGATTTGATCCAAGATCATTACACCAGAGCTTTGTGACGTGGTAGTTAATTTTAATTTCCTCTGGAAATTTAAAAGCTGACTTGATACATAACCGATATTTGGAGACACCTGGATCATCATCATCTTTTACAGGCTCCCAACGGAGTTTCAATCTATCTCTTGGACTGCTGAAGTAAGACTGGTGAACTCGTATACGATTCCTGCGATTTAAAAAATTCAATAACCTTCTAGGAGGATCACAAGCATTTAAAGCAATCGCATGCATTATTGCGAATCTATTTGAATCTCTTTTTTCAACCTTCGCTACAATTTCTAAAGCTTGAACTCCAAATAAAATTTCCGTGATCGGATGAAACATACCATCCGCTGGCACACATGACTTTTGATCAATACCCACTCCTATACGAGCGGGCGCCCGAATTGCGCCACCTATCGACAGCTTAATGTCATCACTATTAGTTGAGTCTTCTAGAGAATTATCTGAATTTACTCCTGGCTCACTTATACTAACTTTCCCCTCCTTATTTAAGGAAAGAACAGTGTTATGCTCCGTGCCAGCTGGATTTGTGTGAATGAATTGAAGTGCCTCTTCTTTTCCATAATAACTTATAGACCAAGAAGGCAGATTGTCGGTTAGTTTACGAAAAAAGCTAATTAGATTTCCCGTCTCTTCATCCGGTTTTTGTGGTGTAACTTCAAATCCAAAATCTTCTGATTTACTGAAGCCTTCATCGGTTACGTTTAACGATGAGTCGATAAGATCAGCAAAATGCTCTTCTGAAGGCAGTTTTCCCGCGCTAAAAAATCGCTTTAAAGTTTCTCTATTTTGCTTAGCCATCAAGGATACTTCCGTTAATTATAAACGTGCTACCTATCTCTAATTTTCGTATGCCAGTGAGCTTAGGGTCGCGCGGCAAAATTTCAGTGCCCACATCTATGTTGTGGTGACTAGTCGGCATTAGCATGCTCCAAGGATATAAAGGAGCTATATCTCCCGTATTTCGATTGGCATCTCCATAGCGAACGGTATCTCCCAATCGATAAAAACCAGTTGCGTCGCATGTGATGTGTAACATAGAAAATTCAGTCACATACTTGATGTACTCAAGGTTATATATATAGGAGTACACATCCTCCTGTTTAACCTTTTGCCCGTAAACCAATCTATACCCAACCTCTTCCCATGGACTAAGATATCTTCCAATATCTGTATTAAGTTTTTCGATGTATTTTCCATTTCTAGCATATTCCTCAAATACTACTCTGCATCGAACTTGCACCCATTCGGTCGAAGGGTTAATTACTTCAATCTTACTAAAAGGAGAGCTGAGGTTAGATACATATTCATGAATAGCGTCTAGGTGTGTAGCGCTTAACCTCGGGGCATTCCCAACTGCTTCAAGATGACTGGAAACCGTTGGTGTGACCACAATCAGTAAATTGCCGGGCACACTCTGAAGACTGAATTGCGTGCAGTTAGGCAGACATTTAACTTTACCAACTAATGGAAATTCCTCTAAGATCAAACGCTCATAGTCCCACGCTATTACTCCACGAGATCTATGCCGAATACGCTCACTGACTCGCGTTACTAATTCTAGTCTTTTTTCCTCTTTGCCAGCACCCGAGAAACCATCGATTTGGGATATCCCATCCAGGCCTGCTATCGCCTTCACTGGACGCCATTTTAGTTTTGAGAGATCCACACTATCTGATTCAAAATTTGCCAGATCATCTTCGCTACGAATCAGGCTAACTGCATGCGTAGTTATGTTCCGAACGCTACAGAAATTTGACGAAGCTGCGTTTGTGGAAACCTTTAACCAGTAAAGATGCCCCGGCATGCTTGGGTGAGTATTTGAGATATCATCCGGGATTTCAATTGTCACGATACCGGAACGAAGAAATCCACTCGTCTCGTCTGAAAGTATTCTGCTGTCTGACAAGTTTTCCCAACCACTAGATGAAAGATATTGCCAATCGCATCTAAAATAGTCGCTGGAATTGGTTCTCTTTGAATCATCAAACAGCGAAAAATAGAGAGTAATTAGTCCGCTCAGTCGAGAGGCAGAAATACCAAGAAAAAGTTGACCATCAAAATCAATCGGCTTCAAAAAATCAATTGGTTTCCCCGAAGCATTAGGAGCAAACTGTTCCACCCCAAACTCATGCAATCGATATATTTTGTCTGAAAACTCTTCAGTTTCTGCATTATTTATAGGACGCCCACCTATCGAGCTAGAGGAAATATAGTCAATAGATAGCTGATTTAGTAAGGGAGTGTAAGGAGGATTTGGTACTGTCTTCTTCTTTCTCACAAAGAATTTATGGTTTGACTCTATCGCCTCTGTTAGACGAAATGGGTATTCTTGATGGCCGAACGCCCCTTTTGGGCTAGTCAATGTCAATTTAATAAAGCCATTCCTTGTTTTAAGTCCGAGATCTAATTCATTTTCGCCTGCATCTACACTCATTGGTTTTAACAAGTCGATCGCTTCAACCTGAATTGATTGACTCTCGTTTAGCGCGGTTCCTTGATAGTGAAACAAACTCGCAGTCTGAGAATGACTCAATGACGAAGGTTGCCAGGCCCCGTTACTTAAGACATTTACTCTCGCCTTAAAACTATGATTCTTATACCCTAACAAGTATCCCGAATAGTGACCCGTAAATCCGTTATCGTCAGCAGGCAGCTCTCCCCAATTTAAGTTAAGCCACAGCTTTTTGAGATTCTTTTTAACTATTTCAGGAGCAGTAATTGCCAAATATGAACTAGTAGTAGGAGAAGGGCCAAAGGGGTAAAACGGTTTTGATGGGTCTAGCTGACTGATATTATTGTACGCACGAATATTCCTCAATCCGCTCACTCCAACTGTCAAAGTGAGGTTTTCAATGGAGAATTTCTCAAGCAAAGAATAAGGATTCAGTGATGCATTTTTATTAACCTGAAGCTTCATCAAGGGTAATCTGGTCTTCCATTTTTCTCCATGCACATTGGGAATGCACCCAACTATGGACGGAGATTCCGAAGGTATAGTTAGAGCCAAAGTTAGTCCAAGCCTTCCGTCTCCGCGTTCTGAGGTATCGAATCTATCAAGAGCCAACCATCCCTCTTCCGTAGTTAAGCCAACTTGGAATGCCCCTCCAAAGTATTTTTTGAATAAGTTACCTCGACCTAATCTTAATTCTCGTTTCACAGCCTCCAAAGTACTTTCAATGCCTAGTTGGATCGCTTTATTGTCAAGTTTTCCATCTATGATTTCTGAAGATGAACCTTTCTCTAGTAAGACATGTCCTACAAGCAAGCCAAGACGGTCTCGAAACTCATCATCAGAATCAGAGGTCAAGATATAATCATAGAAGGGTTGAGAATTTTTTGATCCGCCATCTATTTTTAGAAGAAATTCAGAGGCTTGAAGAAGCATAGACTTGCAGGAGAAATATTGAAAATCTTCTTCATCGTCTGCTTCCAACATCGTCCCTGAAGGCGAATCTAACGCCAAAGCAAAATCAGTTAACTTCGTAAGATCTTCGGCATACGCTGAACCATCCCAATTATACTTGACGCCTTCACTGAGCCAACTAATCATTAATTCGCAAATTATTCTTCTGAATCGTGACGGACTATTCGCATTCGACAGATTTTGAATATGATAATAAATAGGTTTAACTGATCTTATCAGCAGAAATTCGATTTCTACTCTCCGCTCGCCCTCTTCTAAAAACAAATCCTTGGAAGCAATAGCTATGCCAGCTTCAATCTCGGATTCAGGATTGAGCTCACCTTGTCTTTTCCGACCATCAGAACCAAAAATCGCCAATCTCTTTTCTGTATTATCAATATCTCCCTCTGTTGAATCGACTAGACTCTGTTTATATATCCTTGTTACCAAGTTCATATCGCAAGCTGGCGTTATCATGTCCTCTCTTTGAAACCTCAAAGAGTGAATCTCCCGAATTTTCGCGTCACTGACATTTAGTTCATTATTAACTTCAAAGATGACATCCTTGGAATCTTCGTCTTTCATGCATGAAAATCGAGAACCTTTCTGGATTGTTACGGGATCGGACCTTGGAGAAATTTCAAAATTCAGAACTACGCGTTCTGGGGTTTTATGCTTATA
>MDSW01003607.1_pt1 | contig 10086 bp, 5 predicted proteins | sample 811171 | NCBI WGS metagenome assembly MDSW01 (sample SAMN05326641, study PRJNA326480) | marine metagenome | isolation source: seawater | place: Atlantic Ocean: North West | collected 2012
GAGGAGGGCTTGACTGCCTCACTCTGAGCTGTCTCAACATTACTGAGAGTAAAAGTTTTGCTTGATTCAGACAAAGATCTCTCCTCTATCAATCAGGGTTCTTTGGTTTTGTTCAAATTGCTTGCACACGATAATAATACTTTGCTAGCTTTTTTCGATTTCATTAATTTTCATCGATACTTAACCTTATTGCCCCACTTTAGCTTCTTTTTGCCGCATCCACTTTCGGATTATGCCGGCGGTATATTTAGGGTCTTTCCCGACAAATTGTGCGACCGTGTCACGAATTTTTGCCGATTCAGCAGCCGCTTCAGTAAGACGGAGTTTTTCTTGTTCCTCTGGACTCATTTCTCCCTCATCAATTTGATCCATTTCCGGAACCACATCCACCGTCATTGTCATCCAATTTATGATAGGGCGAATGATACGGGTAAAGAACAGAATGAGGAATATTAGACCCACGACCAGCTTGCCAATTTCCATACCAAGATCAATATTCTCCGAGAGAGCAATGCTCTCTTTCTGCTCTTCTAGGTCCGATCTATCAAATTGAATATTCTCAACCTTAATGATATCACCTCTTTCCTCATCAAACCCTACAGCGGACTGGACAATCTGTAGGTACTTATCCATGTCCTCCTGAGACCGTGGTTCATATACAGGAGGATCTCCCGCCATCGTACCATCTATCATCACGGCAACGCTAAGCTTAGTAATTTCTCCAAGAGGTTTTGAAACTCTTTTGACAACCTTGTTTATTTCATAATTGAAAAGGGAGTTCGATTTATTCCGCTGAGCCGCCTGTCCAGCACCTCCTTCCGGAGCCTCACCGGACGGAACAAGAGACTGAACACCCGGGACCCCACCTGGAGGTACAGCACCAGTAGAATTCTCATTGATCTGGTTCTCACTTCTCACGACCTGAGAATCTGGGTCATAAATTTCTTCAGTTCTCTCTACTATTTCAAAGTCCAGACTCGCCGTAACTTTTGCAATCACTTTTCCCGTTCCTAATGCTTCTTCAAGCATTTTGATAATATTTTTTTGTAATGCGCTTTCTACTTTCGTTTTATGTTTAAAGTTGGATGACGATAACATCGCTTCATGAGAGGGCTCCTTGCCACCGGAAAGTAAATTTCCTTTCAGATCGACCACTACCACATCCTGAGCATCGATACCCCCTACACTTGCGGACACCAAATGAACGATTCCTTGTATCTGAGTTTCGGTTAGAGTTTTACCAGATTTTACTTTTAATGTAATAGAAGCTTTACCCTTAGGTTTATCTTTACGAAACAGGTTATCTTTTGGAATAACCAAATGAACCCGAACTTGAGCTACCGCATCAAGGGTTTTGATTGTTCGGGTCAATTCTCCCTGCAAGGCTCTTTGATAATTCAATTTTTGAACAAATTCCGTCATTCCTAACGAAGTATCCTCAAAAATTTCTAGACCAACATCGGAACCCTCCGGCAAGCCTTCGCTGGCTAACTGCAAACGCACTTCATGTAACTTATCTGAAGAAACACGAATTGTTCGACCCCCATTTGATAGCTCAAAAGGAATTTTCTGGTTTTTTAGTTTATCGACAATGGCTCCTGCATCTTCCTGAGAAAGGTTTGCATATAAAAGCTGGAAATCCGGAGTTTTCAACCAAAAAGACATAACTAACAAGGATGCCAAAGCCAAGGCGAGAAGAGATAGAGCTGCTACTTTCTTGCCTTGTGAAAGTTCGTTGAAACGTTCGCCAAACTGCCGTAAAAAATCCAGAAAGTTTTCCATAAGAATATTAGTTTAAAGGTTTTAAATATTTTATATTAACGACCTAAATCAATCGCACGGAGGGCCATAGTCTTGGAAGCATTAATCGCTGTAATGTTTGCTTCAAATGACCGTTGCGTGGTGACCATATTAACCATTTCCGTCATTTGGTCTATATTGGGCATAGCGACATAACCTAAGTCATTAGCATCAGGATGGCTTGGGTTATAAACTAAACGTGGTTCTTCCTGATCTTCAATTACATCTGTAACCTGAACCTTCCTAAGTTTGTCGTCCAGCTCATTTTTAAAATTGTTACCAAATTCATTCTCTACAGGCAAAGCAGTAACAAGGACATCTTTACGGCGATAAGGTCCACCTTCAGGAGTCCGTGTGGTCTCGAGGTTGGCCAGATTGCTGGAAATAGTTTCCATACGCTTACGTTGAACACTTAAGCCAGAAGAACTGATTTTCATATTTGTTAAAAAGTCCATAATTCGCCCTTATCCTATATGTTTTGTTTTGTTAAAGAGAGAAAGTACTCTCAATACCTTGCTTAATATAAAGCAATATCCATGCCATTGAGATCGAAAGAAAAAATAACGGGCGGGCAACAGTAAGGCGTTTATTTATTTATATTTATATAACTATAGCTGGAGGATAGAAAATCAAGAAAAGGTTTTAAAGAGGGTGCACTTTCGTCATAATTTTGACTTACACTAGTTAAGCGTGGAGTTATTTTATTCCTTTTCGGTCTCGTTATATTCGTTGATTTTATTGCGCAGGGTGCGGATGCTAATGCCTAAAGATTCGGCAGCTTTTGTTTTATTACCACTAAACTCTTCCAGAGTTTGCTGAATCAGCTCTTTTTCAATATCATAAATCGTTCCCGATAGTTTCGGTGCAGCGTCTTTTTTCCCCGACGAAAGAGGCTCGTCATCAAAGAATAGATTCGCTGGAAGAAGAGTATCCCCCTGACACATAAGGCAAGATCTTTCTATAATATTCCCAAGTTCGCGGATGTTTCCGGGCCAACTGTACTTTTTCAATAGAGTCAGAGTTGCAGGGTCTATCTTAATTAGAGGACGAGAGTTTTCCTGGCAAAACTGGTTCATGAAATATTCCGCTAGTAGTGGGATGTCATCTTTTCTGTCACGCAAAGGAATCAAAACCAGAGGAACCACATTTAAACGATAATACAAATCCTCCCTAAACTCTTGATCTGCAATCCGACTGCGAATATCCCTATTAGTGGTGGCAATCACCCGCACATCGACAGGGACAGGAGCTTTCCCACCAATCTTATCAACTTCATGTTCTTGTAAAACTCTTAGTAGTTTGGCCTGTAAAGGCAGACTCATCTCAGTTACTTCATCCAAAAGCAGAGAACTTTGATGCGCCAACTCAAACTTTCCTTCCTTATTTTCCAAGGCTCCAGTGAACGAACCCTTTTCATGACCAAACAGTTCTGACTCCAGCAACCCTTCAGGCAAAGCAGCACAATTAACCGCCATAAAAGGTTTGTCGTTACGAGGACTACATTGGTGAATATAACGTGCGAATAATTCCTTTCCAGTTCCTGTCTCCCCTATAATAAGGACGGTCGATTTACTATAAGCAACGTTTTCAGCAAATTTTAAAAGTTTTTTCATTTCCTCGTCTTGGGTCACAATTCTCTTTACCTCTGAGGTACCAGCTTTATTGATAACACCTGATGGTCGAATGGGAGCAACATAATCATGTGGATTTAAAAATGCACGCTTCACCGTAGAAACCAGAACATCGGCAGAAAACCCAGAACCCTTTATTAGATAATCAAAAGCTCCTTCCTTCATTGCCTCGACTGCATTATCAATTGTTCCATAGGCAGTCATCATTACAACTGGCGTCTGAGGTGAACGTTCCTTAATCTCACGTAATAATTCCAAACCGCTTAATTTTGGCATGCGAACATCTGTTAAAACCATATCAAATACTTGGCTTTCAAACTGTTTTAAGGCCTCTTTACCATCTACTGCGCAAACGAGCTGGTAGTTCTCGCGCTCAAGGGTTGTTTCCAAAGCAACCCTCATTTCAGATTCGTCATCGGCAATCAGAATTTTTTTTGAAGCGTTATTTTTCATCGAAATCCTCATCCCAGCAGGGAATCTTGATCTTGAAAGAAGTGCTCTTGCCTTCTTCGCATACAGCTTCAATCGTCCCCTGATGAGCCTTAATAATATTGTGCGATATAGCTAGTCCCAAACCCGTCCCCTTGTCCTTAGTAGTAAAAAAAGGATTGAAAACTTTCTCAAGATCATCGGGAGAAATTCCACCACCAGTATCAGTAATTGTCACAGCAATGAATTTACGGTCTGCTGCAACCCCATCATTATCGCGAACCGGTATAAGAGCTTTCCGGGTTTGTATGTGCAATTCTCCTCCCTCCGGCATAGCTTGAATTGCGTTACGTATCAAATTCGGGAAAACCTGTCGCAATAACTCCCGGTCACCATTCGCCATCATTTCTTCTTTACCAAAATCACGTCGTACTTTAATATTCTCTGGCACTTTTACATCGTCCAAGCCATCCATGAGTTGTGACATTAAAAGATTGATATCGCATTGTTGGCGGGATGGCTGGGATGATTTCGCAAACAGAAGGAGAGTCGAAATAATTCGATCCATATTCTTTACACCCGCGCGGATATGTTGAACTAGTTTTGCTTTTTCGTACTCACCCTCCAGGTCTTTTTTAAGTAACGATGCAAATAATTCAATACTTGCAAGCGGATTTCTAATTTCATGTGCAATTCCGGCCGCCATTTCTCCCATCTCCCTAAGGCGCTGGTTACGGTGAGCTAATTCTTCCAGCCGACGCAGATCCGTTCTATCTTGAAGGATCAACACTGTTCCTATCTGACCACCATGGTTGTCCAATACTCGGGAAGCGGAAACACGGATATGGATTATTTTCTTATCCGGAGTGGTGATATCCTGATCTCGACTAATCGTTTCCCCTCGGTTTTTTTCAAGTCTAGTAACCATGTTTTCAAATAAATCAAATGGAAAAACTTCTTTTAGAGTTTTTGCTAAGCAGCTTTGTGGCTTTAAACCCGTCAAAGTTCCGGCCGTCTTGTTAAAAGTCGTGATACTTCCCCCCCTATCCACGACAATAACGCCATTGGTCAGACTTTCCAGAATATCGTTTAAATAATTTTTAACTTCCTCTTTTTCAACTAGGTTCTTTTCCAGCTCCGTATTTTTGCTTTCTAGCTCTAGGTCAAGTTGTTTGACCCTCACCTGCAAATCATCATAAGAACGTTGAAGTTGTTCCGTGACTCCGTTAAAAGCCTCCATATTTTTGATGAGTGCTTCTATATCGCTTTTGTTTTCTTTGCTGATTTTTGTCATAGACGGAGGACCTATGGAGGTAACTTGTATATTTTTTATACTTTACCCCGGCACAATGAGTTCTTTCTATTGCCTCTCTAGTGCACGGAGTATGAGGCAGGAGCTTGTAATTATAAAATAAAAAATCATCCTTCTTTTAACTGTTTTTCCCATTCTTGGATTTTTGCTCTTGATTCGGCTGCCTGTCTGGTAAGGTCATCAGCATTTTCACTTTTTACCAGTCTATTTAAGCCCTCTGTCACCTTTGAAGGATCACCCAGTTTTTCCAAACTTTCGATCATTAGAAAGTCTGCCCAGTCTCGGAGTGAATTATCAGGGAAAAGCTCACGGGCAGATTTCAAAGCTTCCAAAGCCGGACCAAAACGATTTAAATTATAAAAAGATATGCCCAAGCGGTAATAAGCCTTCTGAAGATATTCGGGAATCACTTTTTCTTGGCGATCATATGTCTCAATGGATTTCTGGTAGGATTTTGCAGCATCTACTAGTTGATTCATGTCTGTATAAGTTTCTCCAATGAGGAAGTGCACCTTGGCCTTGTCTTCAGATTTATCTAGAAGCTCTTGATAAGCAGCAAGGGCATCTAAAAAATCCCCCTTTCTTTTTAAAGCGTCAGCTAAAAGCATCATCGCATCTGGAATCGATTTGCTTCTAGGGTAATTGTTCAAAAAAGTCCGCCCGACTAAAAGAGCCTCATCGTAGTTTGAGCTTTCGAGGTGAATTTTCCCTAAGTTGAGATAAACTCTGTCCCAATAATTTTTCTGAGAGTCCACTGATTTTACTTTTTCATAGAGTTTAATAGCCTCAGCAAACATCCCAATAGCCTGATAAGCTTCCCCAACCTGCATTAGAGCTTGAGAATTGTTAATATCTTTTACAGGGAGACTAATAAAATCACTGTAAGAATATAATATGGGAAGGCTCCCACCCTGCTTAGCATATTTGTCAACGAGAGCAATGAGTGCTTGTCGGATATAACGATCAGCTTCCTGAAAGAACTTAGATTCTGGCCCCATAGGTAAAAGTTTCTTCAGTTCTTCTATCGCCTTAAGATAATTTTGCTCTAGCAAATATGCGATACCTCGACTCAAGGTCACTTCAGCAAGAATTTCAATACTTCGAGCCTCAGAAAATATTTTGTCGTAAGTCTTGAACGGCTTGTAGTAAGGATCCACATCAAAAATAATATCTCTTACTTTCAAACGTGGGCTTCGGACTCCAATATCAGCCATACGGACTTTCCCATACTGGGTTTCCGCAGTTTCTTCACGGATTTCTTTGCCCTCTTCATCTAAAACTGGCTTACCCTGTTCATTCAACTTCGGGTCTTTTCTTTTTCCAGATTCGTCAAAAACAGCTAGAGCATTTTGATAGTTTTCTTCTATAACAAAAGAGTCGCCGATTCGATTTAGAGCTTTATGTGCATTTGGAGAAACCGGATCCAAATTTAAAAATTTAAAAAAATGTTTTCGGGCTTTTTTATAATCTTTTTGAGAAAAATAGATTTCTGCCATAGCAAAGTTAATTTCTGGCTTCTTATTGAGCTCTTTCGGCCAACGTTTAGCTCCGGACTCAAAGATTTTTAGTGCCCGGAAATAATCTTTTTTCTCAAAAAACTTATTGGCTATTTCAAAAATTTTAGACTTAGCCTCAATACTATTCGGAAACTTTATAAGTATCTTCTGAAATGCTTTAAAGGCTTCATCCAGACGATCTTCTTCCATCAACATTTTAGCTAGGCTGTTTTCTCGAACCTCATTATATAGGCTACTTGGGTCAGACTTAAGACCTTGATTAAAGAGCGACCTGGCCTCAAGACCATAGCCAATTTCATTGAAAATACTAGCCACCTTTAACAAAGCATGATCATAAAGTTTTGATTTGGGAAATTCCCGCATAGCAAGCTGGTAAGAAGCCAAAGCTTTATCAAAAATAGGGTTCAATTCTTTCAAATTGTTGCGATATTCCGCCTCCGCTTTTAAATAATAGACATGCTCGAGGTATTTGCTTTCAGGGTACTGTGATGAGAAATCTCTAAACAAATTCGAAGCTTCGGGATAATCTGTGCTCTGAAATTTTTTCAAGGCTTTCTGATAATCTTCCCAGCCGTGATTTTCCTTATCAGCTATGGCTTTGTCTACCAAGTCCTGAATTTTCTTTGGGCTATAACCTGCCAGACTAGCTTTTTTAGTTCGCGAACCCAATTTACCTTGACCACTAGAATACATCTGGTTTTTGGGATTTCGTTCCAGGTTGCCTATTCGAGTTCTCAAAATAGGTCGACTTTCACTTTTAAGATCTAAAATGATCTGTGACTTTTTCGAATTCAAAGAATGAAAAAATCGAGTGTTTGAATTTTTTAATAAGAATGTTATTTGCAAATCATCTCTACTGAGAAGGACAGAGTATTGTTTCAGGTTTTTATCCTTAAATGACCTACTTCTTAAGCGTAGACTTTTTCCCGTCTGAGGCAGGATTAATATTATCTCTTTTTTAGCAAAATCCGGCTTGACTTTATAAGAAACGGGTTCGGTCAGATTAACAAGAATACGAGTATAAATAGGATGAGGGCCTATTTTTATTGAGGAAACCTGCGGGCCTCGAACGGATCCAAATTCTTCCTTAGCCCAAGCTAATTGACAAGCTCCTTGTAACCCAGCTACCAGAAACAGTAGTAATACAAGAAATCTGAAGAAATTTAAAGTGATAGTCATAATTTTTGACGTAATTGCTTTTTAACTTGAATAAAGCAAAAACTATACCAACCCAACCAAAGAATGATACTAATACCAAACCAATAAGGATTAAACTAGGTTTTTAAAGGTTTTAATTGATAATTAATATAAACATGTCTATTAATTTTTGTAGAGCATTTTCCTAAAAAAATGGTCTGTTTTTTGATAAATTATAGAATTTGACAGCCCAAAGTAATGGATAGAGTGTCTCCGGTCTAGAGATTATTAATTTTACCTTGAATTTTCCGAGCAGGTCGACTATCCAAAAGTAACCTTATGCTCTATTAGCATGCAGTAAAAATTACTATAAAACTAAGTTATGTCTTTTCCGAACACATAATTCTCTGCTTTCGGGGGTTGTGATTAATACAGACGATTTCAAGGGCACCAAAGATCCCGATGGACACTAAAATAGCAATATGTTTTTAGAATTTTTTGCGATTATAAAATAATTTCACCGAGAAACAATAAGTTTGCTTAAACGCCAGCTTCATTACCTGGGCTCCTGATAAACTTCATCAATCCTAGATAAAAAATGTACTATAGATCGCGTGCACCCCAACAAATCAGGCATGGATAAACTTTCTCCCGGCTCATGCATTCTGGCTTCAGGATCATAGGCGCCTAGGCAAAGGGGATGAACATTGCCTAAGGCCTGCATGAGCTTTGCAACAAATGGAATTGTGCCTCCACAACCATAAAGACAAGCTTTCTCACCAAAACCCTTCTCTAAAGAATCCATCATCAAGGAAAATACTGGGTGTTCGATCCCTGTCATCCAAGGAGGAGCCCCTTTATCAATCTTAATATCCAGACCAAATCCCGGAGAAATATTTTTTTTGAGATGTGATTGGAGCGCCTCTCCAGCTTGTACTTCATCGTTTCCAGGAGCCAACCTCATTTCCACCCAAGCCTTGGCGGACTTATCCTCATAGAGAAACACTGAAAAATCGTGCTCCACTCTAATAGACTCTGCCCGAACCATCCCTCCTCCCGAAGCTCGTAATTCCTCAAGCTTGGGATGCCAACTACCCTCAGAAAAAATGAGTTCATTGATCATGCAAGCTAATTGCAACTCTGGAACAGGGACTGGACCGCCATTTACTCCCGAGTGAGGATCTTTCTCAGCAGAACGTAATAAGATATCTATCGTTACTGGGTTTTCGCGGATCATTACAGTTTTCATTTCGAGAAGATAACGATTTTTATGAACAAGGATTTTCCTCAGCCGATGTCCAAATTCCTTGGGGTCAGTTATATCTGGAAAAGTCAAACGTACGCCAGCGACTCCCATAATCACGCTCCCAGACACTCGATGCCTTGGGCGAGCATTTGCAAAAGAAGTTCTAAGCTGAGCAATGAGTATAGAAGGAATGTCCTCAGCGACTGTTAACCTAGTATTTGGAAGGAGGCCCGCTGTCTCTTTCAAGGCCAACAGAGAAGTTGGTACTCGCGAATAACCTTCTCTCTCAACATCCGTAACCGGTACGTCTAAACTGGCAATCTCTTTAATTCCCAGAGAATGGTCACCCTCAATTAGAGTAGCAAGGAGCTTGTAAAGAGCTGTTTGCTCATCAATAGCAAGTTGCTCTTGTTCAGAGTTTACGGTCACATCCATCTGAATAATGCCGCGTAACGAAGTGGTTAGGCCAGGTTTTCCCTGGGCTGGGTTAACCACATCAGTAATTACGACACAGTCGATACCTTTAAAAAAAGAATTATTTTCACGAATCTGATCTATTAAGCTATGAGAACCGCTTTCCTCTTCAGTCTCATATATTATTTTAATGTTACAGGGAAGTCCTATTTCTCGATTGTCTCTTCCCGTCTTTTTAAAAAAATTAAATAGGGTATCAACTGCCATACCAATTGAAATGACTCCACTCAGGTCATCAGCTGCTCCACGCCCATAAGCCCGAGAACGATCTTCATTCCACCTTAATTGCGTTGGAGGAGTTCCTCCCCATTTCTGAAAATGCTCATCGTCCATATAAGGCTGTTTATCAAGGTGTGCGTAAAAAAGAACTGTTGGTTTCTCTTCGGAAATAAAAGTTTCTGCCATCAAGATGGGAAATGAACTACTGGAATGAGAATCATTTATTTTGACCTCGGACAGGCCAATTCCCAGAAGGTAGTCACGCGCACATTCAAGAATTTCCCGCATATCGCTCGGTGTGGTTCGGTCACCCTCGAACTC
>MDSW01144889.1_pt1 | contig 10086 bp, 3 predicted proteins | sample 811171 | NCBI WGS metagenome assembly MDSW01 (sample SAMN05326641, study PRJNA326480) | marine metagenome | isolation source: seawater | place: Atlantic Ocean: North West | collected 2012
CCAGTCACATAGTCCATCAGGGAACCATAGTCCAAGTTCGAATGCAGCAGTATCTTCTCCATCACTACCGTGAATGATGTTATGGCCAATATCCATAGCCCAATCTCCACGAATTGTTCCAGGTGCTGCTTCTCTACCGTTAGTTGGTCCAATGATGTTGCGAGCAACTGAAATTGCATCTACACCAGTCCAAGCCATGGCAACGACAGGTCCAGAAGTTATGAATTCGATAAGTCCAGAGTAGAATGGGCGCTCTGAGTGTATTGCATAGTGAGCTTCTGCCAATTCCATTGAAGGAGTTAGTTGACGAAGACCAACCATACGCAGTCCTTTTCTCTCGAATCTGTTGATTATTTCACCAATAAGTCCTCTTTGCACACCATCAGGTTTAATCATAATGTAGGTTGTTTTCATGTCTGCCATGATTCGGCCGACCCACCATCCCTATTTCAATGAAAGGGATACCAAATTATATTTTAATCATCGATTCTACTATCTGGGCATTGATTAATGTATTTACAAACCCTACAATTCCAATTATGTGGTTTTGTAACATAATCTACTTCTTTGTTATATCTTCTCCAATATTCATAATCATCAGATATTTCTTTGAATAATTTTTCTGTAATTTCATGTGAAGTATAATTTGGTCCCCATTCTCCAAGATTTGTATAAATATGCGCTAATTTAACAAGATTTGTTGTGAGATTACTTTTTGCCCATTCACTATAAATTACTAGTTGAGGATCACCAATTGTTGAAGTCATTTCATACTGAGTCTTCCAGTCAAGAATCCAATGATTTCCGTTTTTATCTTTAACAATTAAATCTATTTTTCCTTGAATTGGAACATTATTAATTTCCCAGTCAATTTCTTTCTCAACGGAAATAATCTCCGATCCTCTGAAATTTTTTTCTAAAATTTGTTTTCCTTTCTTTACATTATCGAAAGATTTTCCAAATACCAGATCTTTTTCAATATCATTATCATTATTCCAATCGTAACTTTCTAGACATTTCCTTATCTCTTTTTTAATTTCATCACGTCCAATTCTAAAATCACCAACGATATTGTTAATCTGAGTTTTGTATAATCGTTCAAAAGTATCATGAACAACATTGCCAACAATATTATATCTTGAAGGAGAAATAGATTTTTTAATATTCACTTTTTTCATATAATTAACTTTCTTATAGTAAATAATCCTTGGACATCTCTTAAATTGAATACTACTAGTAATACTCCACTTCATTACGAATTCACTTCTCTAAATTTCATGGCAATTCTTTCTAACTGTTCTGGAAGATTATTGATGATATCAGCATCAATAATTGACAAGGTTTCATCGTTGATAGTTTGTGGCTTGAATGGCAGTCTTATTTCGAGATTCAATTCTTTCTTAGTTCCTTCTTGATTTATGACTTCTAATTTATTATCTTTAATAATTTTAGCACTCCAACTTCCGCCCGTGGCAGATACAATTGCGGGAATAATAATTTTCCTAATCAATTTATTACGATGTTTGATGTCTAATTCTGGTATCGAGCCATCTTGAATAAACCTCAATAATGCCGAGCCCCACATTCGATTTAGACTTGAATGATAAAACTTGTTTGAATAATTTCTAAGACATTTATGGCATGATGAATCACATGAACATCCATCTAAAATTTCTATAGCTGCATCCACAACATCTTCAAAATTATCATTTATCAAAGATGAGAAACCAGCTCCTCCGGATGCGGTATCGAACAGGTACATCTCTAAGTATATCTCATCTTGATTAATTCCTTGACCAAAGAGCACTCTATGATGTCCACTAATTTCACTTGGATCAATATCAAGTGGTACATATTTTGATGTAACAATTGCTTGAATCATTGCTTCTATAGCAGATTGAGCGGCATGACGTATCCTTGAATCCTCTGAATTATTAATTGGGAAATCTATATTTTCAGTTGTCAAGTCGACTCTAAGTAAAACCATATCGGTCTTGAATTTATATCCCAGAGCAAGTCTCTGCCAATGATTTGATTCACATTTTGTCTTGGAAAAAGAATTAGATCCGACCCTAATATTGGGGTATGGTCTGCTATGACTATCTTCACTTCCAAATTTTAGAGTATCTTTACATGTTCCACATTTATCACAAAAATGCCAGCCTCCTGACTGGCCCTCTAAATCATCTCCTTCTTTAATCTCAGGTCCCAAATTTAATTGGAAAAACTCCTTTTCAATCTCGCATAAAATTTTAGAGGAGTGAAAAATATCTTTCATTTTCTTGGTATCAATTTGAGTTGATATTGGCAATAATACTTTACTTGGTTTATGTTTCACTTCATCTACACTAGCGTCTTCTTCTTTCGATTGAAAATTGTTTGATAGTGGTGCAAATGCTTCAGGAGTATACATTGGCATTGTAATAATATTCTCTTCTCCACAATTTTTACATGTCTCCCTTTCATTAGGTTTCTCCCCTTCTTCCCAAGTAGTTAATGAATGACAACCATGACAATGCATAATGTATGTATTTATTTTTCCTACAACTCCTTCAAATCTATTTTCCATGCTCTCTGGATAAGCAATATAAATTCCGCCAGATTGGTATGTTTTCTTATCAATATCTATTTTTTGTCCAGGGACATATGTACTCAAAGCTTGTCCTACTCCTTGAGATGGAGAGTATAGTGAATCTACCATAGCCCCACTGTCAGCAGTCTTTAAAATTTCAAAATTACAAACGTCAATCGGGAATGCAAAAGAGGGTAAGAATGCCTTTCTTAGTAGGAACTCAATTAATTTATTTTCATTATCTATTTCGAAACCAACTCCTCTTTTCTTACAGTCTCTCTGTCTTTTTTCAATTTCTTCTGTGAATTTATCAGAAAATACATCTAGCCTTCTTATTAAATTATCAACACAAGAGATTACAAACTTAGTTTTCCATTCTTCAGGCAATATCTCACCATGAAGTCTTATTCCTAATTCTGTAGGGAGTAAAGTTATGATATCTTTTGTAGTCTTAGAATACTTATCTAAACCTTGAATCCATTTCTTAAATTCGGGATAATCCGTAATTTCTTCACTGTTATTATTGAAAAAAACTTCTGTTAACCCTATTGATTCAAATACATTCACATCTGAGTCACGAGTATCAATTATTTCTGTAAAATAAATCTGGAATAACATTGCATTGACATGCCTCTCAGACAGTCTTTTATTGTCGATTTGTAAAAATGGATCATTAGTACTTGCTCCAATTATTTCATCTGGATTTAAGAAGAAGTGTTGTTCATGTGGAGAATTATTTGCATATGTCACTATAGTTGACATTGCGGATCCTCTCCTCCCAGCTCTCCCAGCTCTTTGTTGGTAATTATCTGGCCTTGGGGGGACAGTCCTCATGGCTACTGCAGTAAGGCTTCCTATATCTATTCCAACTTCCATTGTTGTTGTACAAGATAATATATCAACTGGTTGATCTCTTCCAAGTGCAGCATCCTCATCAATTAATACATCTTGAAACTCTAACTCATATTTTTCAGCTCTGGAAAATACTCCCTCATTAATTGAAGAATCTCTATTATTAACTTGCGCAGTATGTTCTTCTGCGCGGATTGCAAAAGAATGTTGATCTGGATCAAACTTTCTAATTACTTCCATCCTGTAGAAATTCATTCTAGTATTAACGTGTGGACTATTTTCTTCTATATTGACAATTTCTTTTGATCCACAATTTGGACATTTTTCATCAAATAGAATTAAATTTTTGTGATTATAATTCAAACAGATTTTACACATTCTCCAGTTATCTAGTTTAGTATCTAATTTAAGAGAGACACTTTTCATTGAAATAACCTTTCTCCCAGGAGAGCAACCCTCCTGGACAACGTCCATATCTAGATCAGCAAAAATCAGATTTGCGGGCTTGTTCAGTATGCTCCCCAAATTTTCTAATTCTACTTCAGACCATCCACATTCATTAATTAGAATTTTTTCTAATCCTTCATAGACGATAGACAATTCTCCACCTCTTACATCTAAACCTTCAGGTTTCCCCTTCTTTTGTTTTGAAACACGTGAGTAATTTCTTACTCTATGTGATATGCTTCTGCCGATAGCTCTTTTTTCCGCAGCATTCTTTAAGATGTTCCTTATTACTATACGAATTTCCTCTTCGTCCCTATCCCCAAATTTTTGTTTATTCTTTCTGTAGAATGTATTCCACCGAGAATCATCAACATCTAAATAAGCAATAATTATCTCATAAACAGATCTGTATTTGTCTCCTAAGATATTTAATAAATTAGAATAGAATTTTTCTTGTGGGGAGTTGCCTTCTAGAATTTCTATATTATCTTTCATTTTTTTATCTTCAAGATTGTATTCTTTTATTGTCTGATATAAATTTTCGACTTGCATTGTAAGATCCGACCTATCCTTGATAGTCTGGAAAAATCTGAGATTTCTATTTGTACAATACCATAAAAATCCAGGGTATAAATCTTCTAATTTAGCTTCATTTTCAATTGAATGTTGTTCATGTAATGATTTTAATAGAGCCGTTCGAAAAGAATCTTTCTCAATATCTCCTTGTATACTTCTTGCCAGTCTAGATGCTTTAGCTCTGCTATCTGAAAATACCAACACCTTTTTACCTTTATTAGGTATTTTCCTTTCATCATTATCATACATCTTCTCTGGTTGATGTTGAAATATTTCGGCTAGAATATTGGATAAAGGTTGTTCTCCTTTTGTCTCTAAATCTTGTATCTTGATTTTTAGCCCATATCTTGCAACATCTGTTAAGCATTTACCACATTTATTGAAGGTAAATCCTCTAAAATTAATTTTTTTATCCACATATTTTTCACCAATCAAACATGGAATTAAATACTCTTCATTAGATACAGATTCCTCTTTACTTACGAATAACTTTCCGGTTTTTGAATCTAAAAAATAGATTATTTTATCATTATAATCTCTTTTTAAATCTTCTACAGGAATTGGCATTACATGTAATGAACAACCACCTTTTTCTATTTCCTCGGTCCATAATGAGATTTCTCTCATTCTTCCATCGATAAAATTTTCAATCTCATTTTTCTTCACGTTAACTCGTAAATATGCGGTCCCACAATCTCTACAGGTTTCTAGTCTAAAAGTTCTACAACCACATTCACATAAAAATCTCGACTCTAAATAAATTTTACCTAAAAATTCACCATCTTTATTCCTTCTCGAATCACAAATATTAGAACTACATATGTAATGTTCTGGCAATCCTCTGAAGAATAAGTGTAATCTTGTAGGCAATAATGGTTCTACCAATCCATTTCTATTTATTCTAGCCATCGAGGCCATATTTGATAGTTGTAGAACTGCCTCCAAAGATTCATTCTTATCTGAATTAGGGAATAAACTTCTACATAAATCATTGGCTTTAATTGGATGACCAATAGAATCAGATAAAAACCTAAATATATCCCAATTATCAAGGTTATTTCCTAAATATAATTCTGCATTTATCTTATCTTTATCTTTTTCACCAATGTCTTTGGGCGGCTTTTCCCAACCTAATTCTTCTGCTAAATTTACTAATTGACTTGGTTTCAATAGTCCTTTATTTTCTAATCCTACTCCAAATTTAATTAGAGATTTGACATCTTGTTCTTTGCCATAAACTGGTATTTGGCCATATCTTATTGGATTTGCTCCTTGTTGATGCCAATTTTCTAGATCTTTCTTTCCAGTCAATTTTGATGCAAAATCAATAGCTCCGTCATTAAATGAAGCACTAGTAAGAATGAACCTAAATCTTTCAGGACCTACTCCTAACCTCTGCATAAATCTCCTTAACAATAACGCCACTTCCGCACCTCCGGATCCTCGATAAAGATGCGCCTCATCTAAAACCATTAGAATTTGTTCATCTGGATTATTCTTTAGCCAATTTTTTGTATCTTCAAGGATAGGTTGTTCAATCGGTCTAATTAACATATATTCTAACATTGAATAGTTTGTAATCAATAAATCAGGAGTTCCTCCTCCGTAATAATTTCTACTATCCTCGTCTAACATTTCCTGTCTACTTAGATACTCTGTATCTCCATTATGAGATCTATATTTGGGGTCAGTTCCTCCAAACTCACCTTTTCTTGCTCTTCCACCATAATTTCTAAACGCCCTCATATCTTTCTGAGGGATCCGCCCCATTTCCTGTAACTTATCTCCTAATTCTCCTTCCTGGTTCTGTATAATCCAATCACTAAGTTTACTTAGATGTCTACTGTTCTTTCCAGCATCATATTTACCATGATAAGGAGTTCTACCAGTATACATGGCAAATCTGTAAGGTCTTGTATTCTTACCTCTCATTTCATTTAATATTTCTAAAGGGGATTTTCCCTCTTCAGGCATACTAGCATCGGCATTTATTCCAAACATCTTTCTTATTCTTGTCAATTGGTCAGAAACCAGAGCATTCATCGGATATAGTAGTAGAGTTCTAATTCCATACTCTTCTTTAGATGGGGAAGAACTTTCTTTCGCAATCTTACCAAGAGTACTATATGTGAAAATCTCAGTCTTACCTGATCCTGTTCCTGTAGTAACAATTAAATCTTTACCATTGGTAAGGAACTCTTCGATTGCTTCTGCTTGATGTATGTAGGGTGGATTCCATACTCCTAATCTATTGTCAGCAAAATCAGTTAATACCTTTTTTATTGATTCTTCTAGGTTCATTTTGTTAAATTTTTTTTCATTCGAACCATATTTAGGTGGAGCTTCGAGAAATAATGGAGCCATTATCTGAGTGCCCGATTCTTCATCATCAAGCATCAATTGCCTTTCTTTAATTAATCTTGGATGTCGAATATGATATTCCGCTTGCACGTACTCTTTATGTCTTGTAAGTAATTTTTTTGTCATTTCAAGTAGGCTAGTCATTTTATTTCCTCCAAATCATACAGGCAATATTTCTGTAAATATTTCTTTACATAACTCTCCCATAGTCGAACATCGATTACCCATTCTAGTTTTGAACTTGAACCGTCTCCTCTCTTATACGTTTTTAAGATTTCAAATTCATTCGATCTTCTGATCCATTTACCCAACGCCTGTGTACTTGCCATCACTCTCTTTCCTCTGCTAGGTGGAGGTTCACTGACTCTTATAATAACACCTTCTGAATCAATTTTAAATTCCAATTTTGGGTTTTCAATAAATATACGGCAAATATATCTCCAATAAGTAGGTGGGATACTGTAATATTTCGCTTCGGCATAAGTTTGTTTTCCTACACAGTCAACAATATAGTAACTTCTGCCATCGTACATATCTCTAATTCTAATTACACCATTATTCCTAATTACTCCTAATTTATCTAATTTCATGTATCCTACATTATTATGAGTGATAAATTTCTCTCTATCTTTCACATAATCAAATGTATCTCCGTCATCTGGACGAAAAATCTTATCCAATGTTTGTGGTTGTCTATCATTAACTAATATTTCCCTAGCAATTTCCCTTTGTTTTTCTTTATTGGTTTCATCAAAAACATTCTTCAACCTTAGAGGGGGTTGAGAGTATGTATCTTTTCCTTGTATTGGTAAAAATTGTGCTAATATATTATTAACAGTATATCTCATACATCCTTCTAATATAATTTCTTGGTCAATCATTCGTAGTTCATGCGTTGGTAAACTAGAAATAATCATAAAAACAGACTCCTCCTCATCAAGCTTAACTAATCTCGTTAAAGTGGGTTTAGTTACTCCATGTGAGAAGTGTACTAATTCTCCTAATTCATAGATATCTGCAGTAAATTGATCTTCCTTTTTAAATTTAATTTTTTTACCATTCTTATCTTTTTTTATCTTTAATACAATATTTAAACCTCTATCAATTATTTCTTGTGGGAATCCATAGGTTGGCATTATTGACTGTACCTTATTCTTAACCCAATTTCTAAAACTACTTGTATGGAAACTTTTGTTGCCATAAATCTCATTTTCATTTGTGTTATCAGACGATAATGAGATATATTCATCATCATTGTCTCTATCTGTCCCTAAATCAGAAATAGCAAATCTAGAGATTTCTGTTATTATTCTGCAAACTTCAGATATATCATTCCAATCTTTAGATATATCTTCTTGTCCTGCCATATCTTTCTTTTCCAATTTTAAGAGATTATACAATTTTTCTTTTTGACTTTTTTCTTCGGTAGTCTTTCCTTTCTTGTTTTGTTTATCGCTTGGACTTTTCCCAATCCTATCTCTCCAACTTACGAAATCCTGTCCCCTTGTCTTTTCCTCATTATTCGAATCCACTTTTTCTATAGTATTGGGTTCGATTTTCCTTTGCCAATCATTATATCGCGATTCCATATGCTCATACAATTTCCCCTTCAATTGTAAATATGTATACGAACCATTTTCATAATCCTCTAAATCTAATTCGTTAAAAAATTTATAATATAATGTACCTTTATAGTTTTCATAACTAGATACACAATTTCTGAGTTTTGTTAAAACCTCCTGAGTATCACTTTCTAAGGTCAGATGATCACGATTCGAAAAGGTTGAGAAAAATAATTTTCCTAATAATAATTTTATTTCTTTCGTCATTATTTCACGCTCTTTTCTTCTGTTCCTTTTTCATGAGTTCATGCATAATTTTTTTATTTGAAATATCAAAATTACAACTTTTACATTTCAATATATTTTTTTTAATTTTCTTTTTATTAGAATTTTTATCTGATAAGAAAGATCCTAGGATGTCTGTAACAAAATAATCAAATGATAATGCGTTACATCTAGGACAAGATCCCTTAATTTTTGACACCTTTAATACTGCTTCGAATTCAACAACTGGATTAATTCCTAGACGTTCAGTATTCATTTCATAAGAGAAGAATTCCTTACTGTTATAAGAACTAGAATTCAGATTCATATCATATCGAAATAATTCATAAAAATGTTTCAGACTTTTTGAACACATTGCATCGTATAAAAAAGTAGTATGGTTATCATTATTATTTCTTATTATTGTCCTTAATTCGTCAAATGTAGTTTTCTTTAATTTAAGTTCTTTTAATTTCTTGATTCTTTCTCTTTCAGATTTCCTTTTCCGTTGCTCATTTTTCTTTTTATCACGTTTTATTTTCGATTCTTTTTCTTTATCGATTACATTTTGTTGTATCTTTTTTGTGGCTATAGCCATTTCACGATTTTCCTCATCATTTTTCCGTTGCTCATTTTTTGCTTTTGCAATTTTGTCAAATATTTCATCAGCATCTTTTTTTCCTTTAGTTTGGAAGATATCTTTTGGTTTTCTTACTCTCTCCCTATTTTTTTTCGAAATGTTTGCTTGCCTAATTGCTTCTTCTTTACGTGAAGCCTTTGCTTTCTTCCTTGCTTCTTCTTCCCGTTTAGCTTTCGCTTCCATTTTAGATTCTATTTCCGCTTCCCGTTTAGCTTTTGCTTCCATTTTAGATTCTATTTCCGCTTTCTGTTTAGATTCAATTTCTTCTTTTTCTTCAGCCAGAATCATTTTTTTAATCTCTGATAGTGTCATATACAAATTTTCCACAGGGATAATTCTATCCAATATGAGATTTGTTGATTTTTCTGCAAATTCTTTCAATTGCCTTTCTTTTTTAATTAATATTTGTAAATTCGATCTTTCCTTTTCTAGTCTCCCGTTTATTTTTTTTAAATTTAATTCAAGCGACCATTTTGGTATCAACATATTTCTGCTATTTTCAAGTTCTGATTTAGATGATTTTTCCTGAAGCTTAACATTATGGATTAAAGCCCTTTTCTCTTTTATCTCTTCTATTATATTTTCATGCCTATATTTTCTTTCTAAAGCCCATTCTTTTGCATCATTTTCCTCTTCTTGTCGCAACAACTCTATTTCCTCTTCTTCTCGCTCCAGTCTTTCCCTTTCTTCTCGCAACAGTCTTTCCCTTTCTTCTCGCAACAGTCTTTCCCTTTCTTCTCTCTCGAGTCTTTCCTTTTCTTCTCTCTCGAGTCTTTCCTTTTCTTCTCTCTCGAGTCTTTCCTTTTCTTCTC
>MDSW01032031.1_pt1 | contig 10085 bp, 13 predicted proteins | sample 811171 | NCBI WGS metagenome assembly MDSW01 (sample SAMN05326641, study PRJNA326480) | marine metagenome | isolation source: seawater | place: Atlantic Ocean: North West | collected 2012
CAGGGAATTTGCACGCCAATCCGGTGAGCAATCCTAAATAACACCAGTGTTTATTGGCAATCTAAACGAATTATGGCTTTTCTGAACAGGGAATTAATTATGATTATCAGGGAAATTATGATGAAAAACCTCTAAGCTCTCGCCTGTAAAATATCACTGGAAATTGGACAAACTGGTCAGAATTATAAGATTGATCATGTTTTCACTGAAAAAAATGTAGCCACGTCAGTAACGATCCCAAACATCATACTTTTCCCAAACTTTGCAGCTTGAGTTTTGCATCATGTATCTTCCGTAGTCTATTCCGCTTACGCTACAATACGCGACTAGGCGGTCATAAGTTTTTGCTCCGGTCAATTCACACGTCATTTTTAGCCCTTTAAATTGTTTTGCAATCTTCGTCGCAAAATCACCTTTTTGAGTACCTTTTTCCGGACAATCCAAAGCTGCCAATCTGATCGGAATTCCATCTACTTCAACTGTGTCACCATCACGCACATGAGTGACAATACCAGTTAATTTTGTTCCTGCTTTTGGAACGTTTGATGTCGCTGAGTTTTGTTTTCCATGACAATGATACGGTTGAGAACCAGCATGACATCCTTGTTTATTGAGACCACCGCTGTGGGAAAATGCTGCTGAACTTAACGCAAGTAAACATGCAAAAAGTATGAATTGTTTAGGCACTGTCATGTTCTAACAATATCAATATTCGCCCTCACATTCAAAGCATCTATTTACCACACTGCAGTCAAACCTTCGCTCTTTTGCATAGAAGCAAATATAAGTTTCCGCCACAAAATATGCACAACTGATCACAAAATTTAAAATCTAAAACATTATACATGCAAACCAGCCGGTCACATTGGCTTTGACGGTAGGCAAAGCCGTCGAGCAGTGAATGGTCCTTCCTATCGGACGCCTCACAAACTTCTCTCCGGTGACCAGCTCCAGGTCTCAGGTCATCGGGGAGATTTTTTAAAGACCTGAATTTGGAGAACAATATGAAAAACTATGTAACCGCAGCCATGGTAACTCTCATCGCAACGAAGTCATTTGCTGGTGGTATGCCCGAAGAAGAAACACAAATGACCGTAAATCTACTAAGCCAAACGGCGCAACAAGAACCTGAAACTTTTGGGGAAGCTATCGGTCAGTTTTTAGAATTTGCCTTTATGGCACTATTCATGATCCTCTAATTTCCTCTGCGAGGCCCCGTTCCAAGCTACTTGAATGGGGCTTTGCATTTCCGGATATTTTCAATGCGAAAGATTAAGTTTTCAGCCTTAATAATTCTGACCATATCTGCTACTGGGTACATGATATGGGGCAATACATCATTGCAAAAAGCAGTCTTACAAAATTTGCAAATATCTAAACCTCACTTACGTGGAGAAGCCTGTTTGAAGGTCCTTGAGGAAAAGAAAGTGAATTTTTCACCACTCGGTAATATGCAGGACAAAAAGCCCTGCGGGATAGAAAATGCAGTCCGCATAGAAGGCTTTTATGCTACCAAACTCTCTGGACCGCTAACCCTTAGCTGCATGACAGCACTTAGCTTAGCGAATTGGTTTGAAGACATTGGTGCAAAACAAGTGACCCATATGGGCTCTTACAATTGCAGAAAAATCAGAGGCTCAAGTATAATGAGCCAGCACAGTTTTGGCGCTGCCATTGATATCGCAAGCATTAACGGTGCCTCACTCAAATCTGAATGGCAAGATGAAGGTGAAAAGGGCAAATACCTTCGGGACGCCGCAACTGCTGCGTGTGATTATTTTTCAAACGTGCTGACACCGGATTATAGTGCTGCCCATCATGATCACTTTCATTTGGATCACGGGCTAAGATTAACTTGCCCGCGAAAACCAAAAAACCAGCATTATCGGCTAGCAAATCAGTAAAGTTATACCTTCGCTTAAGACTTTAGGCACATAACAGCCAATCATAAGCTTCGCAGCCATATTGCTGAAACCTCGCCTCATAAAAGCGCTTGAGTCGTGACAATTCTTCTTTTGGAACGCCTTTATCCTTTAATCTGACAAGATCGACTTGAACCTGCTCCATGGTTGTCCAGCTGACAGCTTTTTCTGTCTCCGACCATTTATCACAAATATACTTCGAAAATTTCTGCTTCTCTTCAGAGTTCAACAGTTCGGGTGCATAAAATGCTATCAATCTTCGGCCTAGCTGTCTTAGTCGAACATCATCCATGCCCGATACTAACTCTTGACGTTCACGCCAGCTCGCACTTTGAAACTTTATGAGACGCTCTTCATCTGCTCCTGACACAAACCCGTCATAAATTTTTTCTTCGACAAACTTTTCCTCCTGCTCGTCACCCAAATAACGATCGGCCATAGCCTGCGAGACTTTTGAACGAAATCCTTCATTCCTCTGGATTTCGGCGCAAAGCGAGTTGTGCAGCGCATCTGCCTGTTCACATACGGTAAACGTATCAGCTTTATTGATTGCTAGTGTGCGAATTTTTTTAGGAGATCCATTTAAGGCATCTTCGATATCCTTTTGCGAGCCGTTTATAAGATCAAACGCATTATCTTGATTTAAATCAAAAAATCCTATCCGGTTTGGGTTGCCATTCTCAGACCCACAAAAACATCCAACATACGTTTTTGGTACCGAAGCTCCAAATCGCAAAGTAATTTCTACTGGTTTGAATGCAGTTATGAGGTCTTTCACATGGTGTTTGTTGTTATTGGCTACCAGCTGATCATATAGCAATGAAGCCCCACTCTTGATTTTATACAGAAGAAAAATCAAGGCTTCGACATCTCCCATGGCATCATGAACATTGTGATTGGCAAATCCATTGGCAGGTGCCAGTTGATCCAACTTAAAATTTGTCAGTCCGTTCTCATTCGTTGGCCAGACCAGAACACCAGGTGCTTTATCGTAGACGGCCCAAATCATCTTCATAGCGTCAAGCCGGGAGTTTCCCCAACGCTGCGTCGCATATATTGTGGGTTGTAAATTCTGATAGAAAAGATGCCGCATCACCTCTTCATCAAATTGGATAGAATTATAACCGATCCAAACGGCTGGAGCCCATGTTTTTATGAAGCTTTGAAGCCTTTGGGCAAATTCAAATTGGTTTACCAGGTTCGAATTTAGAAGCTGGCCGGGCCGGACACCAGTTACATGCAATGCAATGGGTGAAGGCAAGATGTGTGGTGACAACTGACACTTCAATTCCATGCGATCAAGCTCATTGAAGTTGTCATCCGTGACGATGGCTGCAAATTGTAGAGGCTGATCAAAGGCCGGTTTTGCACCACTCGTTTCGAAGTCATAAAATACAAATCGTTCCATTTTAGTTTCCTGCTCTCTTTTTTTCCTGCAAATCAAGAAAAATTTCACTTGTTTGGATGCATTCCCTTTTGCGGGCAGAAATTTTATGTGCACCCGGCTTTGGAAGGACTATTTGACTATCCTTCATCTCAATTGGCACACCATTCACGTACCAGTGCGCATCTCTATCACCTGCGACTGCGAGGTGAAGATTTTCTGATCTGATCCACTCTCCATCTTTTGGAAACTGAATCAGACGCGAACAATCCGCCTTAACCAATTCAACTAAACCAACCGCATTCATCAGCAGCCTGAGAATTCGCAAACATGGCCCAAAACCGCACCGGACACAGAAACGTTTTTAACCAGGATGCTTTCAATGAAATTCCTTTCTTTTTGCGTGCGCTTCCTCTCGACGGGCTTCTGCCTCTACAAAAACAATATAAAATAGCGCCATCACAATGAATGTCGGAGAAATGCATATCAGGGTGATCAGGATCATTGGCAAGTCTAAGATCATACAACCACTCCTTGAGGGTCGGGTGCGCACTCTTCACGAAGTCGCACAACTTGATCGGAAAATCCGTCTAGCGGCCAAATGTTGTCGTCTATAGTGGCGTTCTCTGTCAGGAAAGTTGCAGTCAGGCTTTGATCTGAATTTTCGCTAAAAAGATCCGCAATTTCCCAATGCCAGTCTCCAAAATCCAGATAAATGACATCAAAATCCTCATCAAAGTCACGTGCAATTCCAAGGACTTTCGTTCGATCTAGAAATTTCACATCACCCAGGCGAACATCAAGCTCAATGGTATCTCCACGCTCGAGACTATTGCCGGCCTTATCTCCAATCTGGGCCCAGGCTCTCAGACGCAAACCGTTACAATCATCCGATCTCATTATTTCAAGCCTGTCGGCATACTGAGAAATGCCTTGCATGACCAGAAGCTCCTCAGAGACCCAAGTCCAATTTGCAAATGCTGGCGCAGCAAGCGAGGCAAAAAATCCGACTAAAACTGTTGTTTTAAAGACCCTCATCACATCAAGCCCATAAATAAACAAGAAACGCGATGTAAAAGCACCAAATTATCAGGATCGTTGGCAGGGCAATCATAGGCATATTTTTTCCTTTCTAAATGTGACCCCTGCAAAAGGGGAGGACACTTTGCAGGGGGAGCAATTCTGGGCTGCTCTCAGGCCTCAATAACCTGTAGGGCCATGGTTGCCGGTAGATTTTGCAGTGAAAATCAGCAAGATGTGATACAATGTGAAAAGATTTGCATTTTTTGTGCAGAGCGCCAAAATTTCATTGCCACAATGGTTTTTTGTGTGTCAGAGCAATCAGTAAAAAGGTCAGTTTGCCATGGCTACTATCATTTTGGTTGATGATGAACAGGATATTCTCGATCCACTGCAGGAAATGCTAGAAAGCGAAAACTTTCGCGTGAGGTCCTTTCTTGAACCCCAACAGGCACTTGCCTTCCTTAAAGGTGATACTGCTGATCTCGCCGTTTTTGATATCAAGATGCCGCACATGAACGGATTTCAACTGCTGCAAGAGGCCCGCACTCTACATCCAAATCTTCCGGTTATTTTCCTGTCTTCAAAAACGGAAGAGCAAGACCAAATAATAGGATTTACCCTTGGCGTGGACGACTTCGTCACAAAACCCTTCAGCAAGCATCTTCTCCTTTTCCGGATAAAATCTGTCCTGAAACGATACAGTGCTGACACCGAAAAAGGTAGCAAACCCATTGAAGTTGGTGGTTTAAAAATAGATCGTGATCGCCATTTGGTAACATGGAATGGTGATCTCATCGAATTGACTGTCACCGAATGTCTTCTTCTAATTAGTCTTGCAGAACGACCGGGAACGATCAAGAAGCGGGACCAGCTGATGGATGCAGCACATCAGGGAATAAATGTAGCAGACCGAACCGTCGACAGTCATGTTCGAAATATCAGACAAAAGTTCAAAAACGTTGACCCTAAAGCAGACCCGATCGGGACAGTCTTCGGCCTAGGATACAAATTAAAGATCTGACTATGAGAAGTATCCTAGCAAAAATTATATTTCTGTTACTTCTCTTTAATTGCGCCCTTTGGCTCTTCTTTATCGTATCTGATGATTACGTTGATCGCGAAGCCAAAAATCGGGTTTCCAATCTGGTCAGGAACACTTTGCTGTTCGGGAAAGTCGTTCAACCGGTATTGAATGATGAAACGATCAGTGAATTTCAGAAATCAGTGCAAATTCAAACTTTGTTGAGTGATACCCGCCTCATTGAGAACAGAAATCTACGAATTTACCAATTTGATAATTTTGAAAATTTGGCTGAAAATTTTGTCTACTTCGATGGATCAGACCGATTGAAATATGCCCCCATCAAACAGGAAGCTCTCGGAGAAAACGATTTTGAAACTGCCGAAGAGATAGATCCCAGACTCCAATTCGCCTCTCTATTATTTCAATATTACAAGCCCATTGTCGACAAACGCCTCATCACAGAACCTATCCGCACAAAAGCTGCGCGATTTTCCATTCAAAAAGAAATCTTACCAACCACTGGAGATGCATATTCTATTCGTGTTCTCACGCCAATCCGACTTGGTGTAAAGACCGTAGGCCTCGTGGAAACGTGGGATACCTTTTACATCAGAGAGGCATATGTCGATCGAAACGGAATACGTCTCACCATTCTCATCGGAGTGAGCGTCCTGACGCTCCTTTTTGGAGCTATTCTCGCAATTTCAATCGCTTTCCCTCTCAGACGATTATCAAAAAAATTGGATCAAAAACTGACGCCTGAAGATATCGCAACACAGCTTGATAATTTCAGTATTGTCAGTCTGGCCAATAGAAAAGACGAAATTGGGCGCCTGCACAAAAACCTCGTCACCCTGACAAATCAGGTCTCAACCCTCTTTAAAGAGAAGGAACAATTTGCGGCAGATGTGTCTCACGAATTGAAAAATCCAATCGCGTCAATCATGGCATACACCGAAAATCTGCAGGATGGCTCCACAAAATTGTCCAATGAAACAATTGCAAAAATCCAAAATCAAGCCATCCGGATGAACAAGCTTGTTAGTGAAATTTCTCAAGCCGCCATTATTGACCATGATCTTGTTACGAAAACGCGGGAACGCTTCGATCTCTCAGAACTTGTTTCGGAAATTGTATCCCACTACGAAGAAACCAGTGAATATCCAAAGCTGGAGATCACTTATGACGGGCCGAAAAAGCTTATGATGAACGGCCTGCCCGACCGCATCGGTCAGGTAATTGTGAACCTCATTGAGAACGCGATTTCCTTCACCCGTCCAACGGGCACTATCAATGTAAGCGTGTCTAAAAAATGGCGTAAATCAATCAAGATTACAGTTGAAGACAGCGGACCCGGTGTACGTGACGAACTCAAAGACATGATCTTCGAGCGCTTCTTCACATCAAGAAGCGGACATGCAGAAGAGGAAAACAGTTCCGGTCTCGGCCTTTACATATGCAAGCAAATTGTTGAAGCCCACCGCGGTAAAATTGCAGTAACCGATCGAAAAGGCGGCGGCGCTGCATTTATTATTTCGCTCTAAAAAGACCACTTATACAACGAAAGAAATTAACCCCCATAAGCTATTGAAAAGATTCCATTTTGAACGAATCGGTTTTTGAGTCATTATCTCACGTCACCCGGCAAAAGACCGGGGCAAGAATGAGGCAGTCACAATGAGTAGTATTCGCAAGCTCGTCCATTGGACGACATTTTTCACCGTTTTAATTTTTGCACTCACCCTTCTCCTCGCCATGAGTGATGTGAGTTTGAATAATTCGTTGAGCGCACAAGAGCGACGATGGTGTGAGCAGCATACATCTTGCGAAACCTGGGAATGCTGCTTTGAATTTATCGTTTTTTGAGGCTTGCAGAGAATGACTTCATCTAATTTTCTGGTGTATCTTTATGAATTAGGCCTCTCCCTATTGCTTCTAGGTCTTTATTCGATTTCGGGTTTAACGCTCACTTTTCTGGTCTTGTTGGGCGTCGGGCTTGTTCTTGGCGAGGACAAATGTGATCCAGCGGAGCAAATTGAAATGCATGGGATTTGCTTGAATTAAGTTGTTGTCCAATCGCTACTGTGCCTTTCCTCAGGGTCATATTTTATTTAAGGTTAAGCTGAATTCTATTAAGACTAAGGACATAAAACGGAAGGGCCATTACCATGGAAATCAGAGGTAAAATTATTGAACTGCTACCAGAAAAATCTGGACAATCTGCAAATGGTGGATGGCGAAAGCAGGAATATATTTTGGAAACTGATGGCCAATACCCTAAAAAGATTTGCTTTATGGCTTGGGGTGACAAAATCGACCAGTTCAACATCAAGCACGGTGAAACCGTAGAAGTTTCGGTGGATTTAGAGAGCCGCGCATACAACGGACGCTGGTATACAGATGTTAAAGCCTGGAAAGTTTCAAAGGAAGGCGAGGACGCTTACCGCAACACTACCTACGACGACCGAGATCATTACCAAGATAGACATGATAGTCCCACGTCCATCGACGATGACGTTATTCCATTTTAAATAACGTTCAGACAGTAAGAGGCCCATGTATGAATAATTTCCCAATCATAGGTTTTTTGGGCACGGGCATTATGGGCTCAGGCATGGTGCAGAACCTTCTCAAAAGCGGTTTAGCGGTCAATATAGCAGCCCACAAAAACAGGATAATAATTGACCAGTTAGTGGCCAATGGCGCTAATGAGCTATCTTCATTAATGGACGTTGCGAAACAGTCAGACGCGTTGATTTTGTGCCTACCAAACTCAGAGACGGTCAGCTCTGTTTTGGATGCAATCACTCCATCACTAAAAGCGCATACCCTTATTATTGATTGCACAACCAATAATGTCCAAGCAGTTGAACGATTTCAAAAGCAGGCAATTACAAAAGGGTATCGATATGCAGAAGCACCATTAACTGGCGGGCAACACCAAGCAGAAACAGCTGCTTTAGGGGCAATTGTTGGATGCTATAAAGAGGATTTTGACGATGTACGGACAGTCTTGGAACCATGCTGTCAGACGATTGAGAGAATGGGAAATGTTGGCTCTGGCGCTAAAACAAAACTAGTATCCAATTTCTTAGCTCTTGGGACAGCTACACTTGTCGTAGAAGCCATGAAGGCAGCAAGAGATTTTGAAGTGGATTGGGAGAAATTCTATAATCTGGCTTCTCGGGGATCAGGTCATTCCATGAGCCTCGATCGAATAGCGCCAAAGGCAATAGAGGGCAATTACGACAGCTATGCATTCAGCATTGAAAATACGCTGAAGGATTTGTCTTACATGCGCGATATTTTTGACAGTGAACAGGATTACGGAAAACTGACACAGCTGTTATTTGATATTTACCAGAATAGCAGTGATGCAGGTAAGGCCCAACAGTTTATTAGCGAGAGATTGGACCCGGACAACGATTTTCGATCTGGTGAAGCCGTCAATTAAAATTAAATGCAGGCATATCCAACATCAATTGTTGGAAAGGCAAATATGAATTTGTTAGGGCAACACCATCACCCTGAAATCATGATACCAAAAGTTCAAAAATCATGATGGATGACGCAGTTGCTCGGAACACGTGGTTTCAGCCATTTATTCAAGGCTGCGCTAGCAGAGTTAGCATTGCACTTGGTCGCGTTGCAGTATTTGGCAAGGGCGAATGTGTGTTGTTCCTTTACCACTCGCTTTGCTGCCCAGAGCGAAGCACCAACCAGCGGAATTTGTCTCGAGCTAGAACCTGTTTTCAGCCGCCGCCAAGGATGCGCAACAAGGTTGATATGTCGTAGCGCGCCATCCAAACATATATCCGATATCAGCAACCCACAGGCTTCTGAAAGACGCATGCCAGTATCACTTATAAGAGCCACCAACCATCTTGGTTCATCATCTAAATGCCTGCACTCCTCTTGCACTGCAGCAAGGACATCATTAGGGATTGGCAGCCGCTGCTTTTTGACTCCAACGTCTGGAATGAACGTGCCGCTGAATGCGTTATTGATGGATAGACCCTGTTCTCGAATGGCAAGATTGATCACTGCTCTTACAGATGAGAACACCCGCTTTACAAATGATGAAGACATGCCGCGTTCAAACAGATAATCCCTAAACCGACCAGCATCTGATATTTCAATTGCTGCTAAATCATCGTGACCCAAACAATCTGTCAGGTAACGTATGCTTCGCTCTGAAGACTCGAAGAACAGCTTTGTCTTTCCATTGCCTTTTAAACGGTGATAGAGCGCCAGCGCTTCTGTTATAGAAAAGCTTTTGGAAATAATAGTCGTTTCACCGTCGGGCACCACCCTCATACCAAGTTCTCGCGAATAGATCATTTCCATCCTGAGGCTGTCCCAATAGCGTTCAATCCTATCAGACAATACTGCAGCTGACTTGCTTGATTTTGATTCCGATTTTGTTCGGAGGTATACTTCAATTTTACGCTTTTTGAAGTGATGCTGAAGGTCAGATGGAATTGACCTAGAGAAGTAAAAAGTATCGTTTCTTTTGTAAAAGTATACCGGCAACCTTACCCACACCATGACAGACCAAACTCCTGTTCCAGAACGTTAATCGTTTAGAAACAGTCACGTGAAGCGCGGTCCGCGGACCTTGGAACTGGGAAATGGCGCAGCACTCAGTCCTGAAAGCTCTCTGCTCTGGCAAAATTTCCCTGATAACAGGGAAATAAACAGGGAATTTGCACGCTAATCAAGTGAGCAGTTC
>MDSW01121034.1_pt1 | contig 10085 bp, 12 predicted proteins | sample 811171 | NCBI WGS metagenome assembly MDSW01 (sample SAMN05326641, study PRJNA326480) | marine metagenome | isolation source: seawater | place: Atlantic Ocean: North West | collected 2012
ATCATGGTCGAAGATAGCTGGGATTTTGTTATTCGGACTGATCTTTAGGAAGGCTGGAGTCTTTTGCTCACCCTGCCCAATATTGATGGCTATCGTATTATAGTCGATACCCAATTCTTCGAGCATGATGGATACTTTGCGGCCATTCGGCGTCGTCCATGTGTAAAAATCAATCATCATCATGCCTTTTGTTCAACCGGTAAGCGCTGACCGCACGGGGCCTGGTGCCAGATTTGCTTTATTCAAGCACCTGCATCTTGATTTTCCAACAACTATATTCCTGCCAGTCGAAGATCAGATCCTATTAACTAGCGATTAGGCAAATTGCCACGTCGTCAGCACCACCACGATGTAGCGCACCGTTTTGACCAAGCCGACAATCACCACAAACGACCAAAGTGGGACGCGGAAAAATCCGGCAACCAGCGTGATTGGATCGCCAATAATTGGCATCCAACTGGCCAGCAAGCTCCAGTAACCATATTTTTGGTACCATGATGTGGCCGTCGCAAGGCGCGTCTTGTTGGTTGAAAACCACCGCCGGTCAGAAAACCGGCCCAACTGGCGGCCGAGGTACCAATTTACGACAGCACCCCCCGTATTCCCAGCGCTGGCCAACAGCACCAACAACCAGACTGGATTTTCACCTATCGCCACGAGATAGGCCAGCCCAGCTTCGGATTGGGCTGGAAAAATCGTTGCGGCGAGAAAGGCGCTGGCGAACAAACCTGTATAGACAGCCAAATCAGTCATGAAATCATTGGGCAAGCCCATCCCTTTTCAAACCACGGCCAGTCGTAATGTGGGACGTTTGTAACAGCTTCAGAATGAAAACTGTTATAGTGAAAGTTTATGTCACTGATTTGAGTTTAGTAAGAGCAGCAGTGTGTTCTGGTCCAAGACCACAGCATCCACCAAATATGGAGCATCCACTCTTCTGCCAGCCTTTAGCGTATTCCAGTAGCACCTGTGGTTCAATTATGTCTTCGAATTGCCAATTCGGCGCCACAAAATATCCGCTGTCAGGATAAGCCATCAACATGCCTGAAAAATGATTCTTTATCGCAACTAATGCAGCCTCAATTGCGTCAACTGAGGTGTGCATTATACCGATTGCATCGAAATCATACTGGCAGGCTTGAATCACAATATCCTCAAACGAGACAGATGTATCGTGCCAAGAGGTCAATGCAGCCAACGGGGTTTCTCTTTTTGCTGATAATCCACACCAGATTGGCAAGCGTGATTTGTTTGCGCAGTTAAAAAGGGGGGCCATTCGCGCTGGGATTGACATCATTTCAAGCAGAATTAGGTCAACCCCTTTGTTTTCAAAAATTGATATCATCTCACTATAACAATTTGATAGCTCTTCAGGTGAGATATCAGGTTGCTGCTTTGCTCCCTCAACCCCATCAGTGAATGGAAGCACATGAGATATTGAGCCAGCAACGGATACGTTCGCCCCGGTTTTTTCTCTCGCTTCAATTGCGGCAGAAATATTTAAACGATTTATTCGTTCAACTTCATCACCCAGCCCTGCTGGTCCAAGCATTAGGCGAGAGCTCGCATAGCTGTTAACAGTGATGATGTCAGCTCCAGCCTGAATGTAGGCGATGTGTGTCTCGACTAATTTCTCATAATCATCAATAGCAACGCACCCAGACCATTGCCCGTTGCGCATTTTGGCACCTCTGCGTTCAAGCTCGGTGGATACCCCGCTGTCTAAGATAATGGGTAACAGCTGTTCTCGCTTTTTAATTAACTCTGCGTAAAAGTATGTCATTGTACTGCTCTATATGACTTTTGAAGCATTAGCGGCATTTTCAGGCACTTTCTATGGCACTTTTTGCAAGCCAGGAAGCTCTGTGGGATGGTAGATTTTGTGTTCATAAAGGGGACATTCATAACGTTCCACAAAACAAGGTCAGCGCAAAAGCTGGCCAAGTTTCATAATTATATCCCGTCAATGATACACATTGTCGTTTCAGCATTTTTGTTACGGATAGCCTTCACGGGAGCGTACTCATCGGAGTTGAGAAAATCTTCAGCGTTTTGTCTTGATGGGAAACGGACCACTACGAGCCGAGTAGGTGTCCACAATTCATTCTCTGGTGCAGTAGTATTTCCTCCACGAGCGAGGTACTCACCACCATAACTCTCAACGATGGGTTTTGCGCGAAGCTTGTATTCTTCGTAGGCTTCACCATTTTTGATTTTCGTGTCGACCACAAGATATGCGACCATTCATGTTCTCCTATCTACTAGCAAACTGAGCGGCTTTTCCGTTTTTAATCCATATTTTAAGATTGCCACAAAAAAAGACCAGCGCAAAGGCTGGCCGAGTTTAGGGAGGAAACACAACTTGTGTGCAAGTATGTGTTAGCCCTCAAATATGACCGCCATGTGTCGGAGTTGAGGTCATAGCTGGGCACTATCGAAAAGACGGCATGCCAATGCTTGTTACACGTTTATATGGTCAATATATCATTATCTATCATGACATATTATCCCATTTTATTCTATAAAATCTCATATAAACAATTAGTTGACACGATTTGGGCTGCTCATGTAATGTTGAATTATGACGCGGTATGAGCACCCGTCGTAATCGGAATACATGATGCCGTAAAGATCATGCCAAAGGTGGAGTCGTATGCGTCCACCGCTCGCCAACTGCTGCGCTCAAGAAAAATTGTTTCATCCCCTTTCGCGGTGCGCCGCAAGGAGTTTAGTTATGCTTGAAATAAGCAAGATCATAACGCGTGAACAGTTGTGTGAGCAGCTTGGTATTAGTGCCAATACTCTACGCCGCTGGATTAAAGAGCGCGATTTTCCCCATCCCCTTAATGCCTCGGGTCGTCGTCCGTTTTTTGACTGCGAAGACGTGTCTGTTTGGCTTCAATCCATGGAGGTCTCCAATGACCAGTAGTGTAGATAAAGCCATTAAGTTGGCAAATGATTTTGGCTGGAGAGTCTTTCCAGCTAACCTCAAGAATAAAAGGCCGTTGATTTCAGGCTGGCAAGAAAGAGCAACCTCTGACCCTGATGGGATAAGAGAACTCTTCACCCCTTTTCCAAATGCAATGATTGGCCTCCCTACGGGGCCAATCAATAAAATCACAGTTGTGGATTTGGATAAAAAGAATGAAGTGGACGGTTTTAAGACTGTCATGTCACTCGGTATCCGCATGCCTACTAGCGCGATCGCTTTCACACCATCTGGCGGGTTCCATTTGTATTACTCCACCCAAAGTGATGAATACCCCTGTAGTGCAGGCAAAATAGGGCCAGGAGTCGATATAAGAGGCGTTGGTGGCTATGTAATCGCCCCCGGTAGCATCTCTTCTACTGGGGAATACCGATGGAAGAATGACCTGCACAAAACAAAATATGGCATCCTGCCCTTAACTGTGGATTTGAAGCAGGTAATCAATGGCAAGCATCAGCACAGCAAGAAAAAGCCCTTCTCCCCTTCAAGGATACTTGAACCTGTAATGGAAGGTCAGCGCAATGATGAGATGACTCGTCGATGCGGGGTATTATTTAAACGAGGATATTCCGCAGAACAGGTTGAAGGAATGCTTGATCGCATTAACCATCGCTGTTGCATCCCACCACTTGGTGACCGAGAGATCCACAGCATCTTCCGCTCAATAGCAAAAAGGGAGGGGAGATGATGGATAATCACGATAAAGAGCTAGAGCGTCTGGAAGCAGGGGAACTTAGCAAAATCCAGCCACCAGAGCGCCCTTTGATGGACTACATTATATCACATGGAGACCTTCTAAAAAAAGATATTGCTCCTGTTGAGTATCTTCTTGGTAGTTGGTTTCCACTCCAGAGTCTTGGGATGGTTTATGCCAAGCCCGGAGTTGGAAAATCTTGGTTCTGTATGGCTTTAGCAGTTGCTTTGGCCAATGGCAGCAAACGTTTTCTTGGTTGGTCCATAAACAAAACTGTCAGAACACTTTATGTTGATGGGGAGATGTGCCTCGCGGACATCAAGGACAGGTTCAAGAGCCTCTCCCGTGAAAGTCTTGAATACATCGATATTCTTCCATCAGAAGAAATGTTTCTGGAAAACACACCACTATCGCTGGACCGAAAAGAACACCAGCAATGGTTTCACAATTTGTTAAAGGGTCTAGAAGATAAAGGGCGTAAGCCTCAAATGATTATTTTTGATAACCTCTCTACTTTGAGAAACAGCGTCAACGAGAATGACAACTCAGAGACGCAAAAGCTTGTTAGCTGGTTAGTAGCTCTTCGCGCACATGGTTATACCGTTTTAGCTGTGCACCACGCTGGCAAGAATGGTGATCAACGGGGAGCCTCTATCCTGACCGTACCAATGAACTACAACATTAAGCTAAGTCAACCGAGTGGTGATTACCCAATAAGGGAGGGGGAAACCAGATTTGAGGTATCGCTAGGTGACAAGATTAGGGCTAAACGACCCAACCCCATGCACTTTGATGTTGTTCTTGGACCTGACGAAAGTGGTTTACTCAAGCTTTCCTATAATTCTGGCAGCCTTAACATTGAACCTCGATACAGGCTACTCAGATACATCGGTCAGTTCGGCAAGCAATCATATCGGGAGATGAGGGAAAGGACTGACATCAGTACCGGTGCAATTGGAAACTACCTCGCCAAGTTAATGAGTGAGGGTTTATTAAGTGGCTTAAAGGACAACCCCAAAGTGTCAAGAGATGGCCATCACCTCCTCCACGAATACTGGCCTCAGGAATTTCCTTTGGATCAGCAATTCGAGTTCATTCAACCGAATGAAGTGCCGTTTTGAACAAGCATGTTCACCTGTCTGTTCAATCGAGAGAGTTCGGCTGAACACCGCAGGACGAACGCGGGTTTGCGGCTGTTCAACTTGAACAACCATTTGGACGACAGTGTTCAAGTCCACCCCCCTTAAGGGGGTGGACACTGAACAGACTGAACATGGCGTGGTAGAAATAGAATTACACCGCACTTAAAGCTGACATTTTCCGGGTTCCAATGGCCAAGATCCGGGGTCCACGGGCTTTTGGACTGGTTTGAACACCATTTTTAACCAGCTTTTATTCGGTGCTATCTGGATTACTCAATCTATTTGGTGCATCGTTATTCTATGCTGTTACCTAAACAAGATCCTTATGACAAAGCTCGCCGGATAATTTTGTTCCTTGGCGCGGCATCCTTGGTTACGGGTTTGTTTAAGTTGTTTAGCCCAAGAGTTGACATGGTTGATACAGAGAATAAAAAGGAATAGCACCTTGGACCCGTTTAAAGAAAAGCTATGCGAAGAGTTCGAAGCTAACTCCTATAAACTGCTGGGCGTGCCCGGTAACCGGGTGCGCGAAGTCCTATCGGATAAGGGTGAAGATATTGACGCTGAATTTGAAGCCGCTTGGGACTTTGGTGGGGCAGCCTTTATGCGGCAATGCATGAGCTTGACCTTGTGTAGGCTGGAGCAGATTTATCATGAACGCGACCTAGGACGGCATTTAACTCAAGATGAGGCCGATGAGCGTTACACCGCTTGGGATATTGGCCTCGATACTCAGACCATCGATGAATATTATTTGAAGAAGCTTCAACAGGACAAGATTACTTAGTGCAATTAACAGCGCAGGCCATAGTTGCGGCATTATTACAATGAAAACCGAAAAAACTGAAATGATCATGAAGTATTTTGATGTCACTTATAAAGTGGCAAAACAGTACGAGGTTATTTTAAAGGAAAAGCAACTACGGCAAATCAAAGCTTGGTATGAAATCAAAAAAGGTGATGGACCTATGAGTGCTGAGAGCGAAGCGGTGCTGAAGGAAATATTAGATAAAGGAAAGATATTTAAAAAAGTATTGGACAAGAAAAAATAGGCTTAGTTCCGTACCACAAATCTTTACGCGCGATCAGATCCCCTGTTATCCTTATTCTATGAACATACAAGCGGTAATAATCAAAATGGCGGTTGATGCTGCAACAAACTTAGTGAGAAAAGCTTACTGGGCATACGACAACCCGTCTGAATTCCTCAGGATTTTTATGTGGTGCACTGCGGTAGCGTTTTCACTACTCACGGCTCGGGCACTTCTAATACTAAATGGTGCAGCGCTCATGGGAGCAGTCATCTTCATTCTGATGCACACCATTGGCTTTAATATTGATCATACAATTTTTGTCTTATTGCCTTGCTTTATTGTAGCCCACCTGATCGGTCACTTTACCGACATATATTGCAATATTTCGTGGGCTGTTTGGTCACCGGTCATCAATCGTCTGCGAACATCATAAGGGCCTTATTATGCGGACTCTATTCATCATACCCTTGGTTCTAATGTCTCTGGTGTCATGCCCTAGTTGGAGTTTGGACTTAAAGGACTTAGTTGTTCGTGCGGGACTTTTTTACGAGAAGTTCACTTCAACCCCATTCACTGGTGAGGTTGATGAAGGTCTATTCCGAGGTTCAATAAAGAATGGTAAGCAACACGGTTCTTCAGAGTATTACCATGAAAATGGACAGTTATTGTTCAAAGGTAACTTCAAGAACGGCAAATCAGAGGGTATTTTTGAATATTACCATGATAACGGACAATTATCTGCAAAGGGTAACCTTGAGGATGGCGAGAGAGAGGGTGTTTGGGAGATTTACCATAAAAATGGACAGTTAAAGTCCAGAGGTGACTACAAGAATGGTAAAAAAAATTGGACGTGGAAGAGTTACTTTCCGGATGGAACTATTGATCACGAGAACACAGGAAAATACAAAAACGATGTAAAGGTGAGTGACTGATGAGAACTCTATTCATCATACCTCTTGCCATAAGTTTGCTCAATCAGCCGTCTCAGGCTAATGATCAAAATGTCCAACGTTTGATCCAAGAGTCGAATTGTTTGCATCCATCATTTAGCACATTTCGTTTTTTAGTTTCTCGAACGCTTGATTGCGTTTTTTGTTGGCTCGTTCGACACCTCGCCCAAGCATTTCAAGTATCTTTTTATCTTTTGCGCAACTAGTTTTTGCTGCCGTGATGTGCTTTTGCACCTGCGATGGTGCAGTACCCCCACGATAACGCCGACCCTCAACACCTGTCCATGCATTGAGAGTGTTTTTCAGCGCGTCCTCTGTTAAGCCAATCTTTTTACCGTTGTGGGCAACTGCAGCTGCTTCGACTAGTTCAACAGTGATATCAGTAGGTGGTAGATTTTTGTCGATTACCTCCTGTCCAATGGTCGACAGAATTTGATGAGCGACCCTAAAGGACATACTTTTTTCATTAACCAAATAAGCAATTAGGGTTGTTGCCTGCACCCAATGGGCCTGCGCTTTATCAGCCATACGTTGTTTGTTAACTTCAATCTCATTTAGACAGTCAATGAGCGCTTCTATGGCGGCAGCTGATTCGTCGCAGCAGGTCCAAAATTCAGCCGGCAACATAGTGGCCGCTTCAAGTTGGTCAGAGGCAGTCTTCAAAACCGCCAGCATTTCCATTAATCGGCCTGTGATTAATCCACTGGTTCCATTTATAAATTCCAGAACGTACGGTATGCGCATTTGCGGAGCGATTGAAGATGTGATCGAGTGGCGACCGGGCAAACGGATAAAATTAAACTCTTTACTGTGCCATATTAAGAAATCAAGCGCCAAGCGTCCTAGAGTGTTATGCATTAAGGTTAGGCCCATATAAGCTTCGACCGCATAATCATAATTGCGGATTGAGTCTCGTGCATTCCACATTTCAGTTTTAAAACCAAGTAATTCATCGAGGCGTTTAATGTCCAGGTCATATTCGACACCGTAGCCACCCCCGGTGCATACCGCGCTCACATTGGCATTCTCATAGGCATTTTTTAGTCGAGTAAAATCACGTGCTAAAGGTTCCACAAAGGACATGACATAGAAACCAAACGTCCCAGGTTCGATGTGCTGAATATAAGCGTAGCCCGGCATCAAAGTTTTGATATGCTTGCGAGCAAGTTTTATCATAGCGAGCCTAAGCGCCAGATTAGAGTCCATTATTTCAAGCAATTTACGCCGGAATGCAATGCGGCTTGCAACAACACGGATTGTAGGACTAGATCGGCCAAGATGAATCCAGCCGGCAGCATCTTCACCACATTTCTGGCGGAGATAATCCTCACCGCCATGTATTACGTTCCATAAGGCTGTGCGTTCTGGGACGACACCTTTCCTTTCCATGCTAGCAATTGCTTTGACAAGCTTTTTTATAGCACTTTTCGGTGCCCTGTTAGATTCAGCTATCATGATTAGTTGAGCCTTATCGTAATCATGCAGCGCTTCAAGCATTTCTGGACGACGAAGAATATCTGCATAATAATGTTTCAATAAATCGCTGGCGTTGTCACCGAGACGTTTTTTCCACAGAAAACTCAAAGCAAAGATCCTAAGGCAATAAAAGAACAATATTAAATTATATGAAAATGCTTTGCTACTGGAAATAATAGTTTCATGTGGTTGGGTAATATTACCGATATGGATGGCATGGGCGCATCCCTGAGTACTGCCGAAGAAACGAGGTGGGACAGCGATAATGGATGTGTTTATAAAATCTACACAACGTCCGAAATGTCTGGATGAGGAGGCAAGATCTTTGAAGGAAGAGCTAGCCATGTTGTAGGCTGAGTAGAAGGTGAAAAGAAGGAGTCTTGTATTTTGGCCGATAAAGAAAACTTCAAATTAATAGAGACAATTGCAGATATCTGTGTTGATTTATTGTAATGATGAAGATATCTCAGATGACCATATAGCTAACTGGCAAGGTATTACATGAGGTTGGCACCTTCCATGATGGCAGTCGAAACGCGATGAAACAGATTAGAGGGTCGCGAAAACTTTGACTAAAGTATAGGGCGTGGGATCAAGGAAACAGACCAAAAAATAAAGGACCAATTTGTGTCAGATTACGTATCACCAGGTACCCCCGATATGTCGGCGCCTAGATATTCAGGCCTCGCGACTTTCATGCGTGCGCCAATTGCACAAACCCTTGAAAAAATCGATATTGGGATGGTTGGTATCCCTTATGACGGGGCCTTAACTAACCGCCCGGGTGCGCGCCATGGGCCTCGCGAAGTTAGAAACCAATCCAGTCTAATGCGCGCGATCAATCACGCAACTCGGATTAATCCTTATCTACTCTGCCAAGTGGCGGATGTTGGAGATATACCATTTGAGTCGGCTTTCGATATAGAGAAAGCCCATACTGAAATATTCAATTTTATTTCTGCAATGGTAAAAGCAGATATCATTCCATTGTCTTGCGGCGGAGATCATTCGGTTAGCCTGCCAATACTTCGCGCCGTCGCCAAGCAACCGTTAGCACTTATCCACATTGATGCTCATACCGACACTTGGGACAGTTTTCAGGGATCTAAATTTAACCATGGCGCTCCGTTTCGCAGGGCCCATGAAGAGGGCTTGATTGACGCAACAAAGACAGTGCAAATTGGCATACGGGGCGCACAAAATATTTCGGAAGGATGGGACTATTCAAAGAATGCTGGCATGCGGGTGATGTTTGTAGAAGAAGTTCAGGAACGTGGCGTTGACGAGATTATCAAAGAAGCGCGATGCATTGTCGGTGATACACCAGTATATCTAAGTTTTGACATTGATAGCCTGGATCCAGCATTTGCACCAGGTACCGGTACACCAGAAATTGCCGGTCTGACAACCTCCGAAGCGATTGCACTTATCCGCGGTTTTCGAAATCTGAATTTCGTCGGAGCGGACATTGTTGAGGTCTCACCACCTTTCGATTTGGGTGGGCTTACATCAATGACAGGTGCGACAGTCATGTATGAATTGCTCTGTGTCCTGGCGGAAGCCATTACCACAGGTAAAGGCTAATTTAGGGTTACATAGTGAGGTCCCTCTTATCAAATTCGCCGCTCTATCATCCAGCTCCGCGATCCACGGACCACCGCCCGCGCCCTGCGGCCCCACCCCCTCTAATCAATTCCAAATCTGAGGCAGAAACTGCTCCAGTAACCCCGGTCCGTGGTCCACGGTCCATGGTCATTAGTTCAGGCAAGGTTGCGGGTAAGGTTTTGATAGTTGACCATA
>MDSW01128305.1_pt1 | contig 10085 bp, 7 predicted proteins | sample 811171 | NCBI WGS metagenome assembly MDSW01 (sample SAMN05326641, study PRJNA326480) | marine metagenome | isolation source: seawater | place: Atlantic Ocean: North West | collected 2012
TGCAAAACCTTGAATAGTATAATCCCCTTTATCATCAACGTCATATTCATATGTTCTATTGATTACAGAATCCGTATTGAAGAAAGTAGCTCTTAATACATCATTAGCATTTATCTGTATTGAATCATAAATTGATTTAAGTGATACAGTTGTTGATATTCTATAGCTTTCATCAGTATCCATTTGGAAAGCTTCCAGTAAAACAGGAGGCAATGTAGCTGGATTTGGAACAAATGATTTTAGATCATCTAATGTAGCAGTCCATACGCCTCTACCATGAGTTGCAATTACAACCTGCCCCTGATCTTTAATTTTCATGTCCCAAATAGTAACATGAGGTAAATCACTTTGGACTATATTCCAGGTAACACCTTTATCTGTTGACTCAACAAGACCTACTTCAGTTCCTGCCCACATGATATCAGTATTATGAGGCATAACTAAAAAACTATAGACAGCAACATCAGGAAAACCATTAGAGGACTTTCCTGTGGCATTTAAATGAAAACCTGTTAAATCATTCCATGTTTGTCCCAAATCTTTTGTCTCTATAACTTTAGCTTGTCCTGGAGTACCAAACAAAATGTATGCAGTTGAATCCTCAGTTGGGTGAGAATATAAACCAGATATAGTACTATTTGCTCCTGAAAAACGGTTTACAGGTTCATATGATTGACCCCAGTCTTTAGAAAGAAAAATATCTGCAGTTGGAGACATAACACCACCTGCCCAAACATATCTTGGATTAGCTAGGGAAACTTCTACATCAGTACCACTCCAAAATGAACTATTCCAGGATCCTTCAATCTGAGTTGCATTCCATGACTTTCCAAAGTCAGATGATTTATTAACTCCATAGTTACTGACTACATAAAGTACGTCTGGGTCTTGATACGGATTAGACACTCTATTTATAAAAGGTCCACTACCTGTAATTAGGTTACCGGCATATCCCCAGGTGGAACCCCCGTTTTCAGTCCAATAAAAATTATTACCTTGTGATCCACCAAACATTTTTCCTGGATCGTTATAATGAGCTATGACTTCAAATCCGTCACCACCAATAACATGTGCATAGTTTGTTGTTTTGCTAGCATTTTCACCTGAGGGTGATATAAAAGTTCCATTATCTTGAGCTCCTGCTATGTACTGTTCTTTACCAGTTACTTTATCAGCACCATAAAATTGAGTGGTATTATATCCACCAGCAGGAAGCCATTTATCATCAGACACAACACCAGCTCTCTTAAATTCGTCATCTCTTGCTCCAGGATCTTTCCCGGACTTGGTGTAATAAACACCACCATCAGTTGCTAAATAAATTCTAAAAGTGCTATCAGCTTCAGAATCTTTAATTGTACCAAGATTGTGATGATCTACATGGACATTTGGATTTATATTATCCTCTCCACCATTGTCATACTGATTTGTCATATACTCAACATTTTTCTTTAGAGTCTTGTAAGTTGCATCTACAAATTCAATCTTAATAGTTGATTCTGGTAAACTCGTAGGGTTCCAACTAACACCTTCGGCAAGATAAGGCCATATTAAAAATAAAGATTTATAAAGTTGACCATATTGGGAAGCGGAATTGCCTGGAGTTCCGTCACCTCTTATTTCCATCTGCTTCATCTCAGGGTCGTAAGGTAATATTTGAGGGAAAATATATTCTCTACTCTCACCATACTCTTCAACAATATTAAACTCTCCATCATTTTTGTTATCTCTAAAAGATACTGTAAGCTGTTGCTCTGGATCAGCCGTTGTATTCCAAACTTCAAAAGGAACCTCAACTGTACCTTCATACTTGTAGTTAGCATGTGCTACCCCTGAGGTTGAACCCTCAGGTACAGAAAATCTATATGCATTTTGTCTTTTACCTGGACCAAATCTTATTTCTACGTTAACTAAATCAGGATTATCTGAATGTGATGACCATTCGTTACCAGTACCTAGAGCATCTCCACCCCAAATATTTACTAGATTCATATGAGTAGATATGTCTTCAAGAGTAACTGTAATTGTAGAACCACTAAAAGTTGCACCAGCATTAGGTAATATTGTTGCCTTACTAGCATCTCTACCACCGTAGTAGACTATACTATCATTATACGGATTTACTGTTATAGTATTATCAAACCATCCTTGTGGTGCTAGCCAGTCGTCTGGTGTGTTATCATCATTTTGTACATTATTCCAGACTGTTCCTCCATCATAACTAACTTTTAGGTATGATGCTACATCACCATCTATTCCAGCATAAACAATATTAGGATCTTGATGAGAAACTGCTAATTCTAACCTTTGAAAAGCAGCACTACCACCACCAGCTAATATACCACCATCGTCATTATATGCTACTGATCCAGCTAGACCAATACCTCCAGGATTAGTCCAAGATGAACCTCCATCTATTGACCTTAAAATCCCTATGCCTCTTACAGCAGCATACTGTATACTAAAATCAGATGGAGCTGCAATAATTTGCTGAATTCTTGATGAATTTTCACTTACTTTAGACCAAGAAGTGCCACCGTTGGTAGTCTTAAAAATGTAACTTGACCCTCCACCAACTGTACTTACCACAACAATATCTGGATCTGATGGATCAACTAATAACCTACTGATATTAGAAAATCTTATATCAACATATCCATCTTCATCTTTTGGTGATACATTAACCCAATTCAATCCACCATTTGTTGTCTTATAAATACCTCCACCATCAATATCACTTATACTACCTATCCAACCCACACCGGTACCTGCATAAAAGACATCTGGATTCGATTTGGATTGATCAATCCATGATATGGCTGTATTTAGCATATCATTTGATAGACTAGTCCAAGTAACACCTTCATCAGAAGTTTTCCAAACACCACCACCTGTACTACCAGCCAACCATGTATTTCCAGTAGGATCGGATGAATCAACTACAAAACCTCTAGTTCTTCCTGGGGAGTTGAATGGACCTCTTTCAATGAATGTTGCGTTATCTTTTGCATAATTGGAGTTTTTTGGTTCTTCTGAATTTAAGTTCATAGAGAATTTAGATGAACTTAAATTAGCAATTGCTTTTTTTAATTCTATTTCTTTGTAGCCTGGTTTGTAAGGTTTAAAATTTGAAGGTTTAGTTATATCAATACTTCCATGTTTTACAGCAGCATGATAATACATCATTTTACCTGGACCATCGTATTTTGCATCTCCTACAGTGATCGATTTCTTCTTAAACTGAACAGGTTTTTGTGACTTATTTTGATTTTCTATTTCATTACAAGAAAAGGTAAAAAATAAAGATAAAATTAAAATATATTTAAGCTGCATAAGTTGTTAATTTCTAGTTATTAAATTTATTTGTAATATAGCTCCTGTTGATTAATGAACCAAATTAGAGCTAATATTAGTTTGATCAAATGAGAGTAAATTAATTTGAACAGAATTCTTTCAACCTCCTATTTTTACCTGGTTCTCTTAATTTCTGTAATGCTTTTTCTCTAATCTGTCTAACTCTCTCCCTAGTTAAGCCCATAACATCACCAATTTCCTCCAAAGTATAAGGATTATCGAATCCGATTCCAAAACTCATAAGTACAACATCTCTTTCACGTGGTGTGAGTGTTGATAAAGCTCTCATTGTCTCAATTTTTAGGGAATGGTTGAAAACTAAGCCAGTATCTGTTGGGCCTTCTGAATCATTTTCTAAAACATCAAGTAATGAACCCGAGTCATCTTCACCAAATGGGGCATCCATTGACATTTGTTTAACCTCAGCTCCTAATGTGCTTCTTACTTCAGTTGTTTTCATGTCAAGAGACTTTGCTATTTCTTCTTCTGTTGGCTCTCTTTCATACTTTTGTTCAAGCTCAGCGTATGCTCTTCTAATTTGGTTTATAGCTCCAGACTTATTCATCGGTAGCCTGACTATCCTCGACTGCTCTGCAAGAGCTTGCATAATTGACTGTCTAATCCACCAAACAGCGTAAGATATAAACTTAAAACCTTTCGTTTCATCAAACTTTTTAGCAGCTTTTATAAGACCCAAGTTGCCTTCATTTATTAAATCATTTAGTGGTAGACTTCTATTTTGGTACTGTTTAGCTACCGAAACGACAAACCTTAAATTGGCTCTTACTAATTTGTCGAGAGCATCTTGATTACCTTTTTTTATCTCTTTAGCAAGTCTTACCTCCTCCTCTGGGGTGATCATTGGCACACCACTAACCTCAGTAAAATATTTCTCAAGGGTATGACTTTCTCTTCTATTTGTTATCGATTGTGTTATTTTTAACTGCCTCATAAAAATTATTTAAAAAAAATTACCAGCAAATGTATTATATTATTTTATTTTTTAAATAAAATTAATCCAATAATTGACTAAAAAATCAATATTATTCAATATCAATTTCAAGTAAATCGGATGTAGGGTAAGCCTGGCAACAAAGTATGTAGTTATCTTCTAATTCTTCATCCGATAATCCATCAGAAACATCCATTTTGACAGATCCTAATTTTACTTTCGCTTGACATGCGGTACAAACTCCGCTCTGACAAGAAAAAGGGATATCAATGTCTTTTTCTAATGCAGCTTCTAATATGGTTTCATCAACACCTATGTTCAAAGTGTGAACTTCACCATCAAGATTTATTTTTAATGTATTATTTTTTAACATAAGTTGGTATTATTAATTCAATATAACGGGTTTAATAATGTATCTGTTGCAATTATTCCCTAAATTTGCTCATGAATAAGCAAACAAATAATATTCTATCCATTTCACCAGTTGATGGCAGATACCATCACATATGTAAACCTGTTTCTGATTATTTTTCGGAGTTTGCACTTATAAAATATAGAGTATTTATAGAGATAAGATATTTTATTTCATTGTCTAAATTACCTATTCCATCCCTTGAGAATATTTCTAAAAAAGATTTAGATAAAATAAGTAAAATATCATCTGATTTTTCATTAGATGATGCATTTTCTATAAAAAACATTGAAAAAAAAATTAATCATGATGTTAAGGCTGTTGAATACTTTATTAAAGAAAAGTTTGATAGACTTAATTTCAGTTCCTACAAAGAATACATCCATTTTGGCCTAACATCACAAGATGTAAATAATACTGCAATTCCTTTAATGTTAAAAGATTCAATTAATAATATCTTATCAATATCATTAACTGATATAGTTAACTTATTAGATTCAAAATCTAATGAGTTAAGAAGTATTTCTATGATTGCCAGAACACATGGACAACCAGCTAGCCCTACAACTTTTGGGAAAGAATTTGAAGTTTTTGGAGAAAGATTAAAAAATCAGATAAAATCACTCACAAATATTCCAAATAATGGAAAATTTGGAGGTGCATCTGGAAATTTAAGTGCGCATTATGTATCATATCCAAAAATTAATTGGGATAAATTTTCAGATGAATTTTTAAAAAGTCTTGGACTTACAAGAAGCAGGCCTACTACACAAATTGAACATTATGATAATATGGCAGCGATTTTTCATAACTTATTAAGAATTAATACAATTCTTATTGATTTGTGTAGAGATATATGGCATTATATATCAATAAATTATTTAATTCAAAAAGTTAATAAGAATGAAGTTGGTTCATCAGCAATGCCACATAAAGTTAATCCAATAGATTTTGAAAATGCAGAAGGAAATCTTTTACTATCTAATTCACAATTTTCTTTTCTTGCTGAAAAATTACCAATTTCTAGACTTCAAAGAGATTTGACTGACTCTACTGTTACTAGGAACATTGGTTTACCTATCTCACATACTCTAATTGCTCTTGAATCAATTAAAAAAGGAATGAGTAAGATTGATGTTAATAAATTAAAAATTAAAAGGGATTTGGAAAATAATTGGGCAGTAGTATCTGAAGCAATCCAAACAATACTTCGAAGAGAAAATATTTCAAAACCATACGAACTTCTCAAAGATCTAACCAGAGGTAATGAAGAAATAAATAAAGAATCAATACAAGATTTTATTAAAAATTTACCTGTTAGTAGTAAGGTTAAAAAGGAATTATTATCTATAACTCCTCATAATTATTTAGGAAACTCAATTTAAATGATAAAACCATTCATAGGTTTTTTACTTAAAAAATTACCGAGAACTTTTCTTCAGAGAATAAGTAAGCCCATATTTAATATAATATCTATTTTTTATAAAGGGGATAACGTGAAATGTCCAATATGCAGAAAATCATTTAATAAGTTTTTTCCATATGGAAGAGAAGTTAGAGATAATGCATTATGTACTAATTGTCTTTCCCTAGAGAGACATAGATTATTATATCTTTTTCTTATTAAAAAAACATCCCTCTTCAATGATAAATGCAATGTTTTACACATAGCACCTGAAGGATGTTTAATTAATGTATTCAGAAGGTCAGACAATATAAATTATACCACTGCAGATTTATATTCCCCTCTAGCTGATATAAAAATGGATATCCATAAAATGCCTTTTGAAAATAATAGTTTTGACTTTATTTTATGTAATCATGTCCTTGAACACGTCGAAAATGATATCATAGCTCTGAAGGAAATAAAAAGAGTTATGAAAAAAGGAGGTCTTGGAATTGTTCAAGTTCCCTTTTATAACCCAATCCCAAAAAAAACTTTTGAAGATAAATCAATTAAAACAGATAGTGCAAGAGAAATACATTTTGGACAGTCAGACCATTTAAGAAAGTACGGTAAGGATTATAAGAAAAGGTTAGAATCTGTAGGATTTAATGTTAAGTGTTTTAGGCCACAAGAACTTTTAAATAATTCTCAAATAAAAAAATATGGAGTTTTAATAAATGAAGATTTATATACAGTTTCAATATAATTAGAAGCCATATGTTTAAAATTAATAAAATTCAAAAGTTTGTTATTGTCCTTTTGATAAAACCCCATAAATATATCCAATTCCATAACCAAGAAATTGGATAAATGTTGTTATAAATGAAAAGAAGCCTATTATAGGGTTCTTATTTATAAGTGTTGAATCTATAAATATCAGAAAGAAATAAATTAAATAAATAAATTGTAGATAGATCCCTATTTTATATCCCAAAAAAATATAAAGTATTTGAGATAATATAAATACAAAAATAAATATTGTAGGAAAAAGGTGAAATACACGAAAAGTAAATTCATATTTTAAATTCAAAAAATGTCTCCCTTTTCCTGATTTAAACATTTGCCAAAAAAATTTCACAAGGTTAGTTCTCCTTTTATGAAAAACTTTAGCATTGTAAATAAGCGCTGATTTATTTCCATTAAATATTAACTTGTAAGAAAGATCTAAGTCTTCACCATATTGCCTTATATCAGAAAATCCTTCTACTGCATCAAAAGATTTTTTTTTGATTCCCATATTAAAAGATCTTGGAAGAAATTTATCTACAGATTTTTTTCTACCTCTTATACCTCCAGTAGTTATGAGTGATGTCATAGAATAATTAATTGACTTTTGAAGATATGAAAAACTTTCATCCATCATATCTGGACCACCATAAAAATCAATATCATTTTTACTTATATATTTTTCAACTTCAAAGAAATAATTTTCAGGAATTGTACAATCAGAATCAAAAAAGATAATCCAATCACCAGATGACTTAGTAACACCAAAATTTCTTGCTAGTGCTGGACCTTGATTTTGAATAAAAAAATAAGATAAATTTATCTTATCTCTAAAAGCTTGAAAAATCTCTCTTGATGATTTTTCTGAACCATCGTCAACTATTATAACCTCAAAATCTTTGAATTTTTGATTTGATATACTATTGAGCAAATCTTCAATCTCTTTTGGTCTATTATAAACAGCTACAATAACTGAATATTTAATCCTTTTTGTCATTTACTGTCTTTTCAATTTGATAACTTTTCTTGTCAGAATTTATTTTAATTACTAATTCTGATAAGAATCCAACAAGAAATAATTGAACTCCAATTATTATTGAAACAAGTGCTATATAAAATAAAGGTTGGTCTGTAACAGGCCTTATAAGGTCAATAGGAATATTATCTGCAATCTTAGATATTTTCTCATATAATACCCAACCAACAGAAAAAAAACCAATAAGAAAAAAAATGACACCAAAAGAACCAAAAAAATGCATTGGTCTTTTCCTAAATCTATATACAAAACTTACAGACAATAAATCAAGAAAACCTCTTATATATCTTTCCATACCAAACTTTGTTTTACCAAATTTACGTTTATTATGGTTAACTTCCTTTTCTGCTATTTTATCATACCCATTCCACTTAGCAATTAGAGGAATATATCTATGCATTTCTCCATATAAATTAATTGAATCAATAACTTCTCTTCGATAGATTTTAAGACCACAATTAAAGTCGTTCAAATTAATTCCTGAGAAAATTCTTGTCACAGCATTGAAAAACTTAGATGGAATTGTCTTAGATAAAGGGTCATTTCTCTTTTTTTTCCACCCTGAGACAAGATCATATTTATTTTCTTTAATCATACTATACAAATTATATATCTCACTAGGATCATCTTGTAAATCAGCATCCATAGTTAAAATATAATTTCCTTTAGCTACCTTGAATCCTGCATCTAAAGCATCCGATTTACCATAATTTTTTGTAAACTTTATGGGTATAACTAATTTAGAATTCTTTGTTAGAGTTAAAATTTTTCCCCAAGTACCATCTGAACTACCATCATCAATTAATATGATTTCATAGCTAATTTCTTTATCATCTAAATTTTTCTTTATTTGTTCATATAATAAAACTATAGATTCCTGCTCATCATATGCAGGGATAACAATTGATAAATCAACATTACTCATCAAAGTTGAAATTTTTTCCGACAACAACTCCTTTGACTTTACCTTTTAATGACCAATTTAACCAAGGAGAATTAAGGGATTTAGAAATATTTGTTTCTTCATTGTAATCCCATGAGCCTTCAGCATCAAAAATTGTTAGAGATGCAAAACTACCTTCTTCAATTTTATTATTTTCAAGTCCAAGTATTTTTCTGGGGTTAGATGTAAATGTAGGTAAAAGCTTTTCAAAAGGTATTTTTCTGGATAACTCTAAAATATTTGAATAAAATGTTTGTATAGATATAATTCCAAAGCTTGCTTTATCAAATTCACAGTTTTTTGAGTCAAAATCTTGTGGTTCATGATTAGAGGTGATTACGTCTATTGTACCATCATCAATTCCTGATAATAATTCATTAATATCTTCATTTGATCTTAGAGGTGGATCAACCTTATAATTAGTATCAAAATTAAGAATATTGGAATCATCTAGAATGAGATTATAAACTGGTACATCACATGTGACATTTAATCCTTTCTTTTTGGCTTGCCTTATTAAATCAACAGATTCTTTAGTTGAAATTCCAGAAAAATGAATTTTACCACCAGTATATTCAAGAATTGATAGGTCTCTCTTAATTGCAATAGTTTCAGATATATATGGAATTCCTTTAAGACCTGCTTTCTCACTATTTAAACTCTCATTTACATTTCCTCTGGATATTGGATAGTATTTTGGTTTAGATAAATATAAACCATTAAATTGTTTTAGATAAAGAAGTGTATTTAATATTAATTCAGCATTATTTGACTCATTGTAATCAGTAAATGCAATTGCACCTGCATTAAAAATATCAATTATATCATTTAAATTTTTTCCATTAAAATCCTTAGTTACTGCTGCACATGGATGAATTTTACAAAATTTATTTTGAGACTTTTTAATTATATACGAAATATCATTTTTATTTTGAATTATTGGATTTGTATTAGGTTTTAATAAAACGTCAACGAATCCAGATCTATATGCAAGTTTTACTCCTGACACTATATCTTCTTTAAATTCAAAACCTGGATCACAAAAATTTGCACTAAAATCAAACCACCCATTACTTATTTTTTTTGAACTGAAGTCTATAGACCTTATACCTTTTTTGTTAATTTTTTTTTTTGATATTTTTTCGATAATCCCATTGGTGCCAATTAATAAATTAACTTTTGAATTATAAAAAGAAGATGATGGATCAGATACAA
>MDSW01135166.1_pt1 | contig 10084 bp, 7 predicted proteins | sample 811171 | NCBI WGS metagenome assembly MDSW01 (sample SAMN05326641, study PRJNA326480) | marine metagenome | isolation source: seawater | place: Atlantic Ocean: North West | collected 2012
AATAGAATATAAAGTAAAATATCTAAAATTATAAGTCAAAATTATAAAATTAAAAAAAAGAAAAAGACACAAGAGATAAAAATTAATTTTTTTTAACTTATAAAAATTGTAAATAAAATAAAAAACAAAAATAATTTGAAAAAAATAGAATAAAAAAATATTAAAATTTATATTAGCTAGTGAAAATAATTTAAAAAAATAAAATGAAAATATATTTGACTCTCCATTAACAAGGGTCGTAGCAATTGTTAAATATGAAAAAGGATTTGTTAATCTCAAAAGTATGTAAGGTGATAATTTTATTACATTAATTAAGTTTAAAAACTGAAATAATAATAGTGAAGCAATAAATGATATTATAAAATAAAATAAAATTTTTATTGTTAAATATTTATGCTTAGAATTATTATAAAAAATATTGATAAAAATTGAAAATAAAATTGTGGAAATTGTAATAATTTTTAAATCAATAAAGTTAGATGAAACAAACCTTGGATGATTATTAATATAAATTTGAAGAAAAAAATAGCTTAAATATAAAATTAAAAAAAATAAAAAAATATATTTTATCTTTACATCAAATTTGTAGTTGAATTTATTTAGATCTTTGTTTTTTATTTCTTTTATATTAAAAATAATATTTAATAATATTAAAGGAAAAAAAAGTATTGCTTGAATTTTTGCCATTAAAGACAAAAACAAAAATAAACCCGATAAAAATAATAAATTAATTTTTTTTATTTTGAAAAATAGTAGTAAATTATAATAGCTTAATGTAAAAAAAAGAATACACAGAACATCCGGTCTAATTCTTGTTAATCCATAAATTATAGAATCTATTGTAAATAAAAATAAAATTGATAAGTAAATAAATAATTTATTAACTTTATAAAAATTTAATAATTTAAAAAAATATACACAGAAAATAAAATAAAAAAAAGAATTTAAATATCTCGAAATAATGAATAATTTTTGAATTACGATATCTTTATTATCTGAATTTAAATATATTTCTATATTTCTTGGGATGTCGGTGTCTAAAAATGATACCAATTTATAAATTGATCCATGCAAAAAAAATTGTGTAAAAGATGGTAAATCTCTAAATTCTTGGTAATACCCAGAAACAATTAATAATGAATTATAAATAGATGTTAAATCAAAAGGTTTGCCTGAACTCCAATGATGTGACTGGATTTGAAAATAAGTAAAACCAAAAATTATTAAAAATATAAATAAAAAAAAGGTAACTGCCACCTTATCTAAATTTTTTAAATACATATGTTAATTATTCTTATACTACTCTTATAAAGTATTTGAAAAGTTAATTATTATTATATTTTAATGAAAATTATTTTTTTTATGAAAATTTTTTACACGTTTATTTTTCTATTTTTTTTATCTAATTCATCTAGCTCGGAAATAAATAATCTAAATAAAAATTGCAAAGGTAATTTAAATAAAATTAATTTTAACAATGAAAGACCAGTATCTATAAATGTAGAAACTCTTAATCCAAGAAAATGGACTAAAAATTTATTAAAAATGCTTTCAGAAACGCAATTTATTAATAAAGCAAAATATATCACATTGGATGAATACAGAAATTTTCATAAAGCAAAAGTAATAGTAAATTATAAATATAACATTAGCTGTATATACAAAGGTGAAGTCAAAATTCATGGAGGTACAAGAAATCACAGAGAAAATAAAAATCAAACAACCTCATTGAGAATAAAATTATTTGATGGTCATATTCTTAATCATACACATTTTGCTTTATTACTTCCTAAATCAAGAAACGGTGATAACGAAGTGTTTGGTGCAAGTTTATTTAGGCAATTAAATTTTATTTCACCTCTAACCTTCTATACTAAAACAAAAGTTAATAACATTATTCCTTATAAAGTTATTTTTCAAGCAAGAGATGATAATGAAGTATTATTTTATAACAACACTAGAGAAGGAATAGTATTCGCTGGAAATAAAACAAGAGGTGATAAAGTAACATCATTATCTAGAATCTCTAACATAAATTTTTCTAATCAATTTTCGAAACAATTGCTATTCAGTACCCTAGATAAATTAAATACAATTTATTTATTTGGATTTTCAGAAAAAATTTTAAATAAATATAAAAATATAAATTATTTTAATTTATCAGTATATGAAGCATTGGTAATTTCTATGGGTGGTGGATTAGAAAAAGAAGATAGAAAATTTTATTATAATTTTTCTAGAGAATTTTTTGAACCTATTTTTAATGACACTGATTTAACAATTCTTAATAAAAATTTTACTAAGACAGATAATTTAAATTTAAACAAAAAAGCAATTGATGAAGCTTTATTTAAACTTAATTCTTTAGATATTCAAGGTTTGCAAAATGAAATAGCTAAAAACAATTTAATAATGAATGAAGATGAGCTTCGAAAAATTATATTAAAAATAAATAATAACTTACAAACCTTAGGTGAAATGAAAGATTTAAAAAATAAAGAAAATCCGTTGCAAGAAAATGATATAATCAATCTTTATATTCAAAATCTTATTCAGAATGACTTTAAAATTGCATTTTATCACGATGACAAAAATATCAAAATTTGCTCATTAAAAAATAAAGAATGTAGCTTAGAAAAAATTTCACAAAAAAAATTACTAGAAATCTTATCTGAGCAATATCTAGATTTTAAAAACAGTAAAGTTAAGTTTGTATTAAATAATGATCTATATAATAATAAAATTAATTTTAAAAACGATACAAATTTCAAAAATGAAATAAAAATAGATAATTTAAAAATAAAATTTACTGACGGAATTAAAATTAAATCGGATAATGAAAATCGAATAATTGAGATAAATCAAACTGATAAAGCGGCTAAAATATTAATCTATGACAGCTTAATTGAAAATTGGAGAATAAGTATTAGAGGACCGAATAAAGTAATATCTAAATTAGCTAATACATTAGGATTATCTGATGAAGAAGTTAACAGACACATGGGGTGCTTAACTTTTAAAAATATTAAATTTAAAGATGCATCACTAGAAATAAGAAACTTAGGTTGTAAAAATTCAGTCCATATTATTAACTCAAATGGCAATATTACTAATTACTTGAGTAATAATACATCAAATGATGCTCTTGATATTGATTTTTCAAACATAATTTTTGATGATCTCGAGATTTCAAATAGTGGTTCGGAATGTATTAGTTTGAAAACTGGATATTACAAATTTTTTAATCTATCAGCTAATAATTGTATGCATGGTATATCTATTGGAGAAAACGGATTTTTGGAAATAGAAAATTTAAATTTTTCCTTTGCTGATATAGCTATAACAGCAAAAGATAGCTCTAATATTATATTAGAGAATGCAAAAATCGATAATACTGGTTTATGCCTTTTTGCTATGAAAAAAAATATAAATTTTGACGGATCTATTATAAAGTATCGAAAAAATAATTTTTTTTGCAAAGATAAGATAAAAAAAGTTCAAGATAGCGATGAATTTTCAGAAATATCTTTTTTCTAAATTCTAATAAAACTCTTTAATTCCTTCACAATACTTTGAAAATCTTGATCGATTTGAACCCAATATAGATGAAGATAAATATTCATTATTATTTATATTTTTTTTTACTTCAATTATAGAAAATTTACTTTTAGAAAATCCTATTGATTTAAAGTTATTATCAATTTTATAAAATGTTATATTATAATCAAGGGTATATCTAGTTTGTGATTTTTTATCTATAAAATATTTTCTTAAATAAGAAACTTGAAGTTTTGGAAAAATTTTTAAATTTGTAAATTTTTTAATATTTTGTTCTATTTTTACTTTATTGAATTCTCCAATATCAAAAATTAATTTTCTAGAAAATTCTAATTCTTTATATTTACATTCAATCTTTAGCTTATCAAAGTCCTTATACCATCTTAATCTTATTTTTTGTCTAGGTGTGCTACCCTCTTCGCTCAATCTAAAAAATGATAAATCATTTGTATCAAAATAAATTGAATTAATTTTTCTTGAAGGATGTTGTTTTGATACACCTAAAATTTCTATTTTAGATATATTATCAAAATAGCTACCAAAATATTTTTGCTCAGTTCGATACATTATATTTTAATTTATCAATTTAATTTTAGAAAATTGAAAAATCTTTTTATCTTTTTTTATTTTATTAATGTTATTTAATTTAACAGTACCACTTGATCTTAAGAATTTTAATGGTTCTTTGCAGCCGTTATTTGAAAAATACAGATCTAATTTTAAAAAATTAGAGTCTACAAAAGTAATACATTCTGATGGTGATATTAAATTTTTCTTCTGAACTGAGTCATAATTTTTAAAATGAAAATAGATTTTTAAGTTTAAAGGTAAATTACCGATTATAATTAATCTAGATGAATTTGTTGACTCTATATTGATATTAATTTTAGTAATATCCTCTTTAAAAGATAAGTATTTTGTTGTATTTTTATCAATATTTATTGTTTGATCATCATATTCAATTATTTCTTTAACATACTTTTGAGAAACTTTATTTCTATCAGAGTCTAAAACTATTTTTTGTACTGATGTTTTGTTATAAAGTTTATGGGAACCTGTTAAAAACTGTTTAACTAGCTTTATATCAGCAGGTTCACAATAAAATTCATTTTTGCATATGTAAAATTTATTATCTAGGGTTGAAAATGTTATAAATTCTAAATCGCTATTTAAGTGTGAATAATTTTTTTTATGTGGTTTTAAGTTTACATCATTAATATCCATTTTTTTAAAAAAATTATCTTTTTTTGAAACATTATATTTGAATATACATTCATATTTTCTACTTAAATTTGAAAGAGATCTTTTAGAATACTCGTACTTAAAATTCTCTAATTGACTTATATCTAATTTTGTATTTTTACAATTATCCATGTTAAAATTATTAAAATTTACATCTCCATCAAAATATATATTAACCCTAAATCTATAATAATTATCATAAAAATACTTTGAATTTTTAAAAGTTAAACCGTGACTAGCAAAATCTTTATTTATATCTATAAATTTTTTATTTTGATAAATGATATTAGATAAAGTTGAATCAAATGCTAATTTCATATTTTTTTGTTTTAAAAAACTATTATTTTCAATTTTTAAAACTTGGATCAAATTTGAGGTTTCTTTATCAAAACAATTGGAAAAATCTTTCTTTGATATCTGCATACATTTGACTTGTTTATACATCCAATAAGATGAGTTGCCTTCTAATACAGGCGAATAACCTATCTGCCATCTCTTTAAAAAGGAACTTTCAGCTTTTTCCTGAAATATCATCCCAACTACTTTGTTTTGAAATTTTACATTAACAAATCTTGTATAAGGTGTTGGATGATTTAAAGTTTCCATTAATAGCGACCAAAAAATTTCTTTTTCGTATGACTTAGATCTTGGAAGCAAAAGGCGAAATCTTTTTATTCCTTCTATATTTCCATTAACTAATTTTACATGAAGAGAAGCAACTCCTCTTGAAAAATCAATATGATCCATTGTTGTTGGGCTTCCATTAATTCTAATTTTTGAATCAATTTCTTTCTCATTATAAATTATTTTGACATCTATCCATTTCTTTTCATCTCTAGTTTTAATTTTACTATAATTAATATCTGATAAAAAATTGTAAAATTTTTCTAAATTTTTTTTTTTAAATTTAATTTCAATTGACTCATCTACTTCGGGAATAAAAACTTGGGAATAATTTGAATATGAAATGTTTGCAAAAAATAAAAATTGTAAAAGACAATATAATAAAATCTTTATAATTTTATCCTCTTTTATTAACTGAAACATTTAAAACATTTAAATTTTTATATTTTTCAAGATTATCTTTGAAAAGATTAAAATCACTTAATGAGTCAAATCTTAATGTAATTTCTGTTTTTTTTTGATCAATAAAATTTTCATCGAAATTAATGATTTTATCTTTAAGATCTATGTTGCTCTGGATTTCTTTATAACTATTTTCAAAGACAAATAATGCTTCAAAATATTTATCTTCAATAGAATGTTGAGAATTAACGATATCAAATAATTTAAACTTCATGAGTAGTCGTACAAAGAACGGCGTAAATATTAAAAATATTGCTAAAAATATTGCATACTTAATACTAACGCCTCCAGCAACACCCAAAGTTATTAGAAAAAACAATAAAGCTAGTTCGTAAACACTTTTAATTGGAGTTCTATATCTAACTATAGATAAGGCGCCTATCATACCCAAAGACAAAGCAAGATTGCTGGAAATTACTGTAGTTATTATCAAAGCTATAGGTGGAAGCAATATTGACGTCAAAACATAGCTCACACTCCTTAAATAATTATATATTGTTATGCTGTGAACATAAAAAACCACAAAACCACTTATTGATACAATTAAAGTTTTTAAAATTATCAGTTGGTCAATTTTTGAAAATAATAACTCCATCGCTATATTATATTTATATTTTTTTTCTCAACATTTCCACGGTTAATCTTTTTTGTTACTATATATCTTAATTATTTCGGCTATTAATCCAAAAAATATAAAGTTTAGACCTGCAATAAACATAATCAAAAAAGTTACATCAAGAATTTTATCTAAAAATAATGAACTGTAAATTAATACGAATATAGATAAAGTAATTATTGAAACTCCAAACCCACCAAAAAATTTAATAGGAGAAAATATTAGAAAAATTTTAAAAATTAAATATATAAACCTTATCGGATCTATTAATATATTAATTTTTGATTTGCCATCTCTCTTTGAATATTTGCTATCTATATATTTTATTTCTTTATTTCTTGCTATTGTGCATAATGTTTGGGTTGAAGTGATAGAAAATTTATCTGGAAAAACATTTATATCTTTAATGAAATCTTTTCTAAAAAAAACCCTTAATCCAGAATTAATATCTTCTACTTTATAATTAAATATTATTGTAGATAAATTATTAATTATTTTTCTAAACTGGATTTTAAAAAATGAATCTTTGTATTCAAAAATTCGTCTTCCAACTAGTAAATCACAATTATAATTTTCAAATTTGGTTATTAAATCAATCAATTGATTTAAGTCATACGAATTATCACAATCAATAATGCCTATAATTTCAGAATTACAAAATTGCACTGCTTTTTTAATAGAAGCACCATAACCTATGTTTTTTTTATTATTTAATACATGAAAATTTTTATTATTTTCATTTAATAATTCTTCTAACTTATAATCATTTCCATCATTTACAAATATCATACTGATATTATTGTTTTCATTGAGCAAATTCTCTGCTGTCTGGATAAATTTAATTAAATTTTCTTTATTCTCAAATACTGGTACTATAATACAAAACTTTTTATCAATCATAAAATGCATCTTCCATCTATTAAATATATATAATCCATACTTTTCTTATTAAATGGATTTCTCGTATTTCGCAAATTAAACTCTTTTTTTTTAACATACTTGCAGTTTTTTGTAGATTCAATTAACTCACTATTAATATCATTTTTTAATACAATTTTCGTAATTTTATTTTTTTTAGTAATTTTTTTAAAGTCTTCTAAAGTAAAGTCAATTTTTCCATAAAATAGAAAGTTATGATTTTGATAAGCTTTAGATCTTACACTTCTATAATATAAAACTATGTCATCAGAACTAACCTCACTATTAACCCAGTTAATTATTTCATAGTTGTGCGATTTTTTATTCAAATTGTTTGTTAATTTTGCTTCATTAAAAATTGGTAATGATAGTGAATAAATTCCATAAAAAATCATTAATAAAGTTAAAAAAGCATACGGTATCATAAAAATAATAATGGATTTAAAAACTATTTTTTCTTTATAAAAATTAATATTTAATAGAAAAATAATTACGCATAGCAAATATAAATCAATAAAATATCTTGATTGAGATTTTCCTGATAAAAAAAGTAAAATAAAAACAACCAAAATATAAATGAAAAGATTTTTATTACTTTTAAATTTATAAACTACTAAATAGCTAATAAATAATAATGGACTTGTAAGAAGTGTAATTTCACTTAACTTGAAAGGTAAAGAATGTATTACTGGTATAAAAGGAAATTCATATATTGCAAAAACTTTGCTGCTATATCTTAGTTCGTTAGCAAAATCTATTATATTTATATTAGGATTAGCTTTCATAAATTCTAGAAAAGGAGTAATTGGATCACCATAGTGTAAAAAATTTTTAAAATAGTAAATAAATGGAATTAATAAAAAAATAACTGTAGATAAATATACATATTTAAAAATATTAATTTCTTTTTTGTAATTTAAAAAGATTAGTATCCACAAAGGTAAACTATAAATCAAATAAGAATGTTTAAATCCTAGTGGAGCTAAAGTTAGTATAAGTAATGCAAATAATGTATATTTTAGCAACTTGTCCTTCAATAAAATAACTGAAAAAATTATTAAGTAGTAATTGGATACAATCAGCAAATGTTTTGATGATAATAATAATGAAGCAAATAATGGAAATGAAAATATAATTAAATAATTTATTTTATAGTTATTATTTAAGATTGAAAAAATTATTAAAATATTTGAAATTGCTAAAACTTGAAACAATTGACCAAAGTTTAAAGAATAAAATAGAAGGCCATAAAAATTAATCATTTCACCTAAACTGATCAATCTAAAGTGATGCCATTCATCAGTCCTTACATATAATTCTTGACTCCTAACGATATCTAATACACCACCTAAGTGGTAATCGAGTGAATCTGCGTCAGATATTGGAGAAAAACAGTATAATAAAAAAATTAGTATTATTAAATAATCATACTTTTTAAAAAAATTAAATTTTTCTTTTGTAAAATTTTTATAAAAAAACAAAATAAAAAAAATTTCTAATATAATGAAAAGATAAAATAAAAGCTTAATATTTTCTAAATTCGTTTTTAACAAAAGTAAAAACAATAAAATTACTGATATAAATAAATAAAGTACAACGTTAAAAAAAATGAAATTTAATTTATAATTATAAATAATTTTATATTTACAACATAAAATATAAGAAAATAGATAGTTTGTAACAAGAACTGCTAATCCAAAAATTGAACTTAAGACAGGATTAATTTCTAACAAAGTTAAAAAGTTCATTTTATTTTTTTAAAATATAAGAATGTCTTAAGAAAAGCTTCTCTTTAATAATTTTGGGTGTTATTTTATCAATAATTTTATCTGCCTTTACAGAAATATTATTATTAAAAGGTAAAAAAATCGTTGTATTATAGTTTAAGACATTAAGCTTATGGGAAGTAATAATTTCATCAATTAGTTTTTTTTTAAGGAAAGTATGAGGTCCTTCACTATGATTAATATCAAAAACTGCAGCTAAAAAATGAACTATTTCCCAACTTACATTTGGACAAGTTAAAATAATTATACCATTTTTTTTTGTCACTCTTACTAGTTCTGAAAAAAAATTTTTATAATCGGAAATATGTTCAATTGTTTCATAACTTATTACAAATTCGAATTGATTATCATCAAAAGGTAATGGAAATGACTCAATAAAAAAATCTTTAAAAATAATATTTCTTTCTTTTAGATTGTTTTTACTTTTTTCAAGAAAGTTTTTACTGAAATCTGCTATAAAATATTCTGCATTTGGAAACTCTTTTGACCAAAATATAGAGCCATTTCCAGTTCTAGTTTGTATATCTAAACAATTATTAGGTTTAAAATCAGCAATTTTGATTTCATCAATCAATCTTTTAGAATTAAAAAAACGCATTTGATAAGGATAAATTTTAGAATTTATATCATCATAATCATGCAAATTATCCCAAAATTGCCCCATTTCAGCTAGAGACCAATTTTTATTTTTTAAATAATGAATTTCTTCTTTAAGTCTTTTATAAAAACCTTTCATCATATTAACTTATGTTTTTAAAAATTCCTCAACTCTTTTATTTTTAACTTCTATTATTTTTATTTTACTTAAACCTTTTCTTTTTGTAGGTTTTGTAATTGATTTCCATAATTGTCTTACTATTTTAAAAACAAATCCTAA
>MDSW01168858.1_pt1 | contig 10083 bp, 6 predicted proteins | sample 811171 | NCBI WGS metagenome assembly MDSW01 (sample SAMN05326641, study PRJNA326480) | marine metagenome | isolation source: seawater | place: Atlantic Ocean: North West | collected 2012
ATTACACTTTCTGCTGTAAGAGGTTCAAAATATAATCTATCTGCAGTGTCATAATCTGTTGATACAGTTTCAGGGTTACAATTAATCATTATTGTTTCTATGCCCTTTTCTTTCAACGCGTATACAGCATGAACACAACAATAATCAAATTCAATACCTTGCCCAATTCTATTTGGTCCACCACCTAGTATTATGATTTTGTTTTTAGTAGTCGGATCTGACTCACAATATTTTATATTATCTTCTCTCCAGTCATAAGAAGAATATAAGTATGGTGTTTTGGAATTAAATTCCCCTGCACAAGTATCTACTAATCTATATACAGGGTGGATATCTAGTTTAAATCTTAATTCACGTATTTCAATCTCAGATACTTTTTTTAGTTTTGCAATTTTTTTATCACTAAAGCCATTAGATTTAGCAAGCAATAATAAACTTGATGTAAGTTTATTTTTTTTAATTAAATTTTCTAATTCAATTATATATTTAATTTGATCTATAAACCATGGATCATAATTTGTAATTTTATTTATTTCTTGAGGTTTTTTACCTAGTCTAATAGCTTCTCCAATTAGCAGGAGTCTTTGTGATGATTGAATTTTTAATTCTTCAAGAATATTTTTTGAATTTATATTTTTATTTTTTGGACTATCTAATCCATCTAAATCATATTCAAGTGATGAAAAACCTTTTTGAAGAGATTCAGAAAATGACCTTCCTATACTCATAGTTTCTCCTACTGATTTCATAGAAGTTGTTAAATTTGAATCTGTCCCTGAAAATTTTTCAAAAGTAAACCTTGGAATTTTAGTTACAACATAATCTATTGTTGGTTCAAAACTTGCTGGGGTAGTAGTTGTAATGTCATTTTGTAATTCATCTAATGTGTATCCCACTGCTAATTTTGCAGCAATTTTTGCAATTGGAAACCCAGTAGCTTTTGATGCTAGTGCAGATGATCTGCTTACACGAGGGTTCATTTCAATAATATTTACTTCACCATTAATTGGATTAATTGCAAATTGAACATTTGATCCACCTGTATCAACTCCTATTTTTTTCAATACTTTAATACTAGCATCACGAAGGTTTTGATACTCTTTATCTGTTAAAGTTAACGCTGGAGCAATAGTAATACTATCACCTGTATGAATACCCATTGGGTCTATATTTTCAATTGAACAAATTATTATACAATTATCCTTTGAGTCTCTTACTACTTCCATTTCAAATTCTTTCCAACCAGCCACTGATTTTTCTATAAGTATTTGATTAGTAGGGCTTGCATTCAAGCCATTGATACACATTTGTTCAAAATCATTGTTAGTGTGGGCAACCCCTCCACCTGTGCCTCCAAGTGTAAAACTAGGCCTAATAACTAATGGTAATTTAAGCTGTTGTTTAACTTTAATAGCCTTGGAAAGATTTTCAACAATTAAGCTTTTTGGCGAAATTAAACCTATTTCATTCATAGCATTTTTAAATTTTTGTCTATCTTCCGCTAAATTAATTGCTTCTGGATTAGCTCCTATCATTTTTACTTTATATTTTTTTAAAATATTTTCTTTGTATAGTTCCATTGAAACATTTAGAGCAGTTTGACCGCCCATTGTTGGTAATAATGCATCTGGTTTTTCTATTTTAATTATTTCTTCGACAAATTCTTTTGTTATAGGTTCTATATAAGTTTTATCAGCTAATTCAGGATCAGTCATAATTGTTGCTGGATTTGAATTTATTAAAATTATTTCATAACCTTCTTCTTTGAGAGATTTGCAAGCTTGCGCACCAGAATAATCAAACTCGCAAGCCTGACCTATAACTATAGGCCCAGCACCTATAATTAATATTTTGTTTAGATCATTTCTTTTTGGCATAATTATCTACTAAATTATAAAATTGTTCAAAAAGATAGTGACTATCATGAGGTCCTGGACTTGCTTCAGGATGATATTGTACACTAAATACAGGTAATGTTTTGTGCATTATTCCTTCATTAGTTCCATCAAATAATGAAATGTGGGTTTCTATTATGTTTTTTGAAAATGAATCTCTATCAACTTCAAAGCCATGGTTTTGAGAAGTTATCTCTACATTAGAAGATAATATATTTTTAACAGGATGATTGCTTCCTCTATGGCCCTGAAACATTTTTTTAGTTTTTGCCCCAAGTGCTAAACTTATAATTTGATGTCCAAGACATATTCCGAAAATTGGTTTTTTAAGTTTTATTAATTTTTTTATAACAGGTAAAATATTTTCTCCAGTAGCATATGGATCACCTGGGCCATTAGACAAAAATATTCCATCTGGATTCGTAGAAATAACTTCATCAAATGAGCTATTTGCATTTATAACAGTAGGTTTGAGATTTAGATTATTTAAATTTCTTAAAATATTACTTTTGATACCAAAATCAAAACATGTAATGGAATAATGATTTTTATCGATTTTTTTATATTTGTTTATTTTTTTATCCCAAACACCTTGATCCCAACTATATTTTTTATTCGAAGAAACAACTGATGCAAGGTCTAAATTTTCTAAACCAGACCATTTTTTTAATTCAATTTTTAGTTTTTTTATTTTATCTTTATTTTTCCCAAAGTGTATTAGTGCTGCTTTAAATGCTCCATTATTAGATAGATTTTTTGTTAATACTCTTGTATCCACGCCATAAATACATGGCACGTTATTTTGGTTAAAAAAAAAATCTAAATTTTTTTCGGCTCTCCAATTAGAATAGTTAGATAGCTTTTGATTTATTACACATCCTGAAGCATAAATTTTTTTTGATTCATTATCCAATTTATTAGTTCCTACGATTCCAATATGTGGAAATGTGAAGGTAATTATTTGTTTATTGTATGATGGATCAGTCAAAGTTTCTTGATAACCAGTTTGCGACGTATTAAAGCATAATTCACCAATACTTGCTTTGATAGGGCCCAAGCCGTAACCCCAAAAAATTTCACCATTTTCCAAAATAAGAGCAGCAGAGGGTGGGCGTAGGTGTGGATAGCTTTCTAGATCTTTCTGCATCTTTAGGAGATAAACTCTGGTTTAGTAGGCATTTTGAAATTCATAGTCAAGGATTAGTTGAATTTCATGATAACAGTTATATTAGTTAATAAAATTTAATAAAACGATTCTAGAGGAAAAAAGTAATGAGCATTAGGGAAGATATAGAAAATCAGTACAAAAAATCAATAAAAGAAAAAAATATTGATCAGACGAATACTTTAAGATTAGTTAAAAGCGCTATTAAAGATAAGGATATAGCTGTCAGATCAGATGGTGTTAAAAATGGAATTTCGGATCAAGAAATACTAAGTTTATTTCAAAATTTAATTAAACAACGTAAAGATTCTATAGAATCTTTTAAGACCGCAAATAGAAAAGATTTGATTGAAAAAGAAAAAATAGAAATTGAAATTATTAATTCATTTTTACCAAATCAAAAAAATGAAAAAGAAACTGAAGAAGCAATTTTAGGTATTATTGAAAAAGAGCAGTTAAGTTCTTTAAAAGATATGGGTAAATTAATGAATCTTTTAAAAAATACATATGCTGGACAAATTGATATGAGTTTAGCAGGTAAAATAGCAAAAACAAAACTAACAAATAAATGATTTTTTCTAAACTGGATTTAGATGCAATTAAATCAAAAATTACTCTTTCTAGAGAATTAGAAAATAAAACAAAAATAATTAAAAAAGGAAAAGATTCATGGTGTTGTTGTCCATTTCATAAAGAAAAAACACCTTCATGTAAAATCAATGATGAATTAGGAAATTATTATTGCTTTGGCTGTGGTGCTAAAGGAGATATTTTTTCTTTATATACAGATCTTTACAATTATTCTTTTGTTGATGCTGTAAAAGAATTAAGTCAAAAAGCAGGAATCGTTTTAAAGATTGAATCTAAGAAAACAAATGATGAATATAATAGGATTTATAAAATTTTAGATTTGACTACAAATTGGTTTCAAGAAAATTTAAATGATGTAAAAAATAATCATTGTTTAAAATATTTAGAAGATAGAAATCTAAACAAAGACATAATAAAATATTTTAGATTGGGTTTCTCCTATAATTCTAAAACTACACTTTATGATTTCTTAAAAGATAATTCATTTAATGATAAAGAAATAATAAAAAGCAATGTTGTTAAGTATGATAGAAATAATAAAATTAAAGATTTTTTTTACAAAAGGTTAATGTTTCCAATCACAAACTTACAGGGAAAGGTAGTTGGATTTGGTGGAAGAACACTTGAAAACTCTAATCCTAAATATATCAACTCTCCAGAAAGTAATTTTTTTCAAAAACGGAATTTATTATATAACTTAGTATCTGCAAAAAATTCTGCAAGAAGTAAAAAAAATCTTTTAATTTGCGAAGGTTATATGGACGTAATTAAATTACATCAATCCGGAATACAAAGTGTTGTATCACCTCTTGGAACAGCTTTTACTGAAGATCAACTTAAATTATCATGGAGATATGTAAATAAACCAACTGTAATGTTTGATGGAGATAGTGCTGGAGTAAGGGCAGCCTTTAAAGCAGCTCTTATGTCACTACCTTTATTAGTTCCTGGTAAATTTATTCAATTTATTTCTCTTCCTAATAATGTAGATCCAGATAGTTTTTTAAATGATAATCCTTTTAAAGATTTTATTAATATATTAAAAAAACCAACCTCATTAATTGAATTTATATTTGAACAATCAAGTCAATCATTAGATTTTAATAATGCAGATGATAAAATAGTTTTTGATAAATACTTAGATGATATATCTTCTTCAATAAAAAATAAAAAGATTCAATATTTTTATAAAAATGAGTTAAAAAATCTTTTTTTTAAAAAATTAAAAAATCGAAATTTAAAAAAAACAAAATTATTTGATAAAATTAATCCATCATCTTTACAAGAAATACAAATTCAATCTTTCTTTGCAACATTACTTAATCACAAAAGTATAAGGCAAAATACGTTTAAGATCTTAAAAGAGGCTAATTTTTTGGATATTAAGTACCAGAGTTTAATAGAATTTTTAGAAAGTTCAGATCTTGAAAATCTTAATTTTGAGCAAATTATTGATAATTGTGATGATTCAGAATTAGTAAATATTTTAAATAAATGCAGGGAAAATAAGATATACCAACTTTTTCCTTACTCTAGTCCAAAATATGACTCTATATTGGCTATGCAAGAAATTTCAGATTCTGTAAAAAACTTAAATACAAGACTTTTAAATTTGAAAAAAATAAATAAAAGCCTAGATACCTTTGTAAGTAAAACTAATTCAATGAATTGGGATGATCTGCAGAGAATAAAAAAAGAAATTCAAATTGAACAAGAAAAAAACTAGTATGAAAAAGGCCAAAACAATTAAAAAGAAAAAGACAAAAAAATTCAAAAAAACTAAAAAGCATAAGCCAAAAAAAGTTCTATCAAAAAAGAAAGTTTTAAATAAAAAGAAAACATCTAAAGTTAGTAAGAAAAAAAAACTATCCTCAAAAAATAAAAATATAAAAAAACAAAAATTAAATAAAAAGAATAAAAAAATTGAAAATAAAATCATTTCTAAAGAAAAAGTAAAAAAGGTAAAGAAGCCGAGAGTAAAAAAAGAAATTAATTTTGATGAATTTATTCAACCAATCATTACAAAACTAATTGATAAGCATAAAGTTGATGGGATTTATACTTTAAAAATTATTGAAAAAGCTGTTCCTAAAAAACTAAGAAACCCAGAAAATGTAGCTAAGGTTTTAGATGTAATCAAAGCATCTAAAATTACAATTTTATCTGACGAGGAAGCAGCAGAGTTAATTAAAACAGCAAAAGAAGAGAAAAAAAAATCTGAGGAAGATGGTGAAGATGAAGAGAAGAAACAGGCAGGTAAAACAGATGACCCTGTTAGATTATATCTTAGAGATATGGGTGCAGTTGAATTACTTTCTAGAGAAGGTGAAATAGCAATTGCAAAAAGAATAGAAGCAGGCAGAGAAAAAATGATAGGCGCAATTTGTGAAAGTCCCATGACAATTAGATCTATAATTAATTGGAAAGATTCCATTAAAGAAGGAACTATGTTGTTAAGAGATATTGTGGATTTAGAGGCAACATATGACATGTCCGATATAGGTGAAAGCAAACTTGACGATACATTAAAATTAATTGAGGGAACTAATGATAAAGAAAGCAAAGGCAAAGATGAAAAAAAATTAAATAACGACAAAAAGGAAAACGAAAATAGCGAAGATTCAACAGAAGGAATTCAAGAAGAGGATGATGAAGATGAAAGCTTAAATGTTTCTCTTGCAGCTATGGAAGAAAAACTAAAACCAAAAGTATTGAAAGATTTTGATGAAATAACAAAACTTTTTAAAAAACTTCAAAAACATAGCCAAGAACTTATTGATGCAGACAAAAAAAATGAAAAAAAATATATTGCTCTAGAAAAAAAATATAAAAAAATTCAAAAAGAAATGGTTATTTCAATGAAGGAAGTTCATTTTAATACTTCTACTATTGAAGCATTGATGGAATCTCTTTATGAATTAAATAAAAAATTACTAGTTCGTGAAGGCAGGATGTTACGTATGGCTGTTAATGCAGGAGTAACAAGACAATCATTTATTGAACATTACATCAATTATAACTTTGAAAAAAATTGGATACAAAGTTTATTAGGGCTAAATGATAAAAATTGGGAAAAGTTTATTAATCGAAATCATATTGAGATAAATAAATTAATTGAAGAAATCAAAGAAATACAACAAGCAGCAGAAGTACCTCTATCTGAGTTTAGGCGAATAGTAAGCACTGTTCAACAGGGAGAAAGATCTGCAAATAGAGCAAAAAAAGAAATGATAGAGTCAAATTTAAGATTAGTTATATCAATAGCAAAAAAATATACGAATCGTGGACTGCAATTTCTTGATTTAATTCAAGAAGGAAATATTGGTTTGATGAAAGCTGTTGACAAGTTTGAGTACAGAAGAGGTTATAAGTTTTCAACATATGCCACTTGGTGGATTAGACAAGCAATAACAAGATCCATTGCAGATCAAGCAAGAACAATAAGAATTCCTGTTCATATGATAGAAACTATAAATAAAATTGTAAGAACGACAAGGCAAATAATGGCAGAAATTGGTAGAGAGCCAACACCTAATGAATTAGCTGACAGATTGCATATGCCTTTAGATAAAGTAAAAAAAGTATTAAAAATTGCTAAAGAACCAATAAGTCTTGAAACTCCGGTTGGTGATGAAGAAGATAGTTCTTTGGGTGATTTCATTGAAGATAAAAATGCGCTAATTCCTATAGAAGCTGCTGTTAAAAGCTCTTTAAGAGATACAACAACAAGAATCTTATCTTCTCTGACGCCAAGAGAAGAACGAGTTTTGCGTATGCGTTTTGGGATAGGCATGAATAGTGATCATACATTAGAAGAAGTTGGACAACAATTTAGTGTAACAAGAGAGAGAATTAGACAAATTGAGGCTAAGGCATTACGTAAATTAAAGCATCCAACAAGGGCTAGAAAATTAAAAACATTCCTTGATGAATAATGGAATTAATCCTTTTAGGAACCGGTTGCCCGAAAGTAGACTGCAAAAGATTTGGTCCTTCCAATTTAGTTAAAACGAAAAATACTAAAATTCTTTTTGATTGTGGTTCAGGTGTAACACAACGTTTAGATGAAGCGAAAATATCATCTGCAGATATTGATGCTTTATTTCTAACCCATCTACATTCTGATCATGTTGTAGATTTATACCAATTAATTATATCTTCATGGCATTCATACAGAGAAAAGCCTTGGAAAATATATGGTCCTAAAGGAACTAAAAAATTTGTAAATTTCTTAATGACAACTTGGAAAGATGAAAGAAGTCAAAGAATAAAATATGAAGAAAGAAATTCAATTAAAGCTTTTAAAATAATCGTTAAAGAATTTAATTCATTTGGCTCAGTAAAAGTCAACGATTTGTCAGTTAATTATTTTGAAGTCGATCATAAGCCAGTAAAATTTGCATACGGTTTTAACATTTTTCACAAAAATAAAAAATTAACAATAAGTGGAGATACAAAACCTTGTGAAAATATAATGAAATATGGACAAAAAGCCGATGTCCTTTTGCATGAAGTTTTCATAGATGGTGAAATAATGAAAACCAATAAAATGAGGAGTTCAAAAACTTTACATAATGTTCGTTCTTATCATACACCATCAACTATAGTTGGTAAAATTGCTAAATTAACACGGTGCAAAAAACTTATTTTGACACATTTAGTTCCAACTAAATTTAATGAAAATAAACTTAAAAAAGTTGTTAAATCTGATTTTGGAAAAAATCCAATAGTTGGAAAAGATTTAATGAAAATAAAGATTTAATTATATTTAGGAAGAAATGAACCATGTGCCTCTATCATTTCATTAGTCATTTTATATATTTCATCAATTGAAAGATTAGAAGATGTTAATGGGTCCAGCATAGCAGCATGATAAATGTGATTCCTTTTTTTAGTAATAGCTGCTTCAGCAGTTAATAATTGTACATTAATATTTGTTCTCATTAAAGCAGCTAAATGTTCAGGAAGTTTTCCAATTTTTTGTGGATGAAAGCCATGAGAATTTACTAGGCATGGCACTTCAACACAACAATCTTTCGGTAGATTTTCTATCAGACCATTATTAATTATATTTCCATAAACTGTTACCTCTTTTTGTCCACAGACTGACTCCATAATATATGAAGCATATTCATTGCTTCTTTTAATTGGTTGATCTGATATTGGAGCCATGTCATTGTCCAGCTCTTTCCACATATCTTCATACATTTTGCATCTATCCAAGTATTCTCCAACAGGAATTTTATATTTATTTATTAAATCTAATCTATTTTGCTTTATGAACCATGGGACATATTCTGCAAAATGCTCACTTGATTCAGTTACAAAATAATCAAATCTTTTTAAGATCTCATACCTTACTTTTTCATGAAGTTTTTTATCTGTGAAAAATTCTTTTTTATTTGTTCTAGTTGATAAAATTTTGTCATGTAAAATTTTTTCTGCTAATAGTTTTAATCTTGGATAAAGATCTTCACCCGTGCTTTTTTTCTCAAATTTTTGAAAAAAAGCCATATGGTTAATTCCAGCACATAAATAATCAACGTCATTAATATCTTCATTTAAATCATTTGCTAACATTTCAGCGGTTCCTTGAACAGAATGACACAAGCCTATAGTTTTAATATTTGGATATTTTTTGGTAATAGCAATCATATTTGAACACATTGGATTTACATATTGCATCCATATAGCTTCAGGACAAATCTCACTTATATCTTTTGCAATATCAAGAAGAACAGGGATAGTTCTTAAACCTCTCATAATACCACCTATACCTATAGTGTCTCCAATAGTTTGCTTAAGACCATATTTATTTGGTATTTCAAAATCAATTAATGTTGCAGGTTTAAAACCACCAACTTGAATTGTTGTTTGAACAAAGTCAGCGTTTTTTAGAGCTTCTTTTCTATTATTATATTTTTTAATAATTGGCCTTACATTAATTTTTTGGGATACTATTTTTAATAATTCATCCGTTTTATTTAACCTATGCTCATCTATATCCATAAGTGCTATTTCTATAGATTGAAATTTTTTAATAGTAAGCAAATCAGTGATTATGTTTTTGGTAAAGACAGTACTTCCTGCACCAATTATTGTAAGTTTAATCATTATTTGTTCATTACTATTTTATTTTTATAATATTATCTATATAGAATTGTTTTTTTTGGGCCCTTAGCTCAGTTGGTTAGAGCGCTCCGCTCATAACGGAGTGGTCCGAGGTTCAAGTCCTCGAGGGCCCACCATTGAAGAAAAAAAACAGTAAAAAAAATTGAAAACTAATTTTACATTAATCTTTTTTTTAATTATTTTTTTTGTATTAAAAGCGCATTCAGAAATGTTAATTTTAGATAAAATTGAAAATCCAGGTAAAACAACTCAAAATCAATATTGGTCTTTTTTTACAGATGGAGTTATGGGTGGTCTTTC
>MDSW01193924.1_pt1 | contig 10083 bp, 1 predicted proteins | sample 811171 | NCBI WGS metagenome assembly MDSW01 (sample SAMN05326641, study PRJNA326480) | marine metagenome | isolation source: seawater | place: Atlantic Ocean: North West | collected 2012
GAGGCGGAATCCAAGCGGCGAGCCGCGACGCTCGCCGCCGAATCCGCCGCGCTCGCCCTCGCGCACAGGCGCGTGACGCTCATGCGTCGCCGCGGCTTCGCGCCCTGGCGCGCGATGCTCGCGTACGCCGTCGGCGCGGCGAGGGAGGCCTCGGCCCGCGGCGCGAACGCGCCCGCGCGGCGCGCGTGGACCGCTTGGCGCGGGAGGACGCGAACGGTCGTCGAGCGCCGACGCGCCGCGAGCGAACGCCTCGCCGGCGTCGACGACCGTCGCGTCGCGACGCGCGTCGCCCGCGCGTGGGCGACGCGCGCGCGGGCGACGAGGCGTTGGGCGCGATCGAGGCTCGCGCCTTCGCTCGCGAAGTGGCGGCGAGCGGCGGCGGAGAAGCGCCGCCGCGTCGCCGAGGCGACGTCGAGAGGCCTCGCGCGTCACGTCTCCGCGGCGTTTCGCGCGTGGACCGCCGCCGCCGCGCCGGGCATCGACGCGCGGCGCGCGATCGAAAGAGAGGCGCGGCTCGAGGCGCTGCACGCGCTCGCGCGGGCGGCGCTCGCGGGGTGGCGCGTCGCCGCGCGCTCGTCCGCGGAGGAGCGCCGCGAGGCGAGGCGGAAGGATGCGCTGTTCGTCAAGGTCGGGGCGTGGCTGGAGGAGATGCGGCGGAACGACGCGCTGTCGCCGAGCCCCGGCGGGACGACGCCGCGGCGGAGGAGCCCGGAGGAGAGGGAGGCGCGGAGGGCGCAGTTCCGGCGCGGGAGGGAGGAGCCGTCGGAGAGGGGTGAGCGATCGGAGAGGGAGGGGCGATCGGAGAGGGAGGAGCGATCGTCGAGCCCGCGCGTTGGGCTCGAGCGCTCGACGCCGCTCGGCGAGCTCGTGACGCCGCAGAGAATCTTCGCCGCGCCCCCGGCGCCGACGCTTCGCGAGTCCGGGGCGTGGGCGTTCGACGAGAACGTCACGCCGCCGGGCGCCGGCGCGGAGGACTGGCTCGATTTAGACGTCGAGCCGCCGCGCGTCGAAGCGCTCGACGAGGAGACGACGCGGCGCTCGAAGGCGAGGGCGAAGCGACCCATCGGGGCGACGACGACCGCCGATCGGGGCGCCGCCGCGACGAAACGTTCGGGCGCGGCGCCTCCGAGACGTTCGGGCGCGGCGCCGGCCGCTCCGGCGGACCCGCCCTCGCCCGAGTTCGACTTTGCGCGCCGCCCGGGCGAGGACGCGGACGCGCCGGAGGTGGGGTCGGTGGTGAAGGCGGCGGTCGGGAAGAGCGCGCGGGGGAGGGCGGACGCGCCGAGGGGGATCGCCGCGGGGACGCGCGCGAGGCTCGAGCGGCTCTCGCTGGGGCTGAGGGGGCGAGGGGCGGGCTCGAGAATACGGAGGGCGGGGGCGTAGAGCGCGGCGGCGACGTTTCTGTCTTCGCGAACGAGCGGCGACGCGTGAAATCACAAAAACGCCCTCCTCTCGTCTCCCCCGTCGATTCGCGGCGGCGCGCGTCACCCCCGCAGGAACGCGCTCTCCGCCGCGCGATCGAATCGCGAATCGAATCCCCCTCGGATGATCACCCCCGAGCGTGAACATCCCCCCCCACCCAGTGTTACAACGGAAGCCTCTCGTCGTCGAATCGAATCGGACTTCGTTTTTTTTCGGGTTTTTTGTCAGTAGTAGATACGGCGGCGCGCGGCGGGGCGAGAGACGCGCGCTCGCGTCGACGTCTCACGCGCCCACGGGCACGCCTTGCGCTTGGTTCTCCTCCTCGGGCTTGCCCTGCGGCGCGATGCACGACCTCGCGACGGATTCGAACAGGCGCTCGATATCCGGCGCGCACCTCGTGAACGAGTGCGCCCAAAAGTTATACCTCGGGTTCTTGATGAGCTCGATGAACGTGATGAGCAGCCCCCACGGGTGCGGCCTGTTGACGATGAGCCTCTCCAGCAGCACGCGCGTGATTTGTTCCTGCGCGAGCTCCGACCCCGCCTCCGCGAACATGTACAGCAGCGCGCAGCTGAAGTAGTGCGTGTGCGCGTTGGGGAACCTGAGCTGGTTCGCGACGGCGTTGAGGAACAGGTACCGCCCCTCCGCGTCCAGGTCCCGGATCAGGCCCTGGAACACGTCCATCGCGGCGGTGTTCATGCTCGCGTTGGACGCGTCCTTGGCGCCCGCCGCCGCGTGCGCGCCGACGTACAGCACGAGCGCGTCCACGAGCGCCTGGTCGTACCGCGTCCCGCTCCGCGCCGCCTCGCGCGGGTCGAGCAGGAGCCGCTCCCCGAGCTCGCTCGCGAAGTTCGCGGGCGAGCGCGTCTTGAGGAACGCGTCGAGCTCGGCGCGCAGCTTGGGGCGATCCCGCGTCAGCGCGGCGTCCGCCTCCGCCGCCGTCCTCGGCGCGTGCGCAATCTCGGGCAGGAGGTCCACCTTGAGGTTGGGCGTGAACGGGTCCGGCAGGCGCATGTTGCGCGGGAACGCGCTCAGGACGAGGTTCCGCATCTGGATGCAGTTGGGCGGGATGACGTCGCACAGCGCGTGGTGGTGCTCGCAGAGAAACTCCGGGAAGTCGTGCAGCAGGACGAGCAGGAGCCGCAGCGCGCCGCGGTAGAGCAACCGCACCGTCTCGGTGAGCTCGGCGCGCCGCAGAAACGGCTCGAGGAACCGGAGCATCTCCACGAGGAGCTTCTGAAGCGTCGGCCACCCCCGGCGGTCGTGGTCGACGAGGAGGCGCGGGAGGAAGCACCGGTGCGAGACGAACTCGAGCCACGCGAACGCGAACGCGGGCACGCGCGTCGGGCGGAGCGCGAGCGCGACGTGCGCGAACGCGGAGAGCACCTTGGGGTGCGACGCGTCGAGCGCCGAATCCGGCGCGTGCATCTCCATCATCAGCCCCACGATCGCGCGGTAGTAGGGCCTCGGGTTAAACGCCGAGCGGCGCTCGTCCGCGTCCCTCGTCGCCACCTTCGCGATCGCCAGGAGCGCCCTGTTGAGCACGCCGAGGCGCTTCGCGACGGGGTCCTCGGCGCGGCGGCACAGCGCCGCGACCAGGCGCGAGAACGCGTCGACGGCGACGAAGGAAAGCCGCGAGGGCGACCCGGGGGGAGGCGCGGCGTCGCGCGCCGTCTCCGACCCCAAGCAGTGCGTCGCCGCGAGCTCGACGAGCACGCACATGAACCGCTCCTGGTCCGCCTCCTGCATGTGCCGGCTCTTCACCAGCGTCGCGAGGAACACCGGCGTCGCCGGGTCCCCCGCGGGAAGGTCCGACACGCGCGCCCACTCGTCGTAGAGACGCGCCGCCTCGTCGCGGAACCCGGCGGGGTCCGGGCCGAGGTCCGCGGCGGCGCGCTTCGCGAGCCACGACGCGAGCTCGGGCGCCGACCGAGCCCGGCTCGACGCCCGGCGCGCCTGGTCGACGAGCGACGCCAGGCTCTGGTGGATCTCGGCGCCGACCCCGGGGTCCTCGCGCTTCGCCGCCGCCTGCAACGCGTCGAGCGTCCGCGCGAAATCGGCGGCGGCGGCGCACGGCTCGATCACCACGCAGTGCTTCGCGAGGTGCGCCGCGCATGCGATCGCGTCGGCGCCCGACGCGTCGACGCGCTCCGCCAGCCGCGCGTCGAACTCGCGGAGCGAGTCGTCGGCGACGACGCCCGCGCGAATCAGCGCCTCGGCGACGTCGCGGTCGAGCTCGCGCTCCCCGTCCGCGTCGTCGAACAGCAACCACCCCGTCACCTCGCGCTGAACGACGCCGCGCGACCCGTCGCGAGCCAACGCCGCGAGCGCCGCGGCGCGCGACGTGCGGTGGAGCCGCCGCGCCGAGGGCGACGACGAGGCGCTCGCGCTGCGCGCGCCGCCTCCGCCGTCGGCGGAGACGAGGCGCTGGAAAATCTTCTTCGCGACGGCGACGCGAGCCTCGTCCGCCTCGCGCGACGCCGGGGGCGCGCCGTTCGCCGACGCCGCCGCCGCCGCCGCCACCTCGGCGACGGCGGCGCGCGCCTCGTGGTTCTCCGGAAGGAGCGAAAACCGCCTCGCGGGGTCCGACGCCGCGGCGGCGTCCAGCCTCGCGAGCGCGACGCGGACGCGATCGAGCGACCCGACCTCCTCGCCCTCGGCGCCCGCGGGGGGCGCGCCCGGGGGCGGCGGGGGCGCGCCGCCGGGCGCGCCGGGCGGCGGCGGCGGGGGCTGGCCGGGGTACGCGCTCGGCGGCGGGGGGGGCTGGTGCGCGCCCGCGAACGGCGCGGCGCCCCGAGAGGCAAACACCGGGGGCGCGCCCGGAGGCGGCGGCGGCGCGCGGGGCAGGGACGCGAAGTCCTCGTATATGCGCTGCGGCGCGGGCGCGAGGTGGCCCGGGCGCGGGCGCAGGGACTCCGGGAGCGCGCCCGGGAACCGGCCCTGGAGGTACGCCGGGTCGAAGAACGGTTGCCCCGCGGGCCCGTGCTTCTCCCGATGCTTCTGCCGAGCCAAAACCGCGGGCGCGAGCGCCTCGTCGATGTCTCTCACCGCGCGCTCCGTCGCGGCTTGCTCGATGAGCGAGCACCCGAGCTCGAGGTTATCGACGACGGCGGACTGCACCGCCTGGTCGAGCGCCTGGACGTCCGTCCCGGGTCCCGCGGGGGGCACGACGCCCGCCTGCTGCAGCATCGCGCGGAGCTGCGACGCGACGGAGGCTTTGAGGGGCTCGCGGCACGTCACGAGCGCGAGCGACCCGGCGAGGGAGGACACCATGAGGTGCGCCGCCTTCCGCACGCGCGCCGCGTCGGGCTCGACGGCGAAGTCCTTCAGCACGAGCTCCCGCGCCGTCATGCACGCGATGGTCACCGAGCGCTCGACGACGGGGGAGACGATCTCGCGCACAGCCGCGGTGAGCGCGACGGGAAGGAGCCTCGCGAGCGCGACGCGCGTCGCCTCGGGGAGGGTCGGCGCGGGCGCAATCTTGACGTGCTGCTGCATCGCGTTCGGCAGCCCACCCTCCCCGCCCTGATGCTGCTGCTGCTGCTGCTGCTGCACCAGAGCGCTCTGCTGCTGCCCGAACGCCCCCTCCGCCGCGCCGCGCGCGGGGCTGTTCATCGTCCCCGCGGGCTCGAAGGGCACGCCCATGCCGCCGCCCACGCCCATCCCCGCCGCCGCCGGGGCGTTCTTGTCCGCGACGAAATCGGGGTTGTTGACTCGGTCGCGCTGGCGCTGGTGCAGCAGGTAGCTCGGCTTGACGTCCTTGATGTCCACGTCGAGGTGCTTGAACAGGCGCTCCATCTCGAACTTGAGGTTGAGCTTGAGGTCGCGCTCGTTGTAAATCTCCTTCAACAGCGCGAGGACCGCGACCGTCCACGGGTTCGGGGTCTTGAAGATGATGCTGTCCTTCGCCGGCTCGAGCACCTTGGCGATGAAGGGGATCACGGCGATCATGTGTCCCGTCTGGTACGACTCCAGGATGAGACCCTTGACGTCCAGATCGTTCATCAGCACGGGCTTGTTCCTCGCGATCGTGAGCTGTCCGAGCCAGCTCCCGAGGTTCTTCAGCAGCGACCGCTCGCCGCTGTTCGTCTTCACCTTGCTCGACGACAGCAGCGCCTTGACGTTGCTGTACGACGCGTCGAGGACGAGGCGGAACAGCGTCGCGTCGGCGATGGCGTCGAGGAGACCGATGTACAGCGAGTGGAAGTTGGGCTCGATCGACGCGCGCTTCACGACGAGGTACACCGCGAACCAGGGGTACTGCTCGGGGGAGATCCTGCTCCGAACCTCCGCCGCCTTGTCCGCCATGTTCTGCGTGGAGAGGTTGTTCACGACGAAGTGCACCTTGTCGACGACGTCGGCGTCCGGGACGACGATGTTCTGGTTCGACCCGGCGGCGAGGAGCGTCTCGAGATTGAGCGACGTCGCGAACCCGCTCGTGCCCCCCGAGCTCGGCGCGCTCGGACCGAGGTTCGTCGCGCTGCCCCCGGAGTTGAGCAGGTTCGACGGCGCCGAGCCCTGCGACGTGAGCGAGCCGCCGCCGCCGCCGCCGCCGTTCTTCATCGCGGGCATGGACGTCGCGTGCGCCAGCCCGCCACCCGCGCCCGCCTCCCCCGGCGGCGGCGCGCCGGGAGGCACGGGCGGGCGAGACGCGGGCGGGGGCGGGGGCGCGCCGCTCATCCCGCTCTCGGCGCCGAGGTTCAGCGCGGAGAATCCCCCGGCGAGTTGGCCGTCCGCGCCCGCGATGGAGGGTTCGTTCTGCCCGAGCTGCGGCGTCCCGCGCTGCTCAGCGGCGGCGCCGAGGAGGCTCGCGAGGTCCGGGTGCGCCTGGGGCAGGTGCGGCACCGCGGCGAGGTGCTGGCAGTACTGCGGCCACTCCGGGAGCCTCTGCTTGAACTGCTCGAGCGCCTCGGACCCGAACGCGAACATCTTCGTCCCGAACGGTTTGCGAAGCGCGTCGAGGACGCACCGCAGCGCGACGCCGAGGGTGATGCTCACGACGAGCTGGTGGTTCACCAGCCGCCCGAAGAGCACCGCCGTGATCCTGAGCTCCTTCTCCGGGTACTTGGGGAAGAACCTGTACTCGTCGAAGAGGTTGTGCACCATGCACCCGAAGATATCGCGCTCGCGCGCGTTCTGCGAGGCGCGGAAGCGTATCAGCATCTCCACCGTGTTCTCCACCGTGCGCTGCCCGCTGTAGAGACGCTGGAAGTACGCGTTCGCCTCCGCCTCGACGTCGGCGGGGAAGTTGCCGCCGCCCGCGCCGGACGCCTCCCCGCCCGGGCTCGGGGGCGCGCCAGCGCCGCCCCTCGCGCCCGCGTTCTGGCCCAGGCTCACGCCGCCGTCCGCGCCCGTGGCGACCATCGCCGCCAGCGTCGGGTTCGCGCTCGCCGCCGCCGTCGACACAACCTGGAGCTCCCGCCGCAAATCCGGAGGCAAGCCGCCCGCGCCAGCCTGTAAAACCCTGAAGAACACCGTCATCGTCTCCACCGCGAGCTTCGGCGCGTTCGGCTGGCCCTGGTCCTCGCCCGTGGCCCTGGCGCGAAGGAACCGCAGGCACGCCGAGGAGAAGGGCGCGCCCGCCGCCGCCGCGCGCTCCTGCAGCCACTTTTCGAGATTCAAGTACTCCCGCCGCGCCGCCAGCGCGGCGAGTTCCACCGCGAACGCGTGCGGCGCGCGATCGAGCACCGTCGTGAGCGCCTTGAGGTCCTGGCACGCGTCGAGCATCCGCGCGACGCACGCGCCCCCCTCGCGCGCGTGCGCCTCCGCCATCGCGCGCACCACGCACTCCCGACCCGCGGGACCCGACGTCCACACCCCGTGCAGGACGCGCGCGGCGTTGGGGTGCCCCCCCGCCTCGAGGAACGACCTGAGCGTCGCCACGGCGACGTCCGCGAGGAACCCCCCGGCTTTGCTCGCGTCCTCCGCCATCGCCGCGGCGAGGCCGAGCGCGATCACCTCCTCGCACCCTTTCGCCCGCACCGCGGGCATCACCAGGGTGCCGCTCGTCGCCGCCGCGAGCGTCGGGGCGTCGGCGGGGGGAGTCGCCTCCACGATCGCCGCCAGCGAGAGGTACAGGTCGATGCTGTTCCAGCACTGGTTCGCGTTGCCGAAAGGTGCGGCGCCCTCGAGCGGCGGGAGCTTCCGGCGCGAGGATGGCCACGGGAAGCGCGGCGACGCGACGGCGCAGCAGAGGAGGTCCAGCTGGCCCCTGGGCGAGCGTCGCCACGCCGAGCCGTCGCACACCGCCTCGATCGGGAAGGGCACCTTGTCCATCGTCGCGCGCTTGAACATCTCGATCAGGGCCTCGAATGAATCGTTGTTCGGGCACGAGAAGCCCTCGTGGTCCAGGTGCGCCATCGCGGCGCTCCAGTCTAGGCGCGGCGCGGCGGCGGCGAGCGCGTCGACGACGACGTCCAGATTCCACGTCGTCAGGCTCTCCGCCGCGGGGGGCGGCGGGCCGGCGCCCGTCGCCGCGCACAACGATCGAAGCGCCTCGGCGCACGACGAGACGTTCAGAGAGCTCCGCGTGCGCGCGATCGCGCCGACGAGCTTGGCGAGCTCTCCCTCGTCCATCACGCCCAGGCGCTGCTGGCCGAGAACCTCCTGGAAAAACTCCTTCGAGGCGGAGCACCCGTACCCGACCTCCTCGATCACGCGCCAGGGCGCGCCGTCGTCGCCCTCGACGCGCGGGTCGGTGTCCGACTCGAGGCGAAGTAGGTGCATGATGGACGCGGGAGACCGGGGCGAGATCGCGCCGAGTGAAGCGCGGTGACCTGCGCGATCGGAGCGCGGGGGATCGAGTCAGATCGCCGCAAAAAAGACGACTGGTATTACCGCGCCGAGGGAACGGCGGGCGCGGGCTCTCCGCGCGGGATCGGAGGCGCGCGCGCCGGGTCGCGTCTCGCACCTGCTCGAGTCGCCGCGAGGTGAGGTTCACGCGCGAACGCGCCCTACGGCGGAGGGGGGAGGCGACTGGCGAGGCGGTGACAGACCGGGAATCTGCCACACCCCCCGCGGTGGATCGCCCCCCCCCGCGGGACGCTACGGGAGAGCTTTTAACCCTCCTCGAAGGGTCGGAGGGGGGACGACCTCCGCCCCTCGCCCGGATCCCCGGACGAAGACCCGGCCTCGCGCGCACCGAAGGCCTCCGCAGGCCGACCGGTGTCCGAGACGTTCGGTCGATCACGTTCTGGCGCCGCCAACCACCTCCGCGCGCGCCGCGTTCTCGCGCGCACGCGCTCATTCACCAATTGGTTGGCCGGGCCGGGCCGCCTCGCGCAGCAGCGCGCGCGGGGAGCCTCGGGCGGGAGCCGACGGACGTATGAGAATTTAGTCTGATGACTAAATCGTAAGACTGGTCGTTCATATAAATTGCGCACACCGCATCGTCATCGTCGCGGCGACGACGGAAATTGGCGGGAATCTCAATTTCCACAGCCGTCGACACCCGTCTTCGATCGCGTGATGCGGTCGAGAACCGCTCGCGTGATGGGACGTTTCGCTTTCGAGGTCTATTAGACCGTGGTCAAAAACTGCCAAGTGTTTTTCTCGCGGAGGCGTCGGCGCGTCCGAGACGACGAGAAAGTTGGAATCGTTCGACTTCCCGCCCCCCCGGCTTCCCCTCCCCGCACTTGTCGACGCGCGCGAACACGCACGCATCGACGACCCTCGGGAAGCACCGCTCGAGCCGACGCGCTCGCGCCTCCGATGGCCGAGCCGCTCGCCTTCCACCTCCCCCAGGACGCGAGCCTCCACTCCTTGAACTCCTTCAACTCTTTCGACTTCGGCTTTTTCGCGGACGCGAGTCTCTCGGACGCCGCGTGCGGGTTGGCGGCGAAGATGGCCTTCACGCAGACCGCCACCGGCGACGCGACGCGGCTCGCGCCTTCCGCGGAGTATCCGACGCGTGAGGCGCTCGCGAACCCCGCGCCGTCCGCCGCGGACGTCGCGAGCGCGCGCGTCTCCGGGCGCGACGGGGAGACGCGGGAGACGCGGGATGAGCAACAGCTGGCGCTCGCGGGCGCCGAGCGCGCGCTCGCGGGCGAGGTGGCCTCGACCTCGCGCGACGCCATGGAGGTGAGCGCGTACATCCGCGACGACGCGTTTCTTCGCGACGGATCCGCTCCGCGCGTACCTCGCGACGACGCTCGGAACGCGCCGCGCGCGGCGTTCCCCGAGGCGCGCGAACCTCGCGCCTGTTCGTTTTCTCACGCGCGCTCCGCCTCCACATCCCAGGTTTTCCCGCCCCTCGACTTCGGCGACATGAGCGTCGACCAGCAGGCGGACGCGCTGTTCAGCAAGGTGCGTCATCTCACCGATGATATCCACGACGCGATCGCGCGCCTCGGCGGCGCTCCCCGCGCTCGCGCCCGCCCTCGGCGCGGTTTTTCGGAAACCGCCGCGAACACGTCACTTCGTCTGCCGCTCGCGCGAAAGCCTGACGCGTCCTTTTCCCCTCCCCCCTCCTCGCGCGACGCGCAGGGTCCCCTCCGCACGCTCTCCGCGCGCACGTTCGAGACCCTCCTGGACGAGACGAGCATCAAAGAGAACGAGGTACGCGACCGCGATACGTCCGCGCGCCGCCCCGCCCCAACCCAGCCTTTGCCGGCAACCTGGAGGACAGCACGCAGTTCCCAGCCCTCGGTGCCGCGCCCAAGC
>MDSW01208466.1_pt1 | contig 10083 bp, 11 predicted proteins | sample 811171 | NCBI WGS metagenome assembly MDSW01 (sample SAMN05326641, study PRJNA326480) | marine metagenome | isolation source: seawater | place: Atlantic Ocean: North West | collected 2012
CATTACTTTACCATCTCTAATCTCTCTCAAAAATTGTACTTGTGGTGCCATTTCAGATCCATATGCAGCAGTAGCAATTAGACAGCCACCACCTTCAGAATTATCACTGTTGGAGGTTTGGTTATCATCTTCACTGTTGGAAAAAGTTGTTGAGTCAGGTCCAGAATGAATTACCTCAAATGATTCAAGAAAAATATTAACGTCTTCTTGATGATTGTAAAAATCAGTAAGATGATTTGTGTATTGAATTGTGTAAACCCTGTCATCATCTATAAAAAGAATTGTTGAAAATCCTACTTCTCTAACTATATCGTTTTGATTTTCAAATACACCTGTTGCACGAAGAATAAATGCATCTTTACCGTCAATTGAGGTTGCTCCAGAATCAACAATTTCTAAAACATTTTGTTCTATAAGGGGCAAAATCCTAGTTTCTAATTTGAATATTTCATCATCAAGATTACCAGAAGTGGAACGAATACTTAATGAAATAGCGGGGCTGGAAGTTGATGTTTGAGTTCCTAAAATGACAAGATCAGGAGTATCGGAACTAGTCTTTGGAGGTTCTTGGATAAACCATCCAGCTGGAGAAATAAAAGCAATTCCAAGATAATTATTTGAATATCGTTCCGCTTGAGGTGGTTCAATAATCGCTATATCATTTGATCTTTTTGGAGGAGATAAATCAAGAATATTCATAATTTCAGAACGATCTTTGACGGATACACTAGCAACCAAAGCTTTTCCTGCGGCCATAGGTATATCTGTGTGAGTAGTCGGTAGTTCTGCTATTTTATCAAGTGTATCAAAACTTTCTTGAGTAATAATTCTACCAAAAACAGTGTATGCACCATCTAGAAAGTTAGAGTCTTTGTGAACGATGAAAAATTGTGATCCTGCACTATTAGGATCACTTGACCTAGCCATTGAAACTATTCCACGATTATGTTCAATATTATTAAATTCAGCATCAATTGAATATCCAGGATCACCTGTTCCCCATTGATTCTGTGGAAGGCCTGGAATTGCAGTTTTGGGATCACCGCCCTGTATCATAAAGCCAGGAATCACTCTATGAAAAACTGTTCCATCGTAAAATCCCTCGTTTGTCAGTTTTAGAAAATTCTCAACATGTTTTGGGGCATCATCTGAAAAAAATTCTATTACAATGTTTCCGGAATATGTTTCAATAATAACAACAGGATCATTAATTTCTGCAAATACTTGGGGAGGAATAAGAAGAATAGTCATAGAGAGAAAAAGATAAAATAGTTTATTCATAAAATTTTGAGATTTTATCTATAATAAAAATTAGATCTGCAGTTAATTTTTAAGATCGATTTTTCAAGTTGTTTTATGGTATTTGATGAAAAAATTCATACGCATTTGATGTCTGTTTGGAGAGAATCAAAATCATTTTTTGGTGTTGGTGGAAAAGAAGGGATGTTACTATTAACAGATAATCATTTCATATTTCTAAAAAGAACTGAAAGAATGAAAAAATGGTGGGGAGCAGCAACTAAAAGACAAGTAGTCACTTTATTGCAAAACAACAATACAATTTTACGACATGATGGATATGATGAAACTGATTTGGAAATTGATTTGGAAGAAGTGAAATCAAAATATATCAGTAAGATTACATTTGATAATATTTTAGAAATTAGCGATGAAGAAAAGACTTGGGGCAGTGTATTAAAAATTACAGCAGTAGAAGATGGAAAGAAAAAACAATATGATTTTTCTATTGTACAAGATTGGGTAAATTATCCAATAAAGGATCCTACAAAATATCTTAGAGTTAACTGGACACCATGTATTGAATTCATTAAATCAAAACAAAGAGTAACAAAATAAAATGAATAAAGTTTTTGCTGTTGGAGTAGGACCAGGTTCACCAAAATATGTTACAGACATTGTAAAAGATGTAATATCACAATGTGATATTGTGATTGGTTATGGTTACACTATCAAAACAATTGAACAGTATGTCAAAGGTAAAAGAATACTAGAAGTTACAATGCAAAATCAAGAAGATGCATATCAAGAGATTGCTAAAGAGAATAATCATACTATCTTAGTACCTTTTACTGGAGATGTTAATTTTTCAGAATCAGAAGTTGTAGATAGGCTAATTGAAATTTATGATGAAGTTGAAATCATTCCAGGAATTAGTTCAACTCAAGTTGCAGCATCACGAGCTAAAGTTCCAACAGATAAATCAAAAATCATTACAATGCACATTTCAACTTCAATTGAAGAGAAAAAAGTAGAATTAGTAAAAGCATTAATTGATGGATATAGTGTTGTTCTTGTTCCAAGACCTTGGCCTAAAGTTCCAGAGAAGCATTTTATGCAATCTGAAATTGCAAAATATTTGAGAGAAAAAGGATTTGATACATCAAAAATGAAAGTACATGTCTATGAATCAATAACTACAGAAAATGAAACAAGTTTTGAAGGAACAGTAGAACAATTAGAAGAAAAAGAATTTTCAGATCTTTCAGTAATGGTGTTCAATCAAGCAACACTTGAATCGTACATTAATTTTGAATAGTTATGCAAAAAGGCCCTTCTGCTCCAAAACTTAAGAAAATTTTAGAAACAACAAATGAACGAGATTTGTTTTTAGTTGGACATATGTACATTGAAAATACTATTGATAGAATTTTAGAAAAGAAATTCAATATTCCTCTAAAATCAATTGATAGTACTTTATTCACATCAAACTTGAAAATGGACATACTCACAGAATCTGGTTTGATTAAAGGAAATTTGAAAAAGAATGTAGAATTGATGTCAAGAATTCGAAATAGATACGCTCACAAATTAGAACCAAATGAACAAAGAATTGGAAATTATATTAGAGAGCTAAACTATCTTGGAGGTTCAACCACAGGAACAAAAAAATTTGAAAAGTATAGAGTTTGTGTTATTCGAACTTTTACAGCATTAGAAAAAATGTTGTAAATTTATTAGAGAAAAAATCTATCTCTGAACATGAAGCCAGAAAAATGTGCATATTGTGGGGATATGGTAGATATTCCGTTTGAGTGCACGTACTGTAAAGATCCATTTTGTGATGAACATAGATTACCAGAAGATCACCGTTGTGTGAAATTGACAGTATTAAGAGCAAAGAAGTTTGGAGAGAGAAAAGTGATTCGAGATGGCGGACCAGGCTCTAGTAAATTTAAAAGATTTTTTGGAAGATTTCGTTAATTTAATTTTTAATTCTTAAAGTAATTCTTAAAATTATTTTCTTAATCATTTATTTAACAGATACAATTTATTTAGAAATACTAAATGATTGAAAAAACTGTGTTGGTGTTGGGTTCTCAAGGATTTATTGGATCCTACATTTGTACAGAATTACTAACAAATAATTATAAAATTATTGGAGTGGATAATTTTTCAAAATATGGTAAAGTAACAAGATCACATGATAAACATGAAAATTTTACTTTCGTTGAAGCTGATTGTGCAAAAGATGAATTTCTTACATTAATGGAACCTTACAAATTTGATTACATCATAGCAGGAGCAGCAATGATTGGAGGTATTTCATATTTTCATAAATATGCATATGATCTTCTTGCAACAAATGAAAGAATTGTAGCAAATTCATTTGATTTAGCTTTACAACGTTTTAAGATGAAAGAATTGAAAAGAATAATAGCCCTAAGTTCAAGCATGGTTTTTGAAAATTCCCAAGAATGGCCAACAGAAGAAACTCAAATTGAAAAATCACCGCCACCATCCTCCACATACGGATTTCAAAAATTGGCATGCGAATATTTTGCAAAAGGTGCGTGGGAACAATATGGTTTACCTTATTCTATAATTAGACCGTTTAATTGTATTGGAGTTGGTGAAGAAGAGGCAATTGCAGATAGTTCATTTCTATCAGGAAATATTAAACTTGCATTATCTCATGTAGTTCCAGATTTAATTACAAAGTGTTTAAGTGGTCAAGATCCTCTTCATATTTTCGGTTCAGGTAACCAAATTCGTCATTATACAAATGGAAAAGATATTGCACGTGGAATTAGGTTATGTATGGAAAAAGATGAAGGAAGAAATGAAGATTTCAATATTTCATCAAGTACGGGTACAACAGTTTTAGAATTGGCAAAAATGATTTGGGAAAAAATTAATCCAGAAAAACCATTTAGGTTTACATCAGATCCTCCATTTGATTATGATGTTGAAAAAAGAATACCATCCGTAGAGAAAGCAAAGAAAGTTTTAGGTTTTGAGGCAAAAATAAGTCTCAATGATAGTTTAGATGAAGTAATAAGTTGGATGAGGGAAAAAGGGAAAAATGGATTAATTGATTACTCAAATAGTGAATCTGAAAAATGAAAAAAACTGTTTCTGTAATTATTCCTGCGTATAAAGAAGAAAAATCTATTGAAGAAGTAATATCAAAAATTATCAAAGAGCTGGAAAACGAAATTAATTTCGAAATAATAGTAATAGTTGATAAAGCAAAGGATGATAGAACTGATGAAATTGTAGGGAATTTATCAAAAGATTTTGCACAGATAAAAATGATTTTGAGGAATGGAAAAAATGGGGTTGCAAAAGCTATTGAGGATGGAATTAAAGAAGCAAAAAATGAAATAATTGTTATTGCTATGGCTGATGGTTCAGAAGATGCACATGAATTAAAAAAAATCATGAATAAAATGGATGAGGATTTTGACACAGTTTATGGAAATAGATTTTTGAATGGGGCTGGAATGAAAAATTATCCAGGTCAAAAATATTTTTTTAATAGGATATGTAATTTAGTGATAAGATTAATTTTTAAAATTCCTTCTACAGACATAACTAATGCAGCCAAAGCATACAAATCAGAAATATTAAAAGAAATTAAAATTACATCAAAAGGCTTTGAAGTTTTTGCTGAATTACCAATTAAATCATATCTATTAGGTTACAAGAATATTACCGAAGTGGCAATAATACATGATGCTGGAATGAAAAATACATCAAAATTTGCTCTGAGAAAAGAAGGAATACAGTATGTAAAGATGGTATTTGGTTGTTTTTTTAATTCTCATAACTAAAAAATGGAAATAAATATGATTAGAAATATCTTGATTTATGTCAAAACTCATAGCACTTTTAGATAAAGTAAAGAAAAATGATGCAACAGTTTGCATATTAGGTTTAGGTCGTGTAGGATTACCATTAGTGACAATTTTTGCAACTAGCGGACTAAGATCAATCGGTATAGAAAATAATAATGCAATACTTGAAAAGATAAAAAAATCAGAATGCCCTTTTTATGATCCAAGTTTACAAGAAAATTTAACTGATGCAACAAAATCTGAAAAATTAATTATCAAAACCGAATTTAATGAATCAGATAATATTGATATTTTTTTCGTAACAGTAGGAACTCCGACTAATTCTGATAACACAACAGATTATTCACAATTATATGGTGCTTTGGAGCAAATATCAAAATTAGATTTATCAGGGAAAATGATTATACTTAGATCTACATTACCAGTAAAAACAACTGACGAGATAGTTATTCCTTACTTAACAGAAAAAACAAATTTAGTTGTAGGAGAGGATTTTGGAGTTGCAGTTTGCCCTGAAAGAATACTAGAAGGAAAAGCAATTAAAGAAATTCAAGAGTTGCCTGAAATTATAGGAGGAGTAAATGAGATCAGTCAACAAATTGCTTCAGAATTATTTTTAAAAATCAATCCTCAAAAACACATGGTAATGACTACTCCAGGAGGTGCGGAGTTGGCAAAATTATTCACAAATATTTATCGTTACATCAATTTTGCATTAGCAAATGAGTTTGCAATATGGGCAGAGAAATATGATTTAGATGCATTTAAGGTTATTAATGCTGCAAATGAAAACTATTCTCGATGTAATATTCCAATCCCAGGTTTTGCAGGAGGCCCATGTTTAAGTAAAGACGGTATTTTGTTAGAGAATAATACAACATTTTCAAGCATAGTTTCAACCGCATGGAAAGTAAATGAATCAGTTCCTCAGCATATAGTAAATAATTTAAAAGAAATCGTTGGAAATTTGTACAATAAAAAAATCACAATTTTAGGAATTTCATTCAAAGCTGGTAGTGATGATTTGAGAAATTCTCCTTCAGTAAAATTATCTCAAATATTAAAATCGTTGGGGGCAAAAATTTCAATTCACGATCCATATGTTAAAGATACATTACCATTATCAGAAGTATTAAAAGAACCTGAAATTATAATTTTAGCAACAAATCATTCCGTTTTTCGAGAAAAAATTAATGAAATTAGAGATAGTAAATGTGATATCATTTATGATGTATGGAATTTATATAAAAATTCAGATTTCCCAGATTCTAAATATTATTGCTTTGGTAAAGGACTGTAGAGAAATATTCAGATAAAATTTACGTTAATACTAAAATGTACTTTAAACAAATTAAAAAAAAATCATTGATTATAATTATTTTAATCATGGTTTTCTATGTGAGTTTAACAATAATTTCTGATATAGAAAAGACAGCAAATCATTTTTCTAATATAAAATTTGAAATAATTCCATTAGTTTTGGGAATACAGTTCTTATCATTAATTCTACGAGGAATTAGACAGAAAAAACTACTCGATGAAATTAATGTAAAACTATCATTTAAAGAAAATTTGAAAATTTATTTTGCTGGTATATCTTTCATCTCTACTCCTTTGGGATTAGGTCAGGTAGTGAAATCACAGCTGATAAAGGAATTACATGGAATAAGTAGATCTAAAACATTACCAGTAATTATTCTTGAAAGATTTTTCGATATATTTGCAATTACAATGTTAGTAATTTTTACTATAATTCAATTTTTTAGTATTCAATCAGCAGTTATTGTTTTAATTTCATTAGTAATTATTTCCATTGCATATGTCATATTGATGAAAGGGAATCTTGGATACATTACAAAGAAAATTTCTAAAATATCATTTTTAAAAAAAATACTTCCCAGTGATGAAATCTATGAATCATTACATACATCATTAAAATTTAAAAAAATGATTTCTAGTCTTGGGTTAAGTTTAGTAATTTGGTCAATTGATGCAGTTGGTGTTTATCTTGCGTTTCTATCATTTAATATTGACATTAATTTCATACAATCAATTCAATATTATCTTACTTCATTAGTCTATGGTACAATTTCATTTTTACCAGGTGGAGTTGGACTAACTGAAGGAAGTTTAATTGCACAATTAATGACAAATGGATTTGATTTCTCATTTGCATCATCGATGACGGTATTCGTCAGATTAACAACCATTTGGTTTGCTACAATCTTGGGATTACTAGTATCATCATTATTTATAAATAAAATTTCACGGAAAAATGATAACGAATAATCTAATTCATATATCAAATTAATGACTTGGTATTATTGCAATCAACTATAATTAATTCTATTAACACACAAAAAAATATTCTAGTGCTTTGTGGTGTAATGGTTTTTGTCATTCAAGGATTCTTATTTGTTTTTTATAATGGAGATAATTGGTATATTGAAGTTGGTCACTTAGCATTACCTATTGACGAATATTTTAGAATGAATAGTAGCTTCACTTTTGATGATTTATTCCATGTTACTAATTCGCATATACATTTTTTTCCACGTTTAGTTTTATGGTCAAGTTTAGTGTTAAATGATTATGATACAAAAAATGTAATGTATTTTGGACTGATCATAATATCCGCATCGTTATTTGTATTTTATAAAATTCTAAATAGAATTAACAAAAATTTACTATGGTGTCTGATTCCAATTGCAGCATTATTATTCAATCCTATTCAATACACCGCATTACTTTGGGCATTTGGATCTATGGATTGGTTTATTCCAATTTTCGGATTGATTGGAGTTGTATATTTACTAAATAAAACCAGAGTAGGTGCAATATCATTTATTTTTGCATTATGTTTAGGAATTATTTCATCTTTTTCATTAGTCTTAGGTACTATGATATTTGTTTCAGGAATTTTTGTATTATTAATAAAAAAAGATTGGAAAAAATCTTCCATTTGGATTTTATTCACAATAATAATTTTTTCAACATTTTACATGATGTCAGAAGAAGGTGACGTTTCAGACATTGAGATAATTGATAATCCTGAATTCAGTTTTTTGAAAATTTTATCAATTCCATTTGTTTTAAAATATGATTTATTGTACTTGATAGCTGGTGGAATAATAATTACAGCATTCTTTTCAAGTCTAGTAATACATAAAACAAAAATAAAAAAATACTCGTTATCTCCTTTTATTCAATTATCGTTTGTTTCTATAGTTTCAGGACTTATAATATCTCTATTTCGTTTACCAAGTTATTATTATGCACCATTTGCAAATATTGGAATAATATCATTAACGATATTACTTGCATTAATAATAGTCTCATTAAAACCAACCAATAATAAAAAAAGATTTTTGATAATCATTTTGTATGTACTGATTATTTCTCAATTATTTTTACTAATTCCTTCATACTATATGGGATGGAAATTAGGAACCGAATTTAGTGAAGAAAAGTCAGCAATTTCTTCATGTTTTGCAATAAATAAAAATAATGTACAACTATGTGAGGAAGACAGATTCAATTTGTATGATGATTTTGAATTATTAAATTCCATGAATGAAATGAAAAATAGAGAAATTGGAATTTTCATTAATGATGGAACTGTTGACAAAAATAATAAGATGGAAATAAAATTATTCGATGATAAATATACTAATTCAATTAGTGATGATGGATTTGGTATGATTGAATATGTAAATGATGAGAAAATATTAGATGATAAATTGGTTAATGTTGATACGCCATTAGTTACAATTACAGGTTGGATTTCGTATGATGAAAAAATTATTGATTCAGTGTATGTTTTATCAAATAATGAAATAATTTCAAAAATTTTGAATTTTGAAGAAACAAATGAAAAAGATCAATATAGTAAAGAGAAATATTTTTGGTCTACAAAAATTCTAACAAGTTATTTAGAAAATGAATGTAATGAAATTAGTTTTGTTGGTATTCAAAATGAAAATAAAATAACAATTAATGAAAAGATTACAATTTGTAAGAAAAATTAAATTTTTTATAACTAATATTCTGCTTTAGTAGGATCAAGTTTTGAGCGTTTAGCCTGAAAAAATAATGTGACAGCTAATGCAAGCATAACCACAATTGACATCCATAATGGTTCAACATGTGAATCGCCTTCTCGGGTAACTATCAAAGCAGGGAATACAACATAAATTATTGATAGTATTATCATAACAACACCCTGAATTGATAGTTTTTTCCACGATGAAAGTTTGATTCCTCTACTGATTAATTCTATAATTCCAAGAGCTATGAATGGATAGATTGTGAATGCTAAAAAATCAATTATATCTACTGAGCCAGGATGAGACATGTTATTCTTCTATTCTAACTTTTAGTGCAACTCCATTTGAAATTAACGCTTGTGCATTTTCATTAGGAATTGTTGCAATATCTTCAGGTTTGAATGGACCATATTTCTCCAAATCAACACCTACGATCTCATCAAATTCTTTGATAAATCTAACAGTAATAGGTTTGGTTTTATGTTTGGTAGAAGTAATTTCTAGAAATTTTGTTTTGCCATTGATAATTCCGGAAATTATCATATCCTTTCGTTCGTTCATTTCATCGTTGGAATCAAAAACAAATTTTTCTTCGTCCGTTAGTATGCTATAAGACGATTCAGTGGACATTTTCTCAAGTCGTTTATTTATCAAAAGTTCCGTTAAACTAGTTGCAATTGTTATCATGTAATTTTTAGTTTTATTTTCAATGCCGTCATATTCTTCATTTTTTAGATTACCAATGAAGTTTGATAAATTTCTAAAAAAATCTGTATTAAGCTCTTGGATTTCGTCGGTTTGAAATTCTCGTAACACAACGACATGGAGATTTTTTAGATCGAGGGATTCTAGTTCGGACATTTTTCTACAAAGTTAATCTTAAATGGTACGTTTAATTCTTTTAGCTTGAAGTTAGAAAATTGCCGTATAAAGTCATA
>MDSW01032032.1_pt1 | contig 10082 bp, 6 predicted proteins | sample 811171 | NCBI WGS metagenome assembly MDSW01 (sample SAMN05326641, study PRJNA326480) | marine metagenome | isolation source: seawater | place: Atlantic Ocean: North West | collected 2012
CTTGCGGAGGAGGGGTCGGCCCCCCCCCCCCCCCCACCCGCACCCCCACAGCGCGCGTCGCGCGCGACGCAGCGACGGACGCGCGGTCCCCGTCGAGACCGGGGGTGACGAGCCTCGCCTCGCGCGCGGTCGTCGATCGTCTCTCCGCGCGCGCCGCGTTCGTCCGGGGTTCGTTCGCCGACCGCGGGTTCCTCCGCGGGCGCGCGCCTCCGCCGCGCGCCCGCCGCCGCCCGCGCGGGATCATTCATTCGCTCGTCCGCGCGCGTTCCGCTCGTCGGCTGGTCCGATGTCGCGGTGCGACCTCCTCGCGTTGCAGGGCAAGTGCAAGCGCGACCCCGAGGGGTACCGCGACGACGTCCTCATGCAGCTCCAGCACTACGACGCCCTCCGCGGTCTGTTCATGCTCAAGCCCGGGAAGGACTTCAAGGCGTTCGCGGATCTCGTCGGCTTCCTCGCGCAGGTGGCGGCGAGCTACCCGAGGGACATCCCGAACCTCCACGTCGGCCTCCTCGAGCTCCTGGACAAGCACCACGCCCTGCTGGACCCCCACCTGAGGCGCGCCCTCGTCGCCGCGCTCATCCTCCTGCACAACCGCGGCGCCGTGCCGCTGACGGACCTCCTGCCGCTCTTCTTCCGCCTCTTCCGCGTCAAGGACAAGCAGCTGAGGATCACCGTCTTTCGCCACGTCGTCGCCGCCGTCAAAGCCGCCAACAAGAAGCGACGGGACGAGCGTCTGAACCGCGACGTGCAGACATTCTTACAAACCGCCTTAACCGACGAGAACGAGACCGCGGCGAAGAAAGCCCTCGCGGTGATCACCGAACTGTACCGCAAGCGGGTCTGGGGGGACGCGCGGACGGTGAATTTGGTGGCGGAGGCGTGCGCGCACCCGAGCGCGAAGATCCTCGTCGCCGCGTGTAAGTTTTTCCTGGGGCAGGACGAAGCCGCGGAGGCGCAGGCGGCGGAGGGGGACGACGAGGAGGACTCGGACGAGGAGGCGGACAAGCCGAAGACCGGGGTCGGGACCAAGGCGGGGACGAGCTCGGGGGTGAGCAAGGAGGACGTGTACAAGGCGTACAACAAAGGTGCGAAACCCGAACGCGGAACGGTTCGCGCGCGCGAGTCGGGCGTTTCGGTCGTTCGCGACCCGCGTTTGGTTTTGGTTTTCCCCCCTGCTCTGTTCTCTCCCTCGCGCGCCCGAATCAGAAGAACGCTTTTTCGCGAAAGCGCGTTCGTTCCGGAGAACACACCTCTCGCTCGAGGTGTGTTCTCGACGACGCCGCGGCCGATGACGCATTGATATATTTGCTACTCTCGAGGGTTTCTCCTGGTGACGACACCCAATCACCGAGATCTCTGAGGCCGACGCGACGCCGCGCGAAGGAGCGTTTCGATTCAATCGCGTTTCTCGGGTTTCTCGCTCGCGACGAAAAAGAAAAGCGCGCGCGAGAAACCAGGACTCGACGAGACGAGACTCGACGAGACTCGCGCGGTGACGAAGAACCGACGCTCACGAACCCCGCCCTCGCGTACCCTCGCCCTCTCCTCCCGTCAGGCGTGTCTCGCACGAAGAAGAAGAAGCAGGAGAAGCTGAAGCGCCAGATGGCGTCGATCCGCCGCGCGAACAAGCGCGAGGACGGCACGAACGACCCGTCCGCGCGCTTCGCCGCGATGCAGCTCATCGACGACCCGCAGGCCTTCGCCGAGGGTCTGTTTCGTCGCCTCCAGGGCCAGGGCGGGCCGCTGCGCTTCGAGGCGAAGATGCTCCTCATCCAGGTGGTCTCGCGCGTCGTCGGCCTGCACCGCCTCCACCTCCTCCACCTCTACCCGTTCCTGCAGCGCTACGTCCAGCCCAACCAGCTCGAGGTGACGAGGCTGCTCGCCTCCGCCGCGACCGCGTGCCACGAGCTCGTGCCCCCGGACGCGCTCGAGCCGCTGCTGAGGCAGCTCGTGAATCAGTTTGTGCACGACAGGGCGCGGCCCGAGGTTGTCGCCGTCGGCATCAACGCCGTGAGGGAGATTTGCCTGCGGTGCCCCCTGGTGATGACGCCGGAGCTGCTGCAGGACCTCGCGCAGTACAAACGCGCGAGGGATAAGCCCGTGGCGACCGCGGCGAGGGCGCTCATCGCGCTCTTCAGGGAACTCGCGCCGGGCATGCTCGAGAAGAAGGACAGAGGGAAAGGTACGCGTCGATCGATGGACTCCCGGAATGTTTTTTTTTTTTTTTTGGTAACCGAGGGTTTCGTCTCTTCTCTCCCCTCGACCCGGCTCCTCGGCCCGGCTCCTCGACCGACCCGGCTTTGGTGAGTGATGAGAAAATAATTCGGCGGAGAGCATTCATAACGTGACTCAGACGAATTATTCCGCTTAGTAATTGACACCAACGGCGGAACGCGCGGGGAGGCGCCGACGATTCGCGACGTCGCGTTCTTTTTCTGTTTCTTTTGTTTTTTTTTTTTTTTCGGGGCGGGCCCCCGACGCTCTCGCTCGCTCCGTCGCTCCGTCGCTCTCGCTGACCGAACCCCACCCGAACCCGATGAACGAACGCTCGCTTCCGCTCACACCCCCTCCTTCAGGCGCGGACTTGGACAAATCCGTTGCGGCGTTCGGCGCGTTCGAGGCGTCCACCCGGGTCGCGGGCGCGGAGATGCTCCAGCGGGATATCGCCAGGCGCCGGCGGGAGGCTCGGCGGGAGGCGGAGGAGGGGCCCTCCTCGGGCGGGGACGGCGGCGGCGCCTTCGAGGTCGGGTCCGAAGACGGATCCGAAGACGCTAGCGAGGACAGACCGCTCTCCGACGACGACGACTCGGACGGGGAGGAGGGGGACTCCGAGGAGGGTGGGGGTGAGGGTGAGGGTGAGGAGGACGGGGAGGAGGGGGACGAGGAGAATTCCGGCGGCGGCGGCTCCGATTCGGAGGAAGATTCGGACGCGTCCTCCGAGAGCGGCGGGTCCGTTTCCGGTTCCGGTTCCGACGCGTCGCGCGACCCCGCGACTGGTCGGCGTAAGCGCGTCCGCGTCGAGCGCGACACGTCGCTCGAGGCTCGGCGCGCGGCGGCTTCGCGTCTCGTCGCCGAGGCGGAGGCTTCCGGCGCGCCGCTTCCCAAGGTTCGCCGGAACGGGGTGCTGTCCTTGTCGGCGCTTCGGCGGATGCACAGGGAGGCGGCGCGGCGACAGAGGGAGGCGGCGGAGGCGGCGGCGGAGGCGAACGACTCGGGCGGCTCGGACTCGGAGGCCGATCGCGGGATGATCGAGACGGAGCGCGTCCTCGACCCCGAGGATTTCAAGAGGATCAAGGCTCTGAAGACGGCGAACCAGCTCGCGGCGGCGATGGCCCGGGGCGGCGCGAAGAAAGCCTCGGCGACGGCGGAGGCGGAGATGCGCGCCATGCGTCGCCGCGCGGACCGCGCCGGGCTCGGCGACGCCGCGGACCGGCGCGTGGACCCCGACTCGCTCGCGGCGGTGGGCGTGCGGAAGGCGCACGACAAAGCGTCGCGGGTGGCGTCGATCATGGCCGGCCGCGAGGACCGCGGGCAATTCGGCGCGGCGAGCGAGCGCAAAAACAAAAAGACGGGCGGGACGAGCAACGCCGAGAAGGCAAAGCGGAAGAATCTGCCCCTCGCCGCCAGGGTCAAGGCGGCGAAGAACAGGAGGAACAGCTTCGTCTCAAAGAGGGTCAAGGACAAGCAGTTCAAGGGCAGGTTCAGGAGGTAATTCGACCCACCTAGAGGGGACCCAGCCAGAGGGGACCGTAACATATACGAGCTTATACCACAAGCCCCCGGGACCTCTCTAGAGCGAGCTCTAGACTAGACTACTTGTGCTCGGAAGTCGGAAGTCGGAAGTCTCCTCCGTAGACTCTCATCACACTCCTTCGGCGGCGCTCTCCTCCACGCGCTCGTAGACGAGCGTCGTCTCCGTCTCCTCGTCGCTCCCCGCGACGGCGAGCATGACCTCCCCGTCGTCGAACACTTTCGCGTACCGAACGCCCGGAGAGCCCGGCGAGTGCCGCATCGCACGGAGCCTCGGCGAGGGCGCCGTGAGCGCGGCCATGATCGCGCCGCTGGGAACGGAGACGGAGAACCCCCGAGACGGAGAACCCCCGGCGGTGGGCTTCCTCCTCTCGAACTCGAACGACATCGTCCGTAAACCGACGACGGTCGCGGAGCCGTCGCCGCGAAAATCGTCGTCCGACGATTCGTCGTCCGACGGTTCTTCGGCGCGCACGCTCGAGACGGTGACGAGGTCGCCGACGACGGCGGAGGGAAAGAACGCGAACGCGTTCGGGTTTTTTATTCGCTTCGCCGAACGTGACTCGCACGCGGCTGGTCATCTCGGCGCCGGACGCGTCGAAGGACACGCGCGCGGCTTCGGCGGCGAAGGGGACGTCGAATCGATTCAGCGCGGCGCTGAGGATGTTGAACGGGAACGCGGCGTTCAGCTCGCGGCGGCCGAAGGCGGCGATCCAGGCCTCGCCGGTCAGGGGGTCGTCCCACCCGGCGCTGAGCCTCGCGGCGAGCTTGAACGGCGGGAAGAGGTTCGGGACGCGCGTCGCGAGCCGGTGCGATTCGTTCTGCGCCTCCTTCGCGACCCAGAAGAAGGGCGACGCGAGCCACGACGCGGGGGCGGGGAGGGTGGCCTGCGCCATCCCGATGACGCGCCAGGTCGTCCCGGCGAGCTCGGCGCGAGCGGCCGGGTCTGTGGGGGCGCCCCGGGACGCGTCGCGGCGCGCGCGCACGACCCCGCGGAGCTCCGCGACGTCCGCCGCGTCCGCGCGGACGCCGCCGCGGGTGCTCGCGCACCACGAGCGGAGGTAATCCGCGAGTCGGGCGTCGGCGTCGCTCCCGGACGCCGCGTCGCCGCGCTCGGTCTCGACGGCGTTCGCGCGGCGAGGAGACGCGCGGGGGGGGCGACGGCGAGCGCGAGCGCGGGCGCCGAGGGGAGGGGGGGGAGGAGACGCCGCGGCGCGGGCCGCGACCGCGCGCATCGCGGCGTGCGGACGCGAGTGCGACGCACGCGGGAAAAATCTTCGAGGCGCGCGTTTATTTTGTTGCCAAGTGGCTGGGTGGTTGGATATCCTCATTCTTTCAAGTCGAGCTGACCGCGGCAGCCTTTCAAAGTCTGGGGAGAATTGGGGAGATTTCTCCCCATTTCTCCCCATTTTGACGCGCAAAATTTGCGCGTCAAATTGTCGCGACCTCGCGTCAAATTGTCGCGAGCCCGGCGCGCAAACTGTCGGCGGACGACTCCGGCCCAGCGTGGACTGTAAAAGTTCCCCGCCAAAGGAACCGCCGCCGCCGCTCAGTCGTCGTCAGTCGCATCGCGCGCTCGGTCCCTTCTCCTCGCGGTCTCCTCCGCCCGGGCTCGCCCCGCACGCCCGATGGGCTGGTACCTCTGCTACTTCCTCCACCGCCACCTCGACTTCCGCCGCGCGGAGGTCCAGGCCCTTGCGGACCTCGCCGGGTGCGGCGCGGAGGTGCGCTGGCGCGCCCCCCACGGCGACGTCGAGCACTCGCCGCTGTGGCACGTCTGGCTCCCGAGCGACGCCGCGGCGCGCGAGATTTGCGAGCGGAGCGTGCTCGTGAAGGCGTTCGTGGAGCTGTGGGGGGAGGGCGACAGCCCCGACGCCCTGTGCGCGTCCATCGCCTCCTTCCCCGCCGCGCGCAAGGACCCGTTCCTCGCGCCCGACACCACGTTCAAGGTGGAGCTCGAGGATTTCGGATGGACGGAGCACGGGACGAGGGGCGATAACTGGGCGCCCGTGGTCCGGCGCATGGACGCGCTCGCGCCCGCGGTGACGTTCCTCGGCAAGGCGCGCATGAAGGACCCGCAGCACGTCTTCTGGTCCGTCGAGACCGCGCGCGAGGGGCAGTGGAAGGGATTGCCGAGCGACATCCCGCCCCGAAACTATTTCGGCAGGGTCGTCGCCAAAGGCCTTGGGCGCGCGTGCATGAAGACGTACGACCTGACGAAACGCCGCTACCTCGGCCCGACGTCGATGGACGTGGAGATGGGCCTGATCATGTGCAACATGGCGCACGCCCGGCCGGGGGGCGTCGTCTGGGACCCCTTCTGCGGCACCGGCAGCATCCTCATCGCCGCCGCGCACTTCGGCGCCATGACCCTGGGCTCGGACATCGACATCCGAGTCATCAAGCACGGCAAGAGGGATAAGAAGACGGGGAAACAGGTGGACGTGTGGACGAACTTCGAGGATTACGGCCTGCCCCCGCCGGTCGGGCTCGTGCGCATGGACCTCCACAAGCACTCGTTCAAGCGCGACCCCGCCGAAGCGACGGAAGAGAATACTACATCGTCGGCGGCGGGCGACGTCGGCGGGTCGTCCTCCGGCCTCGCGCGCGGTCCCTCCGTCGCGCGTCTCGAGGGGTCGCTTCAGGCGGTGGTCGGGGACCCTCCGTACGGCGTGCGCGCGGGGGGGCGGAAGTCCGGGGGTCGGAAACGCCTCCCGGACGGCACCGTCGCGCCGATTCCCGAGGAGCACCGCTCGGACCACATCCCGAGCACGGTGCCGTATCCCTTCTCGGAGTGCCTCGACGACCTCATGGACCAGAGCGCGAGGCTCCTCGAGATCGGCGGGCGGCTGTGCTTCTTCGCGCCCGCGGCGGCGAGCGCGGAGGACCAGGCCACCGCCGGCGCGGACGAGGTCCCGAGCCACCCGAGCTTGGAGCTGAGGGCGAGCTGCATGCAGCTCCTGGGGACCAGGTGGGGGCGGAGGCTCGCGGTGTTTGAAAAGACGAAACCGTACGACGAAGCGGACGCGAGGAGGGCGCACGAGGAGCGACAGAAGGCGAGGAGGGAACGGGGTGGGATGGAGGACCTGCTCGAGCGCATGCGGGAGACGGTGTACCACGGGGAGAGGGCTGCGGCGAAGAAAAAAAAACAGAAGGAACGCGAGGCGCGCGAGAAAAAGGGCGAGGAGGAGGAGGAGGAGAATGAGGAAGAAGGAGGAGCGTCGAAGAAGGAGGGGGACGAGTCGCGCGCGAACGAAGACGAAAAGAAACGTCGCGCCCCCCGGGTCGGCCCGGACGCCGTCGCGGAGAAGCACAGGGAACACTCGCGGAAGCGGGAGAGGATGCCCCCGGGGAAGCGAACGGCGTTCAGGGGGAAACTCGTGTGATGATGATGGTCGTCGTTTAATACTCCTTTCGTCGTTCTATATACTGCTTCGGTAGTTCGCGTAAAAACGGTCGACTTTTCGCGCTCGTTCGACGTTCTTCGTGCGGTACGAAAAGGCGATTATTCATCGGTCATCGCGCGCGCGCCGTCTCGCGCTTCGCCTCGTCCGACTCGTCCTCGTCCGCGAGCGACGCGAACGTTCGCTCGGGGCGCGTTCGCGTCCGACGCGGCGGCGGCGGGGAGGGCGGGCCGTAGTACCCCCCAGGCGCGGAGTCGACGGAGCTGAGCGCGGACCCTTCCGGCTTAGGGCTCGCGGCGGAGTCTTCTAAGTGCGCGTTCATCGCGACGCACACGAAGCGGAGCACGAGATGGTCGCGCTCGCGCTCAATCTCCCGCGCGTCGAACACTTTGCGCGCGTTTTTTTTAGACTCGAGCGTCTCTCGCCGAAACCGGCGCTCTCGCTGCGCGTCGGCCATCCCGCGCGCGGCGCTCTCCGCCGTGGCGCCGACGTCCGCCGCCTTCAACGCCTCGTTCAGGTACGCCTCGAGCGACACCCCGCGCTTTTTCGCCTCGCGCTCGGCCGCCCCGGTGCGCGTCGCCAGGATCGGGATCGGGCGCGAGTCGTCGTCGTCGTCGTCCGCGACCTGTAGGAGCTGGAACGCGGCGTTCATGCCGGGTCGCAACGCTCGCATCGCGCGGATCGCGGGCGCGGGGAGCGGCGTTCTCGCAGTGTTCTCGGTCCTCCTCAACGCGTCGTCGAACAAAAGCTTCAACGTCCTGGCGTCGACCCCGTCGTGGTCGAGGCGGTCGGCGACGGCGCCGGTCGCTCGCGCGACCAGCCCCTCGTTCGCGATGTCGGTGTTCCTCGCGTTGCATTTCTCCATGAGCTCGCGGATCTCCCGCGTGTCGCGCTCCGCTTCCACGGCGCGTTCCTCCGCGTCGCGCACGTCCGCGGCGGATCGCATCGCCATCGGCGACATGATGCCCCTGGGGGGGCTCCTGCGGATAGGCTCGCGGGGCCGGCGGAGGTCGACGTCGAAGAAGGCCTCGAGGTCGAGGTCGTCCACGCGCGTCGTCTCGTCCAAGATGAAGAGTTGGGGGGAACGGGCGTTCGGGAACGGCGGCGCGCCGCCAACGGGACCCGGCGGCGTCTCGTCGTGGTTCATCAGCTCGTCGTCGGAACGCGCGGTGGACGCCGCTCGCGCCTTAGCCGCGAGCGCGTCGTTCCACGCGGCGGCGTCGGCGTCGGAAATGGTGCTGAAGGGGAACAAGTCCGTCAAGAGCGAAGGGTCGAGGGGTCGCGCGTCGCGTTCGTCGTCGTCCGACGACGAAGCGCGCGCCGTCGTCGCCTCGTCGCTCCATCTCGCGTCGGCGTCGGAGGCGGATGGCGAGAGACCGGCGCTCGCCCACGCGCGCGAGGACGGCGCCGGCGCCCGCGGCGGAGCGGGCGCCTCCCTCGCGGCGTCGAAACGCGCGTCGTCCGTCGGCTCTTCCGAGGTATCCCGCCGCCCCTCCGCTTCCGGGAGGGGGCGCGTCTTCGCGCGCGTCGACGCGGACCCGCGGGTCCCGCGACCCCCGCGACCGCGACGCCAGCGACCGCGTCCGGGCGCCATCGCGAGTCACGGAGAGGTGCGCCCTGGAGAGCTGCGCGCGCGGCGCGAAGAACGTGCACGCGGAGAAACACGACCGAGACGACCTTAGACGACCAAGACGACCCTCAGGAAGACTGTTTTAAAACTCCGCTCGTCACCATCAACACCACCGCTCGAGAAAAACCGTCTCGTCAAAACGCCGGGGCTCGGGCTCCCGCCCCCGACCTCGTCTCCGCCGCCGCCGCCGCCTCGAGCGCCTCGCACCGCCGCTTGAAGTGCCTGAGCTCCCGGTCTCTCTGCCCCAGCGCCCGCTGCAGCCTCCTCGCGACGCGCTCGGGCGGCGTCTTCCCCTCGCGACGCGATGCCGAAACGAAGGACACCGTCTCCGCCGAAGGCGGCGTCGGCACCCCCGCGTAAAAGCTGACGTCGCGGGATACCGCGAAGGACGACGACGACGACGCGCGTCCTCCGTCGCGCGACAAAGAGTAGAACGACCCACCGCCGCCGCTCGGGGTGTGGTGGTGATTTGCCGCCACCCTCGAGACGAACGACGTCGCCGCCGCCTCGTCGAAGAAGCCGGAGGAGAGGGTCGTCCCCGCTCCCGCGGCGCCGCCGCTCGAAGCGTCGTCGTCGCGCAAAAAAGTCTCCGCGGCGCCGCAACCGAACGCGCGTCCGAAGCTGAGCGACCCCTCCTCCTCCTCCGCGGAGACGACGCTCCCGGTCGCCTCCGCCTCCGCCTCCGCCTCCGCCGCCTCCGCGAGCGCCTCGTCCGCGGCGTCCGCCGCCTCCGCCTCGAGCGACGAGATCTTCACGCGCAGGCGCTCGATCTCGTACACCGACTCGCGGAGCCGCTCGCGGAGCCGCGCGTCCTCATCCGACGCCGCCGGAGGCCTTCGATTCATCTCCGTCGCGTCTCCGTCTCCGTCTTTGGCTTCGTCTCCGTCTCCGTCTTCGTCGGCGCGGAGAGGGGCGGCGAGCGCCGCCAGCGCCTCCGCGGCGTCCCTCGCGGCGGCGCGGTACGGCGACGGCGTGCGCCTCTTCGACGCGCTCGAGCTCTTCGGGGAAGGCTCCGCGTCGGACGCCGCGTCGGGGGCGAAGCCGAACGCCCCGACGACGGCGGACCCCGCCGCACTCCGAGGAGGGGGTGAGAAGGACGCCTCGAGCGCCCGCGCCTCATCTTTATCTTTATCGCGCGCCTCCTCTGTTCGACGGTCCTCGCGCGAGCGTTCGAACTCGGCGAGCGCGAGCGCGCGCCCGAGGCGCTCCGCCTCCGCCTCGGCGTCGAACGCGCGGCGGCGCGAGTCGGCGGCGGCGATTTCGAGCGCCGCGAGGCGGTCGCGCGCCGTCGCCGAGTC
>MDSW01051362.1_pt1 | contig 10082 bp, 9 predicted proteins | sample 811171 | NCBI WGS metagenome assembly MDSW01 (sample SAMN05326641, study PRJNA326480) | marine metagenome | isolation source: seawater | place: Atlantic Ocean: North West | collected 2012
ATCCATTTTTTGATTTTTTAAAAAAATAGAATTTCTTGATGAAATATCTGATGTTTCAATTGAAAAATCACCCAAAGCATTTGGAATCACTTCTATTTTTTGTTGATGTATTAAAGTATCTTTATTTGTACCTTCAATTGACCTAAAAGATATATCATTTCTTAAATAAAATCTTAAAATATTAATTGATATATCTTTTGGAAAAACTTTATTAATAATTTTAAAAATATAATCTATCGAAATCTCAAAAATATAAGAATAAATTTTATAAAATCTAGTAGATATTATAAAATTGTTTTTTTTTAATGAAGACAAAATAAAACCAACCTCAATAATTGAATCATCATCTTTCATTTTAATAATTAAATTTTCGTACAATTTATTCTTAAGCTTATCATATTTTGTAATCTTAGACATCTCTAAAAATAATTTTAATAAACTCTTAAGTTAATATTATTATAAATATATTGGAAAATTATTTAATTTATAATTGAGGCGATCTATTTTTTATTAATTCCGTTTTTTTTATCGATGGTGCCCATAAATGTTTTATTTTACTTTCCACATTCTTTATCCTATTCCTTATATTCTGATTATGTCGCGGTGGATTTGGAATTCTATTTAAATTCACTGGAGGTCGGGGAATTCTTCTTTTATTTTCTTCAATTGACGATTTTGGTTGATTATTATTTGCTTGAATGTTATTTATCGCATGTTTCCTTTGTTCAACTAAACACCTTTGTTGTGCAATTATTCTATTCTGACGCTCTTTTATTTTATTTTCTATCTGAATTCGATGCAATGTTTCTACATACGATTTTCGTTTTTGATGAAAATATATCTTTTGAATCGGCCTAGCATAATTTATATTTCTTGGATATTTTGGTGGTTCCGGTTTTTGAACCACAATCTTTGGTGGTTCCGGTTTTTGAACCACAATCTTTGGTGGAGGAAGCGGTTTCATTGGCGATATATTATATCTTTTATTACGAATCTCCGCAAATGTCTTTATTTCTGGTTGCTTTTCCTCCTTTGGAGGCGAAATTATCACATTCTTCTCTAATGTCTCTGGCATCGTAAAATCTTTATTTATTTGTTTTATTACATTCACCCAATCACGTTCCGTATTTGGAACCGATTTAAACTGATATTGCTTAAATTTAGTATTCTCATAATTTATTTGATAAAATTTTAATAATTCCTTACTATTTTCTAAAAAAACCGACAAACTCATCCTTTTTTGCTTATTCTTCTCAAACATCTCTCTTAAAATCTGTTCTATTCTAAACCGATTATTATTTGAAACAAATGGCATCCTTGTTCTTAAATTCATTAAAGGATTCTGAAATCTTATATTATTTCTTAATTGATGCATATTATTTCCATTAAATGGATATCTATTATATAATAAATAAAATAATACACATCCTATACCCCAAACATCTATTTTATAATCATAATACTGTTCTGTCATTTGTTCTGGACTCATAAAACACGGAGTTCCTATATTTGTATTCGTTACTTTATTATAATCCAAAAATTTACATATTCCAAAATCACATATCTTTATATTTCCATCTTTTGTTATCAAAATATTTGCCGGTTTTATATCTCGATGTATTATATTATTATAATGTAACGCATTTATACCCACACATATTTTTAAAAATATCTTTATTAAATCTTCTTCTTTTAAACGATTCCGTCTAGTATAATTATCTAAATCACCCCCCTCTACAAACTCCGTTATTATACATAATTTCTTATCATAAATAAAAACATCATAACATTTTAAAAGAAATTCATTATTATTTATCAACAAAATCTTTATTTCATTCAAAATACTCACTTTATTATACCTATCTATACCAAATATCTTTATTGACTTCATCGCATAATACTCCTTTGTTGATTTCTTCCTAATTAAAAATATCTTCCCATATGATCCCTTATTTAAAAATTTTATCATCTCATATTTTTCCATATATTATATTACATATTATTTTTAATATTTATTTCTCTCCATAATTTATGGATTATTATCTATATAATTATCTAGGATATTCAACTAATTATTTCATGGATGAAAATGCCCGTATTATTCAAAAAGCTTTCAAAAATCATCGATCTTTCGAAATCAATCGACGCATTGATGTCATCCGTCATTTAATTCCACAATTAGAAACCGAATGTGACAATGAAGAAATTGAATTTTGGAATGAACAAAGAAATATTATTAAGAGAGAAATTAAAAAAAATTGAATTAATTTATTTTAAATAATTTAATTCAACTCAAACAATGACTCACGTATACATCGTATTTACTTATAATATCGAGCGTTCTCATGGAACTCGTGAAAAAATTATTGGAACATATCTTAACCTAGATGACGCCATCAATAGAGTAAAAACATTTGGCGAATCTCCATATAAATATAGTCCCGGTGTTTATTATACCAAAGACGGATTCGTTACTTTTATAAATAACTTACCATTGGGAGATTCTATCGAAATTGATCTCTTTTCCAGTCGTGTCGACTTTTAATCTATCACGCATTCATATATTTCACAATGTTTCATTTCTCTCTCCTCACCCCAAATCATATTTGATAAAAAACTCGTATGTCCTATTACAAAAATTTTTTCTTCTTTTCTTTGTTTTACATAATTCTTAAATTTATTAATCCGCATATTTAATTCTTCTGTCGTCTCTTCACGATCCCCATTCCATGTAACATCTTCTTCTGAACAAACTGCATCAAAATTAAATCTTTTAAAACGATTCTCTAATTCACTCTTCCTTTTTCTTTGATTTGGGGTATCTAATCCATTCGGCCATTCTTTTAATATTTCCATAACATTTATTTGTTTATCTATTCCTGTAAACACAATTTCAGCTGTCTGCAATGCTCTTGTTAATGGAGAAACCAATACCAATTCTGCAGTTTCTAACTTACAATTCTCTCTTGTATTTAATTTCATTGCACCATCTACTCCTTCGTCCAATAAATAACTATCTATACACTCTGGTAATCTGTATGCATCCTCACCAATTTGTTTAAATAATTTATTATGTAATGAATATCCATGTCGAATACAATATAATAATTTCATTTTATTATTATATTATTTTATTTTTAAACACATATTTTATTCATTTATTAAATCATTAATCATCTTATTCCGTCTTTCTATCCATTCTTGTGATGGATTATATGTAACTTGATCTGTATGAATGCGATAATAAATTAATGCTTCCTTGAAATTAAATATCATACCATATTTCTTTAACATTCTTAATTCCAAATCAAAATCCTCTGTCATTACCTTTATATCCGGATTATAATTTCCCGCTTCAATCACTTTCGATTTTCTATAACAAACCGTTGGATGATTCACAAACCAATGTGAAGGATTCTTTTTATATTGCTCCCATGTTATTATCGAATGATTTGATGTATTAAATATTTCATTCCGATTTTCACGAAACATCGCAACTTGACCACCACATATTGCAATTTGTTCTTGTTTCTTCATGAAATTATATTGTTTTTCTATTCTATCCGGCATCATTATATCATCACTATCCTGTTTTATTATTATTTCATTCGAACATAAGTTAATTCCTCTTTTTAAAGAAAACCCAATTCCTTTATTTCCATCATTTTCATAATATTTCACTCGAACATATTTTGTTGACATTTCAAACTTCTCTAATAATCCTTTTAATATTTTAGTATGCATTTCATCCGAACCATCATTAATCCAAATTATCTCTTTTTCAATCTTGCCCGTTTGATTTTTTATCGAATCTAAACATTCTACAACATATCTTGTTAATGTATTATAACTTGAAACCAATATACTAACCTTATCATCCGGCGGTCTATATTCCTCCGGAATTTGTATAAAATTCATTTCTTCATAATTACGTTTGGTTGATCCCCATTCTTGAAATGCATAAATCTTATCCGGACCATCATATTTTAATCCCGAAAAATGAATTGGTAAAAAATAATGACTCGGTAAAATTGTAATATCATCCCATTTATCTTGCCAATATAATCTTGTTAATAATCCTGGTCCAACTGTTCTCCAAGCCCGTTTATCCGTTTTTGCTGTTGAAACATCATTATTTCGGATCCATTCAATTGCTCGTCTTGGCAATTCATGTTTCGGCGGAAATGCCATTGTTCCTGTTGCAATTAATGCATGAGTGCGCGCCATTACATCATCGTATTCAGGAGTAGGACACCATCCTGGACATCGAACCTGTTCATTTTCATAACCAGCAAATGCTTCATATTTTTCAACCAATTTTGAAATCGATTCTAAACAATATGAATCCGCATCAGTAAAAAACCCACCATATTCATATAAAATTTCCCAACGTATTATATCTGCCTTGCCATTTATCTCTTCAATTGAATTTACCTTATCCATTAATTGTGAACGAAATCCCCTCTTTTCCATTTCCGTCTCTGTCCAACGAATATATTCAAACCCATCTTCTTCATGTTTATCTTTCCATGTATCCATAAATTTTGTTGGAGCTGGTTTTGGACCAATCCATAATTGATGAATTATTTTTGGTATCATTAATAAAATAATTATTTAACTTTTAATATATTAATTGTTTAATATATTAAAATTCCAAATCGTATTTTAATATAATTATAAAACATCATTACGAATGTATACATTATCAACAATGTCTTTAAAAATTAATTTATAATTTGAATTTAAAATCTCTCTAATTCTTTTACATTTACTTATAAAATTACTATTATTTTTGAAATCTTCATGTTCATCTGGTATTTCGATCACTATTATTTTGGGTTTATAATAATTCAATGAAAATCCTTTCAATACTTCTTCTTCATATCCTTCTACATCTAAAACAAGTAAATCAAAATCCGGTTGTATCTTATTCTCTTTTAATAAAACATCTAATTTGTCTAGTTTAATTTTCGTTTTATAACTTCCGTTCAAAGTACTCTGAGCCCATGATGCCTTTTTATACATTTCTAACATTTCAGTATCAATTGTGGACAATGTATTTGCCACGGTTATTTCTAATTCTTCTTTTTTACTACCACACCCAACATTTAAACAAGTAACATTATTATGTAATTTATGATTTTCAGCACACAAATTATAAATTTTTGTAATTGGTTCACAATATATACCTCTCCATCCTATATTGGCCAAATTATAAGTAAATGAACCAATTTTACCATCATGTGCTCCAACTTCTACAAATGTACCATCTGTTTTATACCCCAGACATTTTTCATATATTCTATGTAAAATTAATCCAACCTGACCACAAGATGTAGTTTGTTCATACATTATAATTTATATATATGTTTCTTTTTTAATATATAAATCTTAATTATTATTTATTTTGTATTTTGAATAGTTGAATTTTCTATATTATAATTACTACCTTGTAAAAAATATACTTTATCTGTCCAATAATGTTTAAAAAAATTATTCTTTTCTATTTTATCGGTAAAATAATAATCCATAGCTATATAATTTTCATCTTCCATAAATTTTAACATTTTTTGAATACCTTTATAAGACCATAATAAGGTATCACAACATCTTGTTGAAAAATGTCTTAAAAATCTAACTTTACTTTCCTTATTTGTAAAATCTTCTATATAAAAATTATCACCTTCTCTTATTTGATTTTTTTCATTATATAAATTGATAGGATAATTTTGTTTTTTTCTATAAGGAGAATCTGCCCAATTAAAAAAAGGTCGTGACCATAATTGATCATCTGCACCATATCCAAAATGAACCAAATCCCATTTATCTTTATTTTTATAAGCTATTTCAAAAAAATCATTAATACTTTCAATATTTTCTAATGGAATTACATCGCTTTCAAAAATACAAAATATGCCGTCTTTATAATTCTTCTCAATATATTTTAATATTTCTCTATAATTTAATACTAATGATAATTCCGCTTTTTTTGTAGGAACATCCTTTCTAATATTTAACATAAAATCTTGCTTTACATATTTTTTTATCATCGTATCAGTTATAGTTTGTTTATAAGTTGGACATATAAATTTTATTAATGATTTATCTATTGAAAGTTTATTATAAAACAAATCATTTAATCTATTATATCTTTCAGGTTCAAATATCTTATTTGATAATAAGAATATTTTATCAATGTTTTTCCATTTTTTTTTAAATATTAAACATTTTATATTATTTGAAATTTCATCCATCGTTCTCCACAATTTTCCGTTTTCTGGAAATATGTTACTATTAACCATTTCTAACCATTTTTTATCATTATTTTTAATATTAATCATTTCTTCTATTACAGAATTCATTTCTTCATTTGAATCATTTTCTAGATTGATAAATCTTTCTTTATTAAAATAATCATATATTCTGGGTGATCCCCAATATACAGGTATTGTTTGTGCCATCATTCCATGAACAATTTTTTCCGTGATTCCCGTTTCATAACTAGTGTTTTCCATTGAAACAATAAATTTATATCTCGAAACAATCTTCTTAAAATTTTCATTATTATAATCAAATGGTAATAAGCCACCCACATTATTTTTATATCTTCCTGCATACGTTACATTCATTTTTTTTTCTAATCTTTCTAAAAACATATTTCTCACAATACCATTTGGATTACTAACAACAACCAAAACATCCTGTTTTGGAACATCTTCTCTCTTTGTTTGATTTTCCAAAGCTTGTAAAAAATTATTTGTATAAATATATGCAATATGAAGCGGGACATTAATTATATTCTTATGGTTTCTATTCATCCATAATACACAAGTATAATCATCTTGATATTCATTTGTATATGATTCTCCTGAAAACATAAATGTATGTCGCCATTCTTTATCATTTATTTTTGTTTTTGTATTTATTAACATACAAAATTCACACAATATATCACTTTCTTCATATGATCCTATTTCACACTTCTCTTCATAAACTTTTTTAAACAAATCTAAAAAAAATTGTACATGTAATCCTGGATTTGTTTTTTCAAAAAAACCACTAAACCAACCATTAAAAAATATTTTCATATAATTATAATTAAATGAAAAATATTTAAATTATTATTAACAAATTAATTAGTGTCCTCCTATATTTTTAGTTGTTAATTTTGATTTTCTAATATATAAAGCATCTCCCCAACCATCAATTGTATAATCCCTTTCACCAGGCCATTCACCAGTTATAGTTTTACATGGACCAGGACCAAAATCTGTTTCAATTCTAATAAAATCTCTATCTTGTAAATATCTATCTATATCATCAACTAATGGGCAATCTTTATACATATGTAATAAATTAACTTCAACATTAATATAATCAAAGTTATTTAATATTTCATTTGCTCCTTTTAAAGCTAATAATTCTGCACCTTGAATATCCAGATGTAAATAATTAGCAAAATTATGAGGTATATTTTGTTTGGTATACATAGATTCAATAGTTTCTGTTTTCATATTAATTGTATCTATAAATTTAATATTAGGATAACTTATGGCATGAACATCTAAATCTAATATAGAAGAACTGGCAGTATTATTAGTTATTTTAAACTCAATATTTTCACCTTCTTTATCTGTTATACAATAATTATAAATAATTAAATTTTTGTTATTTTGTAATTCAATCATATTTTTATTAGCTTCAACCCAGATAATTTTGTTATCTGGTATATTTGCATATTTATAACAAGGGATTTCTTCAAATTTATGAGCTCCTATATGTATTATACCTGTAATAGGTATATTATACTTTCTTAAATAATTTGAAACATAATCAATTTCAGGCATATAAATTTATAATGTTTTTATATTATATTTTATTTTATAATATAATATAATTAATAAAAATATTCAATATTAGATGTTTTATCATATTTACTTTGAAATCCCATTGAAGCAAAATGTCCCCACATTGGTATATATAATTGCGAACCTTTATGAAAAAATGCGGCAGTTAACGCAAAATTACTTTTTGAACATATTAATATATCACTATTTATCATGCAATATAAATCATAATTTGGATCATTTGATCGAACCACATAATCTGACTCAATTTCTATTTCTCCATATGGACTTGCAACTATTAAAACTTTATGATTCGGATATGTATTTTTTATTTCTTTTATTTTATTTCTTAATATCTCAATATTCATTATCGTTTGACAATCATAATGATCTATATTGGGATGTTTTATTTGTTCATTTAATGGTATTATATTTCTTAAAAATTCCATTTTTTCATTTTCATTTGTTTTATTATCATCATCATTTATCTTATTAATATAATATTGTGATGAATACATTCCATTATATTCAAATCTACTATTATTACCTCTACCATTTGAATTAAAATAGATATCATCCAATCTTAGATGTAAACATATTGTTTGCTTCCAATTATAATCAATTTTATATCCTTTTTCATTTGCCAATATATCAATTCGATTTGAAATAATACTAAAATATTTCTCTTTAAAAAATGAAAAAATATCTTGTTTTATTTTTAAACAAGTGTTCAAATTTAAATTTCTCAAACAATACATATTATTTAATTTATAATATTCATCATTTTGATCAACCAAAATTATATATTTATCACTATTCTTTATTCTATTTTTATTTAAATAATGAATTATTTCATTTAAACATTCTATTAAAAATGAATTATTTAAATCAGCCCCGGATTTATTCTCTCTTGTATCTTTAATTTCTTCAATATAATAATTTTTATAATCTGCTAATATAATTTGAGCTATATGACCTATCATATTTGACCCCAATCGATCCGGTCTATTCATGATCAGAACAGGCATTATAATAAATATATATGATTATTTTTATATATTTATTTTTTTAATAAATATTTTACATTATAACATCATCTGTTTGAGTACTTGTATTTCATATTTATATTTTCTTGTTTATTCTTTTATATCCATATTTACAATTTTTTTTACTTCTTCGGTTCCTCCTACCATATGAGATTTCCATGTCCCGCAACAACGATTTTCATTATTAACATTTAATCTTTTGAATCTTTTAAGTTTTTTATTATTTGATTTATATTTATCACTATATAAATGTTGATAATCTAGATCTCTATTAAAGTAGTATACATTATCTGTTTGTATATTTTCCAAATGGTGACACATTCCAAAAAAACTACTGTCTGCTACAAAAATATACTCAGCTTTTTCTATTAGTTTTATATAATCACACAATTTATATGCTAAAAATTTTTCAGCAATATCATAAAATTTATGATTTTTGGGATAAATATTCACACAAGGATTAATAAACAATATATTATTTCTATCAATGTTGAATCTTTCTTCCATTTCTGTTGTAGTAAAAACCAAACCACCACTACATGTGCTATGTATAAAAACATATTTCATATTTTTAACTATATCATATACTTGATCATTTATTTTTGTTTTTGGAATATATGTATAATCCCAAAAAACAGAGGTATCTATATTTACATCATCATACCAGGAAAATGGATAATCTTTTACTGGTTTTGGTCCCCCAACTGCGTATGAACCGGTAAAAAATATATTTATGTTTTCGTCATGAATCATTTTATTTTTAAAACCATTAATTAAAAAATTATGGTTTGGATCTGAATGTTCTGTAACTTTAAAAAAAGTAATAATATTCAAAATATCCGAAAATAACAATCGTAAATTTTCATAATTTTCATTTATACACACTAAAATAATCTCATCATAAATTGTGGCCAAATATCTTATCATGCCATTATGATATATATGATCACCCAATCCCAATTGTGTTAAAACTGCACATTTTTTATTTCTATATCCTTTTTGTTCCTTAATTGATGAATCAACATAATTATCTATCATTCTTTTTACTCTAAATCTTCTTTCATTATAATCTTCTTGCTCTCTATAATATTTTAATTCATCATCATTATTTTTACAATTATACTTAGCGTTGTCTAATAATTCCCATATATGTTTATTTATTTTTTCCAAAATTGTATAATAATAATTA
>MDSW01064056.1_pt1 | contig 10082 bp, 8 predicted proteins | sample 811171 | NCBI WGS metagenome assembly MDSW01 (sample SAMN05326641, study PRJNA326480) | marine metagenome | isolation source: seawater | place: Atlantic Ocean: North West | collected 2012
ATCTTCATTAACTTCTGCATCAAGAGAAACATTAAGAAAACAAGCTACATTTTTAAGAAAAAATAAAAAACTTAATGTTACTATTGAAGGTCACGCTGACGAAAGAGGTACTAGAGAGTTTAACTTAGCTTTAGGAGAAAGAAGAGCTAATGCGGTTAAAGATTATCTTATGACTTACGGTATTTCTGGAAAAAGAATGTCAGTTATAAGTTACGGGAAAGAAAGACCAGTAAACACTGAGTCTACTCCTTTAGCTTGGTCGCAGAATAGAAGATCAGTAACAGTAAAAGTAAAATAACAAATTATTTAAGTTAATTTAAAGACCCTCCATTTTTGGAGGGTCTTTTTTTTGCCATTATGTATTATTAAATCTTAATAATGACAGTGATTAAAAAAATAAGTTTAATTTTCATTGCTTTAACCTCTTTTTTATTTTTTAATGGGGTCTCTAAAGCTGAAGAAAAAATAGACGCTGTAATAGATCAAATACAAATTATTACTCAAGACTTAAAAACATTAGAAAAAGCAATTTATTCTAAATCAAGCATTACAAGTAGCTCTAACTCGTCATCAGATAATCTTAACGAAGATGTGCTTACGAAACATTTATTACGTTTAAATGAGATCGAGGAACAATTCAGAGAGGTCACAAATAAATTTGAAGAAATTAATTTTAAAATTGACAAACTTTCAACAAGAGTAACTAAAATGCAATCTGACAATCAATTACGATTTAGTGATTTAGAAAATGAAACTTCAACACAAACAACAAATAATAAAAAAAAGAAAAAAGCAAAATTACCTGGCACGAGCAAACCACAGGATTTTGGTGCTGATCCAGGATACTCGACCAGTCAATTACCTGCAGAGCAAGAAACTAATTCGGTAGGGACAACAGCATCTGTTATAACTTCAGAGACAAATCGTTCCGACTCTTTGCTTCCAGATAAACCAGCAAAGGATCAATATGATTTTGCAATAAGTTTTATGAAAATAGGAGATTATGAAACAGCGGAGTTTGCGCTTAAAGAATTTATTGATAAAAATAAAGATCATGATCTAGCTGGAAACGCCCAGTACTGGTATGGAGAAACTTTTAGAATAAGGCAATTATATTCAGACGCTGCAACTGCTTATTTAGATGGTTATCAAAATTATCCTAAAAGTGAAAAAGCTCCAGACAATTTACTGAAGCTGGGTATTACAATGGTTCAACTCGGAGAAAAAGAGCAAGGCTGCACTATGATAACTGGTATAAAAAAACAATATCCAAAAGCAAGTAAGTCTGTGCTACAAAAAGCACAATATGAACAAAAAAAATTCAATTGTTCTAAAACATAAAAATTGCTTCGAAAAATTCGAGTATATAAATAAGATATATAATAATTTTAAAAAAAAAATTATTAGCGAAAAAAATAAATATTTTTTAGTAGGAGTTTCAGGAGGGCCAGACAGCATGGCACTAGCGGCAATGTGCAAGGCTTTTGAATGTGAGAATTCCGCTTTTAAGTTCCACTACGTTAATATTAATCATGGCATAAGAAAAAATTCTAAAAAAGAGTCTCTCAAAGTTAAAAATTTATTAAAAAAACACAAAATTAAATTAAAAATTATAAATAACTCCGAAAAAATTAAAAATAATATTCAGCATAAAGCTCGAAGTATTAGATATACTCTTTTGCACAAGGAGTGTATCAAAAATAAAATTAAAACCATAATTACTGCCCACCATCAAGATGATCAAATTGAGACTTTTTTAATAAGACTCTCTAGAGGAAGTGGAATACAAGGTTTATCCTCAATGAATTTAGTTTCTAAATTAGATAAATCAATAAAAATTTTAAGACCATTATTAAATGAAAGAAAAAAAGAATTAATTAAAATCTCAAAAAAGGTATTTGGTACGTATGTTATTGATCCTAGCAATAAAGATACAAAATTTTTAAGAGTTAAAATAAGAAGGCTTTTACCGATTTTGAAAAAATATGGAATTGAGGAAAAACAAATAGCCAAATCAATTAATAACCTCCAATCTACAAGTAATACGATGAGATACTATTATGAGGAAATTTTTAAAACTATAACATCAAAAAAAGGAAATAATTTATTTATAAAAAAAGAGGATTTTTTTTCTTTTAATGAAGAAATAAGAATTAAGATTCTGGGAAATTCAATTAGAAGTATTACGAAATCTTATTATCCTCCAAGAGCGAGCAAAATTAAAAATGCTATTAGCGCACTAAGTGCTAAAGGTGATGGTCTAAATTACAATTTATCAGGATGTCTAATATGCCAAAATAAAAAAACAATATGTGTTAAAAAAATGCCTAAAAATTAAGATTTTTATTTTTAAAGTGATATTTTGCCTTATTTACAACTATCTTTATGATAAAATATACTTGTTTATTATAAAAAAATACTTATCTAAGAATTATGAATTTAAAAAATCTATTAATGTGGGCAGTAATAATATTCTTGTCTGTGGGCCTATTTAATCTGTTTCAAAATCCAGAAAAAAATAATTTGAATAAAAATCAGATCGCTTTTTCAAAATTTTTAACAGAGCTTGATGCTGGGAGAGTTGTTGAAGTCGATATTCAAGGAAATAACATTAATGGAATTCTAGCTGACGGAAGTAATTTTAAAACATTTTCCCCAAATTATCCAAATCTAGTTGAAAAGTTATCTGAAAAAGGTGTAAATATAAACGCTTCACCTAAAGAAGATAAAATGCCATCTCTTTTAGGAATTCTTTTATCTTGGTTTCCAATGTTATTGCTAATTGGTGTATGGATATTTTTCATGCGTCAGATGCAAGGCGGAAAAGGCGGCGCAATGGGTTTTGGAAGATCAAAAGCTAAATTATTAAATGAGTCAACTGGAAAAGTTACTTTTAATGACGTTGCTGGTGTTGAAGAAGCAAAAGAAGAAGTTGAGGAGATCGTAGAATTTTTAAAAGACCCAAGAAAATTTAGTAGGCTAGGAGGTAAAATTCCAAAGGGTGCACTTTTAATAGGCCCTCCTGGGACAGGAAAAACTTTATTAGCTAAGGCAATAGCAGGAGAAGCTAATGTTCCTTTCTTTTCAATTTCAGGTTCTGATTTTGTTGAAATGTTTGTGGGAGTTGGAGCCTCAAGAGTAAGAGATATGTTTGAACAAGGTAAAAAAAATTCACCTTGTATAATTTTTATTGATGAAATCGATGCAGTTGGCCGAAGTAGAGGTGCCGGTTTAGGTGGCGGTAACGATGAACGAGAACAAACTCTTAATCAGTTACTCGTTGAAATGGATGGCTTTGATACAAACGAAGGCATAATTTTAATTGCAGCAACCAACAGACCGGATGTTTTAGATCCAGCTTTGTTAAGACCAGGACGTTTTGATAGACAGGTTGTTGTAGGTAATCCCGATATCATGGGTAGAGAAGCAATCTTAAAAGTTCATATTAAAAAAATTAATACTGGGCCAGACGTTAAGTTAAGGACAATAGCAAGAGGAACGCCCGGTTTTTCAGGAGCAGATCTTGCAAATCTAGTAAATGAGTCAGCATTATTAGCTGCACGTAAAAATAAAAGAGTTGTTACGATGTCTGATGTTGAAGAAGCTAAAGATAAAGTAATGATGGGCGCAGAAAGAAGATCAATGGTGATGAGTGAAGATGAAAAAAAATTAACTGCTTATCACGAGGGTGGTCACGCTATAGTCGCATTAAACGAGAAGGCATCTGACCCAATACATAAGGCAACAATAATTCCAAGAGGAAGAGCATTAGGGATGGTCATGAGATTGCCAGAGAGAGATCAGCTATCAGTCACAAGAGAAAAAATGCATTCCGATATTGCCGTTGCGATGGGAGGAAGAATAGCCGAAGAACTAATTTTTGGACACGACAAAGTTACTTCAGGCGCATCTTCAGATATAGACATGGTTACTAAAATGGCAAAAAACATGGTTACGAAATATGGTATGAGCCAAGAACTTGGCACTATCGCTTATGGAGAAAATGAGGAAGAAGTATTTTTAGGTAGATCAGTTACTAAACAACAAAATATGTCTGAGGAAACTGCCCGAAAAGTAGACTCAGAAGTTAAAAAAATAGTAGATAAAGGATATGAAAGAGCAAGAAAAGTTTTAACAGAAAAAATTGATGATTTGCATAAAATTGCAAAAGCTCTACTTATTTATGAGACTCTGTCTGGAGATGAAATAAGAGACCTGATTTTAAAAGATAAAAAACCTACTAGGTCATTTGAAACGGAGTCCAGAGAGGATAACAAAGAAACTTCTGCACTTGGAACAATAGGCTTAAAACCTAAGCCAGTAGTGTAATTAATGATCAAATATTACACTAGAGCGTGTAATTTCAAATATGGCTCAAACGCAAGAGAACTAATTAAAAAAGGGTTAGCTCTGCCTTTATGCGGCAACCCAAATATTTCATTCCAAGATATTGAGATCATTTCTAGACGCAAAAATAAGATATCTTATAAAACCATAAATATTAAAAAAGTTAATAGTCTTAATAGTAATCAAAAAAAAAAAATTAAAATAGACCTTTTCAATATTACTAAAAAAAGAAAAAACTTTTTAAAAAATGTTAATTTTCTCTGCCCTTCAGTAATGGGTATATTGAATTTAACTCCTGACAGTTTTTCAGATGGTGGAAAATTTAATAAAAAAAATAAATCATTTGAACAAATATCAAAAATGATAAAATCAGGCGCAGATATAATTGATGTTGGAGGAGAGTCAACAAGACCTGGTTCCAAAGAAGTACACCCTTTGAATGAATGGAAAAGAGTACAACATGTTATAAAAAATTTTAAAAAAAAATATAAAAAAATCTGTTTATCAATAGATACTAGAAAATCAGATTTAATGGTAAAAAGTATTAGATATGGCGCCGATCTGATAAATGATGTTTCAGGATTTGAATTTGACAAAAAATCTTTATTAAAGATAAAAAAATCTAAAGTATCAAAAGTTTTGCATCATATGCAAGGAACTCCTAATACAATGCAAATAAATCCAAGATATAGGAATGTATTACTTGATGTGTATGATTATATGGAAGAAAGTATTAATAAGAGAATAAAAGGGAAAAAAATTATCATTGATCCCGGTATAGGTTTTGGTAAGACATTGAAACATAATTTGATTTTAATTTCTAAAATATCTTTGTTTCATAGCTTAGGATTTCCAATTTTAATTGGAACATCTAGGAAGAGATTTATTAATCAAATTGCTACAAAATTTGATAGCTATGATAGAACAGGAGGCACTTTAGCTTCAGTGCTTTTTTTAATGTCACAAGGAGTCCAGATATTCAGAGTTCATAATGTTAAAGAAATAAAACAAGGGATTATGGTTTTTGAAAAAATATTATTAAACTAAAGCTATGAATAAGTATTTTGGTACTGATGGAATCAGAGGAACTGTAAATAAAGTAAATATTACAGGAGAAAAGTTTTTCAAATTTGGATTAGCTTCTGGCACCTACTTTAAAAATCAAAAAAAAACAAAACAAATAGCGATTATTGCTAAAGATACAAGGTTATCTGGCTACACGTTAGAACCAGCTTTAGTTTCAGGATTAGTTTCAGGTGGAATGCATGTATTCACTTTGGGACCTCTTCCAACAAATGGTCTAGCTATGCTAACAAAAAAAATGAGAGCAAATATGGGTATAATGATTACTGCTTCACATAACCCTTATTATGATAATGGATTGAAACTATTTGGCCCAGATGGGATGAAGTTATCAGACAAAATTGAAAAAAAAATTGAAAGATTAATAGACGGAAACAACAAAAAGCAGTTTACCAATCCAAAATTACTAGGAAGAGTAAAAAGACTAGAAGATGGAAATGAAAGATACATAAAAATATTAAAAAATAATTTTCCTAAAAATTTTAATTTAAAAGGAATAAAAATAGTTCTAGACTGTGCTAATGGCGCTTGTTATAAAGCTGCTCCGATGCTTTTAAGGGAGCTTGGTGCTAAAGTTGTTGCAATGGGTGTAAAGCCCAATGGTTTTAACATAAATGAAAATTGTGGATCCATGCATCCCTATAAAATTAAATCAGCTGTAAAAAAAATTAAAGCAAATGTTGGCATCGCTTTCGATGGAGATGCTGATAGAATAATTATGTGTGATGAAAAAGGAAAAATTGTAGACGGAGATCAAATAATTGCAATGTTGGCTAGACGATGGAAATCAAAAAAAATATTAAAAGGAGGAGTCGTTGGAACTTTAATGTCGAATTATGGCCTTGAAAATTTTCTTAAAAAGGAAAAAATACGTTTTTCAAGGTCACAGGTAGGGGATAGATATGTAAAAGAAAAAATGAAAAAAAAGAACTTCAACTTAGGTGGTGAACAGTCAGGACATATAATTCTTGGCAAATTCGCGACCACTGGTGATGGGTTGTTAGTAGCCCTAGAAGTTTTATTTTCGTTGAGGAAAGGAAAAAAAGCGAGTTCTCTACTTAATGTTTTTAAACCATTGCCTCAAATTTTAGAAAATGTTGTTGTTAAAGACAAAAATATTATCAATAAAAATAAATGTAAATTTGCAATAAAAAAAGCAAATAAATTAATGAAAAATAAAGGTAGAATTTTAGTTAGAAAATCTGGAACTGAGCCAAAGATAAGGATCATGGCTGAGTCTCTACACAAAAATTTAATATATAAATGCATAAAAATAATTAAGAGATCAATTAACTAATTTGAAACCAAAATATAAAATTTTAATTATTGCAGGTTCAGACTCATCTGGAGGTGCTGGGATACAAGCAGATATAAAGACTATCACAGCATTAGGTAGTTATGCTATGACAGCAATTACTGCAATTACATCACAAAACACTACCGGCGTAAAATCTGTTGTTCCAATAAGCCCTAAAGAAATTGAGAAACAAATCCTATTTACCGCAAAAGATATAAAGCCCGATGCAATTAAGATTGGAATGCTTCATTCATCAGAAGTAATATCATCTGTTGTTAAAACATTAAAAAAGATTAAAAATAAAAAAATTATCTTAGATCCTGTTATGATAGCCAAAGGAGGATATAAGCTAATTAATGAAGAGGCTATAAAAACTTTAAAAAAAAAATTAATTAATAAGGTTTATCTTCTTACTCCAAATATTCCAGAGGCAGAAGTGCTTAGTAAAATTAAGATAAAAAATTTACAAGACATGATATTTGCAGCTCAAATCTTGTTAAAAAAAGGTGTCAAAAATATTTTAATTAAAGGCGGCCATTTAAATAACAAAAATATATGTGATGTTTTAGTTAACAAAAAAGTAATCAAAGTTTTTAAAAATAAAAAAATAAATACTAAAAATACACACGGCACTGGATGTACTTTATCTAGTGCAATTGCAACTTTTATTGCTTGTGGAAAAACTATAAATAAATCCTGTGAGCTTGGAATTAAATATGTTAATTATTCTATTAAGTCTGATCTTAAGTATGGAAAAGGACACGGACCAATAAATCATTTAAGTTCTATTAATATAAAAAGGAAATTTAAATAATAATGGCAAATGTTGTTGTTGTGGGCTCTCAGTGGGGTGACGAAGGCAAAGGAAAGATAGTTGATTGGCTTTCAAGTGAAGCAGATGTAGTTGTGCGATTCCAAGGCGGTCATAATGCAGGACACACTCTTGTAATAGATGGAGTTACTTATAAGCTTAGGCTGTTACCATCCGGGATAGTAAGAAAAGATAAAATTTCAATTATAGGAAATGGAGTTGTAGTAGACCCATGGGCCCTGCTTGACGAAATTAATGAAATTAAAACAAAGGGAGTTACCGTAAATCAAAAAAATTTTATAATTTCAGAATCAGCTAACCTCATACTGCCATTTCATAAAGAAATGGATGAAATAAGAGAAGACTCGGCTGGTAAAGCTAAAATAGGGACTACAAGAAGAGGCATAGGACCAGCATACGAAGATAAAATTGGTAGAAGGTCAATTCGAGTTATGGATCTTACATCAGAAAGCAATCTAGATCATAGACTCGAAACTGTGCTCATCCATCATAATGCAATAAGAAAAGGTCTTGGCAAAAAAATTTTTAAAAAAGAGCAACTAAAAAGAGATTTGTTAAAAATTGCGCCAGAGATACTTAAATTTTCACAACCAGTTTGGAAAAAATTGGATGAATTTAAATCACAAGGAAAAAAAATATTATTTGAAGGTGCTCAAGGTATTCTTTTAGATGTTGATCATGGGACATATCCTTTTGTTACATCTTCAAATACTGTTGCTTCAAATGCTGCAACCGGAACAGGTTGTGGCTTAGACACAATTAATTTTGTATTGGGTATAACAAAGGCTTACACGACACGAGTAGGCGAAGGACCATTTCCAACAGAATTAAGAGATAAGATCGGTGAACTATTAGGAAGTAGAGGTAAAGAATTTGGAACAGTTACAAGTAGAAAAAGAAGATGTGGTTGGTTCGATGGTGTTTTAGTCAGACAGACAATTAAAATTTCAGGAATAAAAGGCATTGCCTTAACCAAATTGGATGTTTTAGACGAATTAGATGAAATTAAAATGTGTGTATCATATAAGTTAAAAGGAAAAATAATTGACTACTTGCCCGCCTCATTTGAAGATCAGTTACAAGTTAAACCAGTATATAAAGTCTTTAAGGGTTGGAAATCCTCCACAAAAGGGGTTAAAAGTTTTGAAAAATTACCCAAAAACGCTCAAGATTATATTAAAGGTTTAGAGAACTTTATAGGTACAAAAGTTGCAAGTATCTCCACAAGCCCTGAACGCAAAGATACTATTTTAATTAAAAATCCTTTTTTAGAAAACTAATTTTTTGGCAATAAATTTTTTGATTTACTAGCGTTTATCATAGATTTTTGAAGTTTCTCGAAAGCTTTTGTTTCAATCTGTCTTACTCTTTCTCTACTAATTTTATACTTTATACTCAACTCATCTAATGTTTCAGGATTCTCATCCAATCTTCTGAATTTAATAATATCTTTTTCTCTCTCATTTAAAATACTCATCGCAGAATTCAATAATTCTTTTCTATCCTCGTACTCTTGCTGCTGAGACAAAATCAATTCTTGATCTAAGTTTTCATCCACTAACCAATCTTGCCATTCATCAGTCTCTCCGTTTTTGATCGGGCTATTTAATGATTTCTCTTGTCCCATCATTCTTCTATTCATATTAACTACTTCATTTGAATCAACGTCTAGTCTTTTTGAAATTTCTTTAACTTGACTATCTTTTAAATCTCCCTCTTGATCTGGGGCTATTTGATTTTTGATTTTTTTAAGATTAAAAAAAAGTTTTTTTTGTGCAGCTGTTGTCCCCATTTTTACAAGACTCCAAGATCTTAAAACATACTCTTGTATAGCTGCTTTTATCCACCACATGGCGTAGGTAGCTAATCTAAAGCCTTTATCAGGATCAAATTTCTTTACAGCTTGCATTAAACCAATATTTCCCTCGGAAATTAACTCACTTACCGGTAGACCATATCCTCTATATCCCATTGCTATTTTTGCTACAAGCCTTAAATGACTCGTAACTAGTTTATGAGCTGCTTTAAGATTTCCTCTTTCCTTCCAATTCTTGGCAAGCATATATTCTTCTTCAGCGTCAAGCATCGGGAATTTTTTAATTTGTGATAAGTAAAGAGACAAACTTCCAGATGAAGGAGAAGGTAAGTTTGTTATTTCTTTATTTTTTTTCATATTAAATATTTATACTTTAAATTGAATTTTTCAATTATCTAAATTATCTAATAAATTAAGTATTTTTGATAATTTCGTTGGGACTTTAGATTGGAAATCTAGGTTTTTTTGATTTCTTGGATGGACAAAACCTAAAACTGAGGCATGTAAGGCTTGACCATTAAAAGTTTTTAAAATTTTTTCTAGATTTTTATTTATTTTTTTAAACTTCTTTTCTCTTTTTTTGTATTTTTTATCACCAATTAAACTCGTTCCTTTATAATTCATATGTACTCTTATCTGATGAGTTCGACCAGTTTTTAACTCAAATTCAATAAGACTAATTTTGGGTATATCTTCTCTTTGATAAA